>Ga0190313_1001109_pt1 | contig 14728 bp, 10 predicted proteins | sample 4870071011_MG_FD_169989 | JGI IMG/M metagenome (GOLD analysis project Ga0190313, IMG submission 169989) | Hydrothermal vent sediment bacterial communities from Southern Trench, Guaymas Basin, Mexico - 4870-07-10-11_MG | ecosystem: Environmental > Aquatic > Marine > Hydrothermal vents > Sediment ...
ATCAACTGAAAGAGCTCAATCTAGCACTGGATCTTCAAAAGAACAAAGGGTAGAACAGCCGGTTCATCTCTGCAGCTTGAGGAGTCCCGGACAATAAACCGAGACTCCCCCCTTATACGAAAGCATTAGATTAACAGATCTCAATATGGATAACACCTGCATTTAATCTTCTTGATATAGATTAGATTCATCAACGGATGAGATACATCCGATACATAAGGAGAAATCATATGAAGAAAATGCGGATAATGATGACATTGCTATTACTGATAGTTGGAGTTTCCATCTTCGCTAACGGCACCCGGGAGGGAGCCGCTGTTAATCAGGGCCAGAGAGCTGGAGATATCTCAAGTGATGCAGTCAACATCACCGGGGTCTTGGACATCACGAACAGTGAAGTCGTTCTTGTCACTGACAACGGTTCCTACTCACTCTCAGCACGCGGGGGACGACTCCTCGATCTCTCAGACAAAGATGGTGAAGAGATATCAGTACAGGGAACACTCGTAAAGTGTGATACCTGTGAGAATGGATGTGATGGACATGTCTTTGTGCAAACAGCCGAAGATGCTGACGGTTCATACGAATTCGGGAATCGGGGCTATGGAGTCAGGAACGAGAAAAAGTACTCCTACAGCGAAAAAACTCAACCCAGAAGGGCGATGCAGCCACAGATGAATGATTCACTGAGAGATCGGAACTTTCGCTCATTACAGCATTCACGTTCAAACCGACAGTCTTCCGGTAGAGGTAGAGCAGTGATCTAGGGATCTTTCTTACTACTTGATCGGGAACAGATGCAACAGAAGTGTTGCGTCTGTTTTTCTTATTACAAGATATTCACAGTGTTAATCCTGTATGGGAAGAAAAAGGAAAGCTTCATCATCTGCTTCCCGCACAAAGCTCTTAAGCATCTGATCATCATAGGTGACAAAGTCCCCTATAGCAACAGTCTGATCTGTATCGATCTCAAATCCGTATTGTATATATGTCACTTGATAGAATGCCAATCGTTTCTCTTTGTGTATACTCTTCTCCAGCAGTCTTTGTGCTCCTTTACGTATCAGACGCAATCGATCCAGCATTTCCTCTTCAGAGGAAACACTCCATACTCCCAAGAGAATAGGCTGATTATGATCATTCAAATCTCCTATCATCTCACCACGAAGCAGCTCATCCCTCTGCTTCCCAAGATAGGGTACAAAGTCAAGATGTTCAGCAAGTTTTCGATCGGTAGCAAAGAAATCCCCTGTCTCGGGATCGAGGGTAAAGATAATGACATGGTCCACAGCCTGTCCATAACTGCGAAACAGCGGCCCCTGATACTCCATCGGGTCAATCACCGTGTATATGTGATCATGCTGCCGCCTGATCATGGCAGAGATGCCGAAGAGCCATTGATTGAACCGTATATGATCAGTATGATAGCCGTCGATCCTCACCTTAAGCTCATCTGCCTGCAGGAATCCCTGTAGATAAGAGAAGATCGTCCTGTATATCTCTCGTATGTTATGTTCTTTTCCAAACTGCACGATGATATCATAGAGGAATATCTCCATCTTTCTCAGTTGCCAGATAAAGGCAATGATCTCTGTCCTCGTTGTTGAGGTATGTATCTTCTGTATCTCCATAAGTTCTTCAAATTCATGATAACGACGTTCCAGTTGTGTGAACCACCGATCCTCACCTTTCTTCGGTCGTTCAAGAAAGACAGTCCATACAGTCCCGACCCAAAGAGTGCTCTTCACGACAATATGGTCCGCACCGAAAGTCTCAAAGATCTGTACCGTTCCGAGACCTTCTCCGATCGTTCTGTCTTTTGAGGTCCTCCCTACGAAGGCCGGCCGCCCATGGTCGTCCAACTTCAACAGCTCTTCAGAGATTCCCCGCCCATTATCCTGAATACGTACTACGATCTGATTGGCTTCATCATAGAGATCGATATTGATGACCCCTGGAATCTCTCGTTCCTGTATAGCGTAAAGTGCGTTTGAGACAATATTCACCAGAGCTCTGCTATGACTCATATAGTACCCCATCACCATTGGGTTCTTACTATTCAGCGTCAACTGAATCTTGCATGGAATGGGAGATCCTTGAATATAAGGGATGATCCGCTCAAGGAGCAGCTTCTGTATATTGATCTCATGTGTCGTACTTACTGTATCACAAAACTCATTGAGCATATTCACCAGCGTTGTCGTCTCGCGGTTGATATCTTCAATGATACGACCGGCATTTGCCATATCCAGTGTATCAACGAGATGAGAGAGCAGGCGGATGGTCTTTCTTGCATCATGTCTGGTCTTCCCGATATCTTCCTTTCCTATCAGTCTGTTAGTTCCGGGACTAGTGTGCAATACACGATCCTGTATCGTCTCAGCGGTTGTCGAAAGAAGATAGTACCTGCGATTCCGATAGACTACAGGCTCAAGAACATCAAACCCCTTGTTTTGAAAGTATTCAATCGTATCACTCTGTTTCTCCCAAAGATACAGATAGATATTCGCATCGGGTATTACATCATATGAGAGATGTTCAATAAAAGCTTTCCCGATCCCGCGGCCTCTGCCGAAAGGACTGGTGACGATCTTATAGATATGGAAATTCAATTTCTGCTTATCTGAGTAAACAAGCATATATCCCAGGATCTCTCCATCTTCCCGCCAGATATAACTATGATCAAAGTCCTTTGATATCTCAATATCCCTTATATATGGAGAGGGGATGATATAGGTATCAATATTCAACAAGGGATTTCGCAGAATACTCTCTTCTAATTCAGTATTAAGACATTGAATCGGTTTTTGCTCACGTGTATTCATAGATTGTATTATCACCGCAATCGATGATGAAGACAAGCAGGGAATGCCGCACTATACACAAGTGGCCCTTTGCGATACACTTTTTCCTATATCATATTCTTGGGGAAACGTATGGTGCAGGATGACATAATCAGCTTACGGGAATCCTGTGACCTATCAGGATATGATACCTGCCTCTTTGATCTGGACGGTACCTTATCAGATCCAGAAGAAGGAATAACCAACGGCATTGCATATGCCCTGTCTACCTATGGGATTATGGAAACTGATAAACAAGTTTTTCGTTCATGTATTGGTCCTCCACTGCACAGCATGCTTAAGAGTCACTGTCAACTCGAAAACAAACAGATACAGTGAGTCATTAAAGAATCCAGGCAGTAGCATCTACGAGAACAGGTTTGATGACGAAATACGAGAGACTCTGGTTCGCCTGCGACAGCAGGGGAAACGTGTTATTCTCGTTACTGCAAAACCAGAATTCTTTGCAGTAAGGATCCTTGAACATTCTTAGATTATCTCATATATCGTTTTATCGGGGCGAACTCCCTTGATAACAAACGTCCTGAGAAGGTGGATGTGATCTCGTACATCATGAAGATACAGGACTCATCACCAAAGGATTCTCTTGTCATGATCGGATACCGGTCCTTTGATGTCTCTGCAACTTACCTGTTTGGCATTGATGCTATCGGAGTCGCCTATGGATTCACGCTCCTATGAAACGCTTATAACATGGGATCCTGTTGCGATCATCAAGAACCCTAAGAGCCTTCAGAAAGCAATCTCATACTACACCACTTCACGAAAAGCTTTACTTATGCTGTAGAGTATCGTTATCTTATAATCGATCCATATGCGGGAGACTGTGATGTACACAAAGACAACCTATTATCCTGAAAATCTTATCTCACCAGCACGATATAAGGAAATCTCTCCAAGAGGAACACTCCTTTCACTCGGAATCGATTCCGGAGATATCTGTGCGGACATCGGGTGCGGAAACGGATTCTTCACACTGCCGATGGCTGATATCGTTGGGCCCTCAGGACTCGTCTATGCTGTGGATATAGAGACCGATATGCTTGATTCCCTCAAGAAACGTATAAGAAACGAACAGAGCAGAATCATCATACCAATGAAATCGACATCGAGCGCTATCCCTCTAAGTGAGCACAGCATCACAAAAGAGTTTCTTTCAATGGTTCTCCACGAAGCAGATCATCCTGACCGGCTGCTGAATGAGTGCCTAAGGATCCTCGCGAAAAGGGGCTCTCTCTTTATCCTTGAATGGGCATACCGGGAAACAGCACATGGACCGGATATCGAGAAACGAATCTCTCTTGAGAATATCAACCAATGGCTGGCCGGTACCACAGCCTCTCTTGTTTCATCAACGGCCATCACCGCCTCTCATATGCTGTATCATATAGAGAAAGGCGGCAAAGATGATTCATCAGCCGCGCAGAACAGATAACTGCCGATCTGTCTGCAGCCATACTTCTCATCTATGTTCTCTCTGGCCGAAGGATAACTATTAGATGTATTAAACCCCTTCCCCCCTTGGTCTCTTCTGTTATATTGCGACTTCTCCTATCACCTTCTAGAGATATTACCAGATACCGGCCCCGCGTGACATCTCACATGGTCTATCATCTCTTCATCATCAGCAATAGACGTTTGTCAGAGATCTCTGTGTCTGGTGATCCAGCTGCATCAACTCTATCGGGCTGTTTTGATTCATAGCGTGGAACATAAAGATCATCATACGAAAGTCTTCAGCAAAAGCTGCTTTCGTTTTTTCGAACAGGGAGAGAAGTACGGCCTCATCTGTATCATGGATATTCAATGGTCTGAATGGTTGCAAATCCTGTTATCTAGTTTTACAATAATGATAGGTGAGATTTAAAGCAGGAGCGATCATACTATTGGTCTGCTTTGCACAGAAATTCGTGAGAAATGCACGTGATCAAAGGAGATAATCTTGAGTTCTTCTGACAAACAGACCTTATATTTGATCCCATACGTTCACCTAGACACACAATGGCGCTGGACGATCTTTACCACTATCAATGACTACCTCCCAACGACTGTAAGGAAGAATCTTGCCTTGATTGAATCTTACCCCGAATACAGTATTAATTTTACCGGAGCATATCGATATGCCTTGATAGAAGAGTATTACCCTCAGTTGTTCATAGAGTTGAAACATGCGGTAACAGAACATCGCTGGCATCCTTCCGGATCCATGTGGGAAGAGACAGATGTCCTTATACCTTCCGCTGAATCGATCATAAGGAACATTCTCTATGGAAAGAACTATTTTCAACAGACCTTCGGAAGGCAGACTGATGATGTCATGCTTCCGGACTCTTTTGGTTTCACTGAGGATCTTCCAACCTTGCTCTCCCATTGCAGAATATCGGGATTCTCGACGCAGAAGATGACATGGGACCCTGTCAATCCTATTCCCTTCACTCTTGGCCTCTGGAATGGACCTGACGGATCGTCCCTCCCGGCACTTCTTCGGCCTGGTTCATATATCTCACGTCTTTTGCTGCCTCCTCATTGCATACCCTCATGGAGATTCAGACTCCGCAAGCATAAAAAAGAGTATCATGTACCAAAAGATGCTCACTACTATGGTACCGGTGACACTGGTCAGGCACCATCGACTCTGTCGGTCAAACATGCCGAGATAAGTCTGCAAAGACATGGTGATCTAGTCAAGCAGGGAGCTTCTGATATGATATTCAAGGAGTTGACTGCATCTGAACTTGCAAGCTTACCCCGCTATGCAGGTGAACTTATGTTACGCAAACATTCTGCAGGAACCTTAAGCTCACAGCATATTATGAAACGATGGAACAAGAAGGGGGAGATATATGCTCTCATGGCAGAATCAGCAGCAGTGACTGCATCCCAACAGGTTCATATGCCCTACCCGAAAGAAAAGATTGGTAAGACCTGGAAACTTCTTATAGCGAATCAGATGCATGATGTTCTTCCCGGCACCTGCAGTCCTGATGCCTACAAAGAAAGTTATAATGATGAAGTCGTGATGCTTAACAGCTGGAAGGGAATCATTGATGACAGTATGCAGGCTATTGCACGTCAATTACCACTGCGGAAGGGAGAAGAATCACTGCTTCTCTACAACCCTTATGCATTTGAACGTGATGAGACGGTTGATGCAGTGATCCCGTTACTGAGTACCGAGAGACTGATCATCACTGCCCCCGACGGGAGTGAAATAGTATCACAGCTGGTTGAACGAAAAGACGATAAAGCTCATATCATATTCTCAGCACATATTCCCTCGGTCGGATGGAGCTCTTACCGATTGAGAAAGCATCTGGCGGATACAGATGAAACACCTGATAAGCAGGACTGCCATCTCCTTGAGAATGATGTATTACGGGTCACCATAGATCAGAAGGGAAACATCGCATCCATCTTCGATAAAAGAATCAAGACGGAACTGCTCAAAGAGCCTATCCGCTATGAGTTCCTTCATGAACGTCCACATACATTCCCGGCATGGAATATGGATTGGAAAGATCGGAAGAAGTGCCCCTATGACCATCTTGAAAGTGCAAAGAACATCTTCACTAAGGCTAGCGGACCTCTTCAGACCACTATCGTCATAGAACGAGAACACAAAGGCTCACGTTTTGTACACAGGATCACCCTCAACAAGACGGTCATGAAAGATCTTATTATCTGTCGAGACAGTATTCATTGGCAGGAGAGCGGATGCTCACTCAAAGTAGCTATCCCTCTCTCCTTCTCAAACACTTCAGTCACCTACGGGATGGATACCTCTCAGGTCGTACGATCAAAGAACACTTCAAATCACTATGAGTATCTCTCAAAAGGGTGGATAGATCAGGAAAAAGAGGATGGTTCTTTTGGTGTCGCTTTTATCCATGGAGATGTCTATGGGTCAGATCGTCCTGATGATCACACAATTCGTCCTACTCTTTTGTTCACACCGGGAAGAAGCTATAAGACATTCATGTTTCTCGATCAAATGACACAGGATTGGGGAAGACACACAATCACCTATGGGATCTATCCCCATACAGGCTCTTGGAGAACTGCAGATGTCGATGCATATATGAAATCATTGACGGCACCGATCATTCCCTATCTGATCAAAAGAAGACGAAGAGCTTTACGTAATCATCTCACCCATCCATCTACATCTTCACTCTTCTCACTCTCCTCAAGGCAAGTTGGCCTTCTCGCCGTAAAACAGGCAGAAAAAGACAGACGAAGGATTATCATCAGATTGAGAGAGCTCTACGGAAAGGATGTCTTTCATGTTTTATTATCCTGCAGCACCTGCATCAAAGAGGCTTATGAGGTTGATGGGGGAGAAACACCGATGCGGCCTGTGACGATCACAGGAAACAGTCTTTCTTTCTCTATGCATCAAAACAGTATAAAAGCCTTCTCCTTACTTCTTGAAGAGACCAATGTCGCGATATCTATCGATTCTGCTCAGATGACGCACCATAGGATGTATACACAAGAGGAGTATTCCCCCTCTCTTTGGGGAAATACGGAAAAAGATGAGTTAATACCTCTTCAGACTGAATCGAGCAAGAACGTTCCAATAGATCTCGTAGGCAACATACGGTCATTCACCCCGGATGCAGATCCATATCAGACAGGAGATACTACTTATCCTCTTGAACAGATACCTTCACTGCTGGTTATTAATGATGTTCCCCTCCGTCTGATGAAGGAGGATTCGTTTCATGCACTGGCATGCGGCGGTGAGCAGATCCCCATACCTGCCGTACAGGAGGGGTTAAGACCTCAATACATCTCCTGTATCATGGCCTCCGACAGTGATCTCTCATGTGATCTGACAATTCTTGATTCAGATAATCACGCTCATCGCATGACCCTCACCGTTCCTTCCTTCACCGGGTCTCTCGGCCAATATGACACAAGGATATGGAGTCATCCCTCTCACAGAAAACGAGATTATCTCTGGTGGAATACATGCAAGGATATCAATCCGGGTTTTATCAAGAAAGAACGTCTTGCTTGGTACACCACCCATATGCATGAGGGAGGAGTAAACCTGCCGCATCAGTATGGATACATGTTCTTCTATCAGAGAGAACTGCCGAAGAATGCCCGTTTTCTTGTATTGCCCGAAGATATCAGGATAAAGCTCTTTGCTCTCACATTCTCATCCCTCGCCGTAGAGGCTTCTTCCAGTACCTACCATACTGATATATTCGATCTTTGAGTATCCCTGAATATTGCTTTCATCATGCAGCTGGTTGTCTATATGGCAATAATCTGTTACTCTGACGCAACATAAAATCAAGAATATCTTCTTACAGGAGAATGAGCCCTATGAGGATGTCTAAACTTTTTTCGAGAACATTACGCGAAGCTCCGACCGGAGCTGAAACCAAAGGATATGAGTACCTGCTGCGGGCAGGTTACATACGGCAGCTTGGTGCCGGTATCTTCTCTTCTCTTCCACTTGGCTTACGTACGATACGAAAGATCGAAAAGATCATACGTGAAGAGATGAATGCCATTGGAGGTCAAGAGATCCAGATGCCGATCGTCAATCCTGCAGATATCTGGAAAGAGACTGGCCGATACTATAGTATTGATAAAGAACTGAGCCGATTCAAAGACAGGGCAGGTCGCGATATGGTACTGGCTATGACCCATGAGGAAGCCGTCACAGATATCGCTCGAACAGAGATAGATTCCTATCGAAGACTTCCTTCTTTAGTCTATCAGATCCAAACAAAATGGCGCGATGACCCCAGACCAAGGGCAGGACTCATCAGAGTACGTGAATTTACCATGAAAGACAGTTACAGTTTTGATAAGAATTGGGAAGGCCTGCAGAAACACTATAAGGATCACTATGAAGCATACTTCAAGATCTTTGGACGATGCGGACTCCCCGTCATCTCAGTTGGTTCTGATTCCGGTATGATGGGGGGAAAAGTCGCTCATGAATATATGTACCTCTCTCCTATTGGAGAAGATACGATCATAACCTGTCCTTCCTGCGGGCTTACTGCCAACAGGCAAGTAGCGACTTTCAAGAAGAACTACTATACCGAAAAGATGCTTCCTGTGGAGGAGATAGAGACCCCCGACTCCAGGACGATCGAGGAGCTGGCGGATTTTCTCAAGATCCCAACGCATAAAACTGCAAAATCAGTCTTTATGATGGGAACTTTTATAGATGATAACGAGCAGAAGTATGAACAATTGGTTGTAGCGGTCATCAGAGGAGATATTGCTGTTGAAGAAGCTAAACTGCAGAATGCGGCAAAGGCTAACGAATTAAGACCTGCACATGAAGAAGAGATAAGAGCGGCAGGGATCGTTTCAGGGTATGGATCCCCTATTGGCTCATCGGCAAAGATCGTCATCATCGACGATAGTGTCGCACAATCAAACAACCTTGTTGCCGGTGCCAACAAAGAGGGCCGTCATCTGCTCAATACAAATTATGGCCGAGACTATACAGGTACCGTTGCTGATATAGCCAGTGCTAAAGCCGGATATACCTGTCCTGACTGCGGCGCAGAACTCTTAGCAAGCAAAGGCATCGAGGTTGGTAATATCTTTCAGCTAGGGACTCGATATTCTGAAGCTATGGGTTGTCTCTTCCAAACAGAAGATGGAAAACGGGCACCCGTCATCATGGGGTCCTATGGAATCGGTGTAGGTCGGCTGCTTGCATGCTTAGCAGAGGAGACAAGCTCCGAGAACGGCCTGAACCTCCCAATCACAGTCGCCCCCTATCAAGTGCATATGATAAGTCTTGTGAAAGACCTGACCATTCCTGATGATCTCTATGCCAAACTGACTCAACAGGGAGTAGAGGTGCTGTATGATGATCGCAAAGCATCGCCGGGAGTCAAGTTCAATGACGCTGATCTTATCGGTATCCCAATCCGGATCACAGTCGGAAATCGAGGGCTGAAAGAACAGAGCGTAGAAGTGAGAACATCACACGACAAAGAAAGTAAGATGATCCTTCTAGATGAGCTCGTAACTACGGTGAGACAGATTATCACATCGCAGATTGCAGAGATCTATGACAATATAAAGATAGAGAGTTTGTAATTTCCTGCTGTATTGGTTACACGCTGCTTGATTGTTTCTTTCTATTCAGGATACCTATCTTTCTATCCGACAGGTGTATACTAGAAATGATCATGGTATTACGTTAAGATAGTATTGTATTTATTGAAAACCCTTTCCCTCTGATTTTCTATTATCGAATTTCAGGTAAAGAGAGGTTAAAAAACAAAAAAGGATTTATACATATGATTGGATTGGTTATCATCGCGACATTGGCTGCACTCGCCTTCGCTGCCGTTAACTTTTACGGCGTGAAACGAAGAGACCCCGGTACTGCAGAGATGCAGGAGATTGCAGGAGCGATCAGAGAAGGAGCTGGAGCTTTTTTACGACAAGAATATATTTTAATCGCAAAAGTCGTTATACTTATTGCATTGATCTTGTTGTTCGCAGTCTCATGGACAGGAGCCGTAGCATTCCTTATCGGAGCTTTGATGAGTGCAAGTGCCGGCTGGGTAGGTATGAACATCGCTACGCTGGCAAATGTGAGAGTCGCTAATGAGGCACGTACGACAAAGAGTATTGGAAAAACCTTACGTGTAGCTTTTCAGGGCGGAAGTGTCATGGGTCTGTGTGTTGGGGGATTTGCCCTGCTTGGGCTCGCTATTGTCTATATCGTATTCGGTGTCATTATGAAACAGGCATCACCTGAATATTTGACGTTTCATACAAACTGGCTGGGGATCTCTGATATCCCGTTCACGATGACAATATCAAGTTATGCATTGGGCTGTTCAATCATAGCTATGTTCAATCGTGTAGGTGGTGGTATTTACACGAAAGCAGCCGATATGGGAGCAGATCTTGTCGGAAAGACTGAGGCAGGTATTCCTGAAGACGATCCGCGAAACCCTGCGACCATAGCAGACAACGTTGGGGACAATGTAGGAGATGTAGCCGGCTTGGGATCTGATTTACTGGAAAGTTATGTAGGAGCACTTGTTTCAGCAACTATTCTGGCTATATACACATTCTTCTCAAATCAACATGCTGAAACTATCATCACTGAATCGTTGATAAGTAAACTAATCTATTTCCCAATGATCATAGCAGCAGTCGGGCTGATCTCATCAATATTCGGTATCCTCTTTTTATTAGTGAAGAAAATTTCAGCTAACCCTCATAGAGAGCTGAACAATGCTACTCTTGTCAGTGCAGGGCTCACCATAATCTTCTCTGGGGTTGCTTCCTGGTTGACCTTCAGCGGTGAGAACCTATCAGTGATCGGATTCAATATCGGTGCATTATCTCCATGGGCTTGTGCCGTACTTGGTATCGTCAGCGGTATCGTGATCGGTCAGTTTGCTGAATATTATACAAGTTATGACTTCAACCCTACAAAAAAGATTGCCGTCGCATCCCAGGAAGGCGCTGCATTGACAATCACACAGGGAATGTCAGTCGGTATGCTTTCGGTAATTGCACCTGTCGGTATCCTGGGAGTATGTATAATAGCGGCAAACTCAGTAGCAGGCCTATACGGCGTTGCCATGGCTGCAATAGGAATGCTCTCATTTGTGACAGTCACGGTATCAGTAGATACCTACGGGCCTATCGCAGATAATGCCGGTGGAATTTGCGAGATGGCAAAACTGCATCATGATGTACGAGCAATCACAGATCAACTTGATGCAGTCGGCAATACAACAGCTGCGATCGGTAAAGGATTTGCTATAGGATCAGCGGCTTTGGCTGCTCTATCACTCATTGCATCATATCTCTATGCACAGGCAGGAGAGAATGCGGCAAACGGATTGGAACTTGTTCTCAATATGATCAATACGCTGACACTTGTCGGTGCCCTTGTGGGAGCTGCAATTCCCTACCTCTTTTCCGGTATCCTGATCGAAGCGGTTGCTAATGCAGCACGAAGGATGGTACAGGAAGTACGAAGACAATTCAAGAAAGATCCCGGTATCATAAAGGGAACCAGCAAACCGGACTACAAAACCTGTATCTCTATCTCTTCAGCAGGAGCACTTTCCGAGATGAAGGTCCCTGCTTTGATCTCAGTGACCGCACCTCTATTATCAGGTTTTCTCTTTGGAGCCGAATTTGTTGGAGGTCTCTTGATTGGGGCAACGCTCTCATCCGTCATGCTCGCACTCTATACAGCGAATGCCGGCGGTGCATGGGACAATGGTAAAAAATATATCGAACAAGGCCATTACGGTGGAAAAGGTTCCGAAGCGCACAAAGCAGCCGTGATTGGCGACACAGTAGGGGATCCGCTGAAAGACACAGTCGGTCCATCATTGGATATATTGATCAAGATCATGTCAGTCATCTCTTTGATCACCGTATCGATCTTTAGTAAATATAATCTATTCTCTGTATTCTTCAAATAATTATTTTCCGGGGGGGCCAACATGATTCATTACTATTTAATATTCTCTCCAAGTGAGGCATTGATCGCTTCACTATTAGGACCAAAAGATTTTGGTATGTATATGGCTCAGGGTTCAAAGAAAGGTTCGGCTGAACAATTGATGTTTGCTGAGATCAACGGAGGTTTTGGAGATTTCTTTGATTGGGACTATGCAAAAGAGAAATGTGTCAAACATTCGGACGGTCGCCCAAAGAACTCGCTGTACCTGTCTATCTATCGTGTACTCGAACACACACCGATAGACGTATTCAAGATGATTTACCTTGTCACAAAGGATGGGAGAACGCTCAGCCTTGAACAGGAAGCCTATGAGGCACCAAAGAATTGGAAGGGGTATGCTCTTTACAAAGAACTCTCTCCAGTTCATCCATTGATCGTAAGTTCTCTGCAGCCAAAAGCTCTTGGATCCTATATAACAACTGAACATGAAAAGAAGATATCAGTCCCTGCCTTGGTCTTCACCGATATCAAGATGATAAACTTCGATGATATGCAGAACAGCGGAAATATCGGGGCGACATATAATAGGAACTTCGACCACTTGAAGGAGTGTATCACCTCTCTGAAAACCAGTAAAGAAAGTCTGACAAAGACCGTCGATCGTTCATTTGAAAGTAAGTTCACCTATCAGATCATTGACAATGGTATCTATATCGTGAGAGATAACAAAATCATCTTCTTCCGGATGCCTTCAAGAGAGATGCTGGAAGAATCAGCATACGACTGGGGACGATCCGCAAACATCTTTTAAGGAGAAATGATCGATGATCATACAAAGCTGTCCCTATTCGGGGCAGCTTTCTTATCATAGCATTGCCTATGATAAACGTTTCAGATCCCGGGGTAGACAATCCATAAACACGATGTCCTGACGTTCGCCAGCCCGTTCAAGGGCATTTCGCCACAAACCGATCCTCTTGAACCCCACTTTCTCATAACTGCGGATAGCACGTTCATTGAAAGAAAAGACCCGCAAGAGAAGACTCTTTATATTCAGATAATCAAATGCATAACTGCACAGCAACTGCATCGCCTCTGTTCCGATCCCTCTATCGCGATATTCAGGATTCCCGATACAGATACCAACTTCTGCAGTTGCCTGCAGCTGGTCCCAGGAAACCAATCCACAGCTCCCTATAAGTATATCATCCTGCTGATCCACTATTGCGTAGGTGTGTCCTTCAGAGAGTTTCTCCAGAGCGGTCTTCTCCCCCTCATTGGTAAAATTTGTCGCTATTAGGGAGAGAAATCTCGTGGTATCAAGATTATTCAGCCATTCGGTATATATCTCATAATCATCAAGACATATTGGCGACAAATAACATAACACACCTGGAATCTTCTTGTAATATTTCACGGGTCAACCTCCTGTGTCAGATAGAAGTATACTAGCATAGCTGAGCGGTAGGTCACAGACTGCTACGAGCAGCTCTGGCCTGCTCAAGATAGAACTCTTCTGTCCGAGCTCCGAGAATAGGTTCACCCAATATCTTTCCATCTGAATCCACAAAGATCGTAGTAGGAACTGCATATGCAATATTCATGATAACTTTGGCAGAAGTCTTATTCGGAATAAGATTCAGATAAGTCACCCCGGTAGAATCTATAATGTCACTGGCATCTGACTTGTTATAGGTACCATCTCCTATAATTCCAATAACCTGAATTCCCTCTTTGCTCATCTTCTGTGAGAGTTCTTCCAACATAGGCATCTCTTGTATACAATAGGGACATGTTGTCGTCCATACGTTCAGCATGCTGACTGATGCCTTTTTCAAGATTCCGGGACCATAGGTTTCACCATCAATGGTCTGCCCCGACAGTATGGCAAGTTCATACCCCTTCCTCAGAGGAATCGATCCTCCCGCTGATGAAGATGACGGTACCGCTGTAGTATCTGCCACTAGTTTGCCCACTGGTTCACGTACAGCTTCACTACTGGTTGTATCTTTGGAACAGCTGGTACTTATGCTAATGAGAATGATCAATACGGTAATATAGATTAGTTTTTTACTCATTTTAATAGTATACATATAAACGCTAAAAGCGGCTACAAGAATCGACTGCTGTCACACAATTCCCAGAACAGCTTTCTGAACATTCATGATCTGGACAATCCCCTCATCTGCAGCATCAAGCATCTCGTTCAACTCCTCTCGGGAAAAGACTCCAGCCTCTCCGGTTCCCTGTACTTCAACAAGATCATCTCCTCGTTTGACGATATTCATATCGACCTCTGCTGCTGAATCATGAGCATAATCCAGATCACAGATGATCTTCCCGGCTACCTTCCCGACACTGACAGCTGCAACCTGCCCCTGAAGATAATAATCAGGACCTTCTTTTCCCTGTTCCTCAGACAAAAGACGCA
>Ga0190313_1001110_pt1 | contig 14726 bp, 13 predicted proteins | sample 4870071011_MG_FD_169989 | JGI IMG/M metagenome (GOLD analysis project Ga0190313, IMG submission 169989) | Hydrothermal vent sediment bacterial communities from Southern Trench, Guaymas Basin, Mexico - 4870-07-10-11_MG | ecosystem: Environmental > Aquatic > Marine > Hydrothermal vents > Sediment ...
CTTAACCAAGACCTGATCATAGTATTCGTAGCAGTCGACGCATACGGCTAGCCAAGGCTCTCCCAGAAGCCTGCCCCTGACCGCCGAGAGGATTACCCGCCTCATCCTCTCGGGGGTTGAGACCTCCCCCTCGGACTCGAACCTGCTTAGAGTTAGCTTCGCTATCGGCGATGGTTCCCCGCTCGGCGACCTCCACCTATAGACCTTAAGCCTCCCCTCCACGACATCTTCTAGAACCTGCTTCGCCCGCTCGGGATCGAAGTCGTGGAAGATCGTATAGTTCAGGGTTTCCCGATGAACCGGCGTATCCTTCAAGGTTTCCGCAAGCTGGTTCAGGTTTATATCGACTAGGCTCGCCTCATACCTTATCACACCCATCTTCCTAGCGACGTGGACTAGCCTCCGCTTAAAGAGGGTCGAGTTCTCGATAGCCCTCCTCAAGACGTCCTCAAAATTCTCCAACACCTCCCTTAATGCATCCAATACGAGTTCTATGGAGATCTGGCCCGATCTAAACGCGATTCTATACGGGTCTTGCTGACCCTTAATCGGAGATCCGATCTTTTCTGAGAGATGGTAGCCTATTAATTTCTGGATCGTTCTATTCACCTTTAATCCGCCGTGGATATGTAATACGACGTGCTGGCCGGCCTCCTCGATCAAGATCTCCCTATCGGTTGGGACTGGTATTCCGCGTTTGATATGCTCCTCAACCTCCTTAAACGCTCTTAGGACCGCTGATTCATCGACGTCATATCTGCTCGCTAGGTCTCTTGCTATCGCCTCCCGTGGCTCGCCTCTTAGAAGCCTATCGCGATACTCTCTTCTTAATGCTCCGACCTCCATCGCGACCTCGTAGGGAACTGGGATCTCCTCGCCAACCCAGCTCGGGATCGCCCCCTCATAGTCTGGCAGCGGGGCCACATACACCCTATCGCCGCTTAGGTGATGAATCTCCCAAGCCTTACCCATTAGGATGAACCTCGTCCCAGGCTCGCCATACTCCGCAATAAACTCCTCATCCAAGATTCCCACAGGCTCATTATCGGCCTCATTTATCACGACATACTGCCTCTCCTCCGGGATCATCGAGAGATTATTGAAGTAGTATTCGTAGAGGTCTCGGCTATTCCTAGGCTTCGAGATATATTCTCCCCTCAGATCCGCTATCCCGAGGCTCCTCATATGCTCCACGATGAACTTAAGGTCTTCCATCGTTAGATCCTTGAAGTTGTATGTTTGCTTGAATAGCTCGAGGGCTTCCTCAAGCTTTATCCTCCCATATTCTATTAGGAGTCCGGCTATCTGGTGCATGAGGACGTCATAGCATTTCATCGGTATCTCGGGCTTTTCGAGAAGCTCCTGCCTAGCCCTCCTAGCGATCACCATGGATTCTAGGACGTCATCCGAGTCTATTGCTATGATTACCCCCTTGGCTATCCTTCCTACGCCGTGGCCGCTTCTCCCAACCCTTTGGATAAGCCTCGTAACCTCCCTCGGGGAATTATACTGGATGCAGAGGTCTATTCTACCAACATCTATCCCGAGCTCAAGCGAGGAGGTGCATACTATCCCAGCGAGCTTCCCGGTCTTCAAAGCCTCCTCGGTAGAGATACGCATGGTCTTCGAGAGGGAACCGTGGTGAATTCCTATCTGCATCTGCTCATCCCATACCCTAAACCGGTTGGTCAGAATCTCTGCAAGCGGTCTAGTATTCGTGAAGATGAGGGTTGATCTATGCGATTCGATCAGCGATTTAATCACTCTAAGCCTCGCGGCGACGTCCGGGAATACCCCGATCGCTTCAGCCAGAACCTTATCCTCGTCGGTCGGCTCAGGATATAGAACCTTGAAGCTCATGGTCTTCGCAACCGGAACCTTAACTATCTCGCATTCCCTCCCAACCCCTACTAGGAACCTCGCTATAGTCTCAGGCTCTCCTATCGTCGCGGATAATCCTATACGCTGAAAATCTCTCCCAGTAATCTTTCTAAGCCTCTCGAGGCCGATTGCGAGCTGGGCGCCCCTCTTATCCGTCGCAAGCTCATGAACCTCATCGACTACAACCCATCTAACGCTTCTTAGATGATTTCTCAGGATCTTTCCGGTCAAGATTACTTGGAGGGTCTCCGGCGTCGTTATCAATAGGTCTGGAGGCTCGAGGCTCTGAAGCCTACGCTCACGCTGAGCGGTATCCCCATGCCTCACAGCGCTTTTAAAATCAAGCCTCTGAGCCCACCAATCTATACGCTCGAGCAGATCTCTATTCAAGGCTCTTAGCGGCGTGATATAGAGGATTTTTATGCCCGGAGACCTCTCCTCGACGATCATCTTGCTAAGTATCGGTAGGAGGGCTGCCTCCGTCTTGCCAGTCCCCGTAGGAGCCATTAGAAGGAGGTTTTTCCCTGCGAGGATCTTCGGAATCGCCTCAAGCTGAGGCTCGGTAAAATGCTTAAACCTCTCCCTAAACGCGTCTGCGACAGGCTTAGCCAACATCCTCAAAACGCTTTCCTCATCAAGCAGCGTCATGGACACGCCCTAACCGTTTCCCTAGGCTAAACAAACTGGATCTCCGATAACTTAAAGATCATTCCCCTGAGGAAGGGGCAAGTTATATTCTGGGAGATTCTCCAAATTCCTCGTAAAGCCTCCGCCTATTAGCCTCGAGTAAAAGCTCCTCCAAACCCATATAGCCCGCGGCCGTGAATACCCTCACCCCGAACTTATCAGCATAATCGAATAGGGGGCGAATCCTATCCCTCCACTCCAGATCCCTAACGAGATGATGATCGATTATTAGATCTTGGAGGAATCTTCCGCGAATTATTTCTGAAAGATTCTTTAGGGAGTTCTTGAGATCGGCCTCGCTAAACCTGTCTCCAAGCATGTAGGTCATGGGGCCATCGCATATCAGAACATCCGGCTTATTCTCCTTCACGAATTTGAGCTGGCTTCTCGAGACGAATCCCTCCACATCGGATGAGTGTATTATTCTTTCTCCAGCCTCCTCGATCATAACCTGTAGAACGTATCCTAGCCTGGGGTCGTTGCCATGCTCAACCGGATTTGAAAACGCTATCCTACACCTACCTATCCTAATGCTCTTAGAGTCCGCGACCTCAGGCTTAACATCGATCTTTCGGAGCTTCTCGAGGAAGATCGATGCGCGACGCCTCTGGCTAAAATTTATCATCTCACATGGATCTTTTAGGAGGATCCTCTTACCCCTCAGCCACTCGATCGATTCCCTCGGCCTCGGGAAATGGTCGTAATGATAATGCGTGATCACTAGGAGATCAGATTTTCCAGCCTCCTCCATGATGATCTCCTTAAACATATCGAGCCGCTCATATTCGAGCGGATGAGGCTTTAGGCCATATCGCCTCGGCCCTAATGCGGCGCCGGGATCTATCACGATTCTAGCGTCTCCAGCCTCGATCAGGGTGCACATGCTTCTAACCCCCATGCTATCGAAGGATAGAAGCCTGATCTTCATCTCTCCCTTATCTTTTCGCCGCATAGAGGGCAGTAGATGGAGTTTGCAGGGATCTGACGGCCGCAGCTTGGGCAGGTGATCAGCTCAAGCTCCTCCTCGCCAACCTCCTCCACCCCCTCTCCAAGCTCTAGCTCTTCTCTGATTTCTGGAGCCGGCTTCTCGAGAATTCTCGCTAGGAGGAATGCTATTATCGAGGCGGATATAATTGCGGCTGGAAAATACCATGTGAAGTATATCTTCGAGGACATCTGTAGGAGGATCTCCAGAAGATAGTTCGATGCTAGAGCTGCCAAACCCCCGATTATCGGAGGGAGGAGGCATATCCAACCTCTAAGCATGAACGAGGATATTATCGCTGAGAAGGCTGCGGAGGCGATGATCACGATCATGGATATTATCATGTTGAGCGGGAGTTCGCCGAGAATCCAATATATCATTAGGGGGATTAGGAGTAGTAAATATGAGAAGAGCGAGGCGGTCAGGAGTTTTCGATCCAATCCTTAGACACTATTTATGGAGCAATATTTTAATCATTTTCCGTGAACGTGTTAAAGACGCTTTCAGGCTGCTGTTTTCCGGGTGGAAAGGCTTTTTATCTTCCCGGTAATGCGTGGAAGGCGGAATGTTTGAAGTCCTTGTGGCCGCTTTAACAACCTTACTGCTAGCTCCCCTCATGATCATATTCGGTAGGCGTTTTGGGATCGAGGGGATAGATGTTCATAAGCCTTGGAAGCCAAGAATTCCTAAGACCGGGGGCTTAGCGATCATCCTAGGATCTGCTGCAGGCATCTCAATGCTCCTCTGGTTTTCGAATGATGGAATTAGCTTCCCGATCCTAGCCGCCTGCCTTATAGCAGGCTTAATCGGATTCTACGAAGATCTTCAAGGCGAGATTAATCCTAAGCTTAAGCCGCTTCTACTGGTCTTCGCATCCCTCCCAATACTATTTCTGGGAGCCTATACGCCTAGGCCGGTGATCCCATTTCTGGGAAGGACTAGGCTTTACAGGGTCTATCCCGTCCTAGTCATGATCTCCTATCCGGTTGTATGTAATGCTGTTAATAGCGTCGATGTTTTGAATGGTTCGGTGATCCTAACCTCGATACCCTTTCTCGTCATGAGCATCACGATATTCTATCTGAGGGGAGATTACCGGTTAATGATGATCGCGTTCATAATCCTAGCCTCGTGTATAGCGATCCTACCCTATAACCTGTATCCGGCTAGGACTTTTATCGGTAATTCTGGAAGCCTCTTCCTAGGAGCGGCCATGACCTCGATAGCGATAGTTGGGAGGATGGAGATGGCCGCCATAATAGCGTTGATACCGCAGATAATGAACGAGATGCACGTCATATTCTCGATAGGAGGTCTCAGATCTGCCAAGTTCGTGGAGAAGAGGCCCGTCAGGCTGGAGGATGGAATGCTTACGGCATCCCGTGAGAAGGATGCTCCGATAACGCTTCTACGCATGATATGCGCCGAGGCGAAGGTTAGCGAGAAGACCGCCGTCTGGATAATGATGATAATAGCCTGCTTTACAGCGATGCTAGGACTCCTGACAGACGTATTATTCATAGAGGGGATGATCCAGTGAAGGTCTTAAGAAACCTCCTACTGATAATGCTGCTCATAACGATCGTCTGGATAACCCTCCTCTTCATAAGCTACATAATATCGGTAACGGTATTCTACACCCTAGAACACCTCCCCTCAGCGATCCTTCCAAGCATTCTAAGAGTTGTAATAGGCTTGATAATCGCAGGCGCATGGATAATCGGATGGTATCAGCTTACCAAAGCTTGGCTCTACAAGATTCTACTCTCTCGAAAAGAGGAAACTTAAGAGCGGCAAAACCTCATGAGATCTGGATAAAATTGTCCGCGGATCTAAGAATCGGGATTGTGGGGGTAGGGTTCTGGGGGAGAAATCATCTAAGAGTATTGAAGGAGCTTGGGATACAGGTTTCAGCGATATGCGATGTAAGTCGGGAGAGGGCGTTGAAGATCTCGAGAGAGTATGGTATTGAGCGCTTCTACACCAGCTTGGACGAGATGCTTAGAAAAGAGAAGCTGGACGCCGTAACCATATGCACTCCATCAGTAATGCATTCAGACTGCGCCGTTAAGGCTCTCGAGTCCGGGTTGCATACCTTTGTCGAGAAGCCTCTCGCATCGACTGTGGATGAATGTCTTAGGATTATAGATGCTATGAATTCCAGCAATAGGATCGTTATGACGGGGTTTATAGAGCGATTTAATCCAGCGGTGATGAAGGCGATGGAATTGCTCGAGGCTGGGGAGGTGGGAGATGTGATAATGCTGCATGGTAGGAGGATTGGATGGTGGCCTGAGCGGATAGGAGATGTCGGCGTAGTCAAGGATACCGCGATACACGACATAGACCTAACGCGCTTCTTCTTCAGACAGGATCCTGTCCAAGTCTATGCTAGGGGAGGAAGATACGTCCATAAGCTTGAAGATCATGTCCAGTCCATCTTAACATTTGAGGATCATTCGAAGACGGCATTCATAGAGGCTAACTGGCTTACCCCGAGGAAGAAGAGGGAGATGACGATAACGGGGAGCAACGGCGTGCTCTCGATAAGGTTCCTCAGCCAGGAGCTCGTCCTCGAGAAAGCGGATATCGTAATCGAGCCGATAATAAAGCAGAGAGAGCCTCTAAAGCTGGAGCTACAACATTTCATCGAATGCATATCGATGGGGAAGAGGCCGCTGGCAGACGCCGTAGATGGGTTGAAGGCGGTTGCGATAGCCGAGGCGATACTAGAGTCGATGGAGAAAGAGAAAATAGTTGAGATCGATCTAAAGAGCCTGATTTGAGGTGGATTAGATGAGGTCGGAGGTAAGAACCATTCGATGGATCGATGGTGTTGTCGAGATACTTGATCAGCGGAAGCTACCGCATCAAATCAAGTATCTCCGCCTGAAAACAGCGAGAAGCGTCGCTAAGGCGATAAAGGATATGGCGATTAGAGGGGCGCCGGCCATAGGCGTCGCAGCCGCGATGGGCCTCGCATTAACAGCATACCATGCGAGGACGAAGAGTAGGGAGAAGCTTCTCGAGAAGCTTAGGCAAAGCTACGAGATTCTCAGAAGCAGCAGGCCCACAGCGGTAAATCTCTTCTGGGCATTAGATCGGGTTATGAAGGCTGCGGAGGAGGCTGGCTCGGCTGAGGAGATTAGGATCCGGGTGATCAGAGAGGCTTTGAAAATCGCCGAGGGGGATGTCGAGGCGAATAAGAAGATTGGCGAGAATGGCGCAAAGCTTATCGAGGACGGCGATAAGATATTGACGCATTGTAATGCGGGAGCGCTGGCGACGGCCGGCTATGGAACCGCGCTCGGGGTGATTAGGGCAGCGTATTCGCAGGGGAAGAGGATAATGGTTTATGCATGCGAGACGAGGCCGAGGCTTCAGGGGGCTAAGCTGACGACGTGGGAGCTTATGATGGAGGGCATTCCCGTGAAGCTGATAACGGATAACATGGCCGCATTCCTAATGCAGCGGGGGGAGGTTACGAAAGTAATAGTCGGAGCAGATAGGATTCTGGCAAAGACGGGCCACGTGATAAATAAGATAGGAACCCTATCCCATGCGATATGCGCGAAATATTATGATATACCATTCCTCGTCGCGGCACCAACCTCAACGATAGACTTTGAGAAAACTTTGGAGGAGGTGGTGATAGAGGAGAGAGATCCGCGGGAAGTCCTCTACATAGATGGGAGGAGGATCGCGCCGGAAGGTATCGAAGTATGGAATCCCGCATTCGATATAACGCCGCCCGAGCTCGTTACCTATATCATCACCGAGAAGGGGGTGTTCAAGCCTGAAGAGCTTAGAGGATTAGGTTTAAGAGCGTGATCAGCAGGATCGTTATACAGCCTATTGCGAGTGATTTTAATCCAGACCATAGGATGTTTCTTCTCGCGATCTTTCCTAGGAATAGTCCTAGGGAGAATAGGAGGCTTAGAGAGAATGTTAGGGACAGGATGAAGGCATGCTCTGCCGTGACGAGTCCTAGAAGCGATGCGAGGTAGGGCGTTAACGCGATAAGCCCTGCGACGACTGCGGAGAGGGCATCGACGAGAGCGGATAATATTGCAGCCTTCCCTCTCGCCTCTGCTATAACCGATTTATCCAGCTTGATAAGCATGGCGTCCTCTATCTCCCTTATCCTCCGCTCCTGCTCAGCCTTCTCAGCCATATAGGTTCCGCTCACACCCGAGATGCCCATAGCGACTAGGGCGCCAATCCCAGCAGCGACGATACTCCTCGCGTTAGCCTCGCCTAGAAGAGTCGAGCCTAAGACTATCCCGAGAACCGTTACGACTCCATCAAAAGCATTCATCACAGCATATCTTCTAGAATACTCCTCGGCGCCAGAATATTTGAAGACCCTCGAGATCGAGCTTTTAAGAAGATTAAACATCTTCTTTAAACCACCTCTCCAAAAGCTATTCCTCGAATACGACCTCATCGACGCTGTGAACGGCCGCGCCCATCTCCTTAACCTTCTCCTTCACCTTCTCGAAATCGATATTCCTACCCTCAATCGTGACCTTAACGGTATCCGTCTCCACATCCACCTCTACAACAACCGCCGAGACCCGCTTAACCCCATTAACCGTAGAAAGCACCCTACAGAAATCTATCAAATCCGGTATATGAGGCTTCAAAATATCTAGGACAAGCTTAGCCAATGATGGCGGGTGTTTAGACACCCCCTTTTCACCGACCTATGAAAGAGTAGATAAATGCTAGGTTAAAAGTATTGAGGAGAAACGGTTAAGCCTAGCGTAGAACCCCTTAAAGCATCTTTACAGGAAAAATCTTTTAATCAAGGCATGAGAATACCGTAACTATCGGGGGAAGAGCGGCGGTTCCCTAGCCTGGTAGGGGGCAGGCCTGCTAAGCCTGTGGCCCGTTGGGCCGCGCGGGTTCAAATCCCGCCCGCCGCGCATTTAATCCCTCATCTTCTCCAATGTCGGGCTGCTTTTAGATCGGCATACCCGGAGAAACTTGACAGGGAGTTTGAACCCGTTATCATTGTAGGCGTTATTCTGGGGATGATCTTTACTGCAGCTTCCTTTGGGCGACAGCTTTTATTTCCCTAGGTTCTTTCCACCACTTAGATGGAGCTAGGCGTGCTTATAGCCTTGGAGGGGATTGATGGGGCTGGGAAGACTACGCTGGCTAAGAGGCTTGTTAGATGGCTTAGGAGCCGGGGTTTTCGGGCGAGGTATACTTCTGAGCCTACCGGCGGCCCGCTTGGAAGGCTTCTCAAGACCATGGCTCTTCGGAGGGGGGTTGATCCTAGGATCGAGGCCCTCCTCTTCGCTGCAGACAGGCTCTATCATCTAGAGAAGATCGTTAAGCCTCTTCTAGAGGAAGGGGTTATCGTGGTCTCGGATCGGTATCTGCACTCGTCTCTCGCCTATCAGTCGGTTACGGTTGGAGATTCTAGATGGGTTGAGGAGCTGAATAGGTTTGCCCGCCGGCCTGATCTCGGGATATATCTAGACGTGAGGCCATCGATAGGTCTTAGGAGGATTAGGCGGAGGAGGACTAGATTCGAGAGGGAGGAGTTCCTGGCTAGGGTTAGGGAGAGGTATCTCGAGTATGTTGAGAGGGGTGAGCTTCTCAGGATTGATGCCGAGAAAAGCATCGGAGAGGTTTTCGAGGATCTCGTAAAAGCCGTTTCGAGGTTCTTGGATGGAGGGGGTAAAGCCTTTATCCGATCTATGGGGGATAGATAGCCGGGTTGAGGTTTAAGCTCATCAAGGATCCGGTTCATGGCTATATCGAGATTCCCGAGGACGAGCTTAGGATAGTCGATACTTTCCCAGTCCAGAGGCTTAGAAGGATTACCCAGCTTCCCTTCGTCTATCTAGTCTATCCCGGGGCTAGGCATAGCAGATTCGACCACTCGCTCGGATGCATGTATCTGGCTGGGGAATTTGCTAGAAGCCTAGGCTTAGACGGGTATAGGAGGAAGGTTTTGAGGATAGCAGGGCTTCTCCATGATATTGGGCATCCGCCCTACTCTCATCTATTCGAGACGTTACTCGAGGAGGCTGGATTAACCCATGAGGCCATGACGATAAGGATATTGAAGGAGTATGGGGAGCTGGCCGAGGCGATTGAAGCATGTAATGTATCGTTAAAGGATGTCGTAGAAGTCTTGGAGGGGAAAGCTCCGGAATCCCCGGTGATAAGCGGGCCTATAGACGCGGATAAGCTAGACTTTCTAATGCGGGACGCTCATTTCACCGGAGCGCCTTACGGGCTTATAGATGTTAGGAGGATTATTTTGAGGAGCAGGCTTTTGAACGGCAAGCTTGCGATCAATGTAAACGCCGTCGGAGCGGTTGAGGAGATGGCCTTGGCTCGTTATCAAAACTTCATGAACATTTATTTCCATCATACGGCTAGGGCTGCTCAGATGCTCTTCCTGAGAGGGGCGAGGATGATCGAGGAGATCTCCGACTTCTCGAGGATCGATGTTCAGGATTATTTGAGGTTGGATGATTATGTCGTCTGGTGTATTATGAAGAATGATAAGAGGACTCGATGGATTATAGAGCGGATAGAGTATAGGAGGATACCGAAGGTCGCATTCGAGTTAAGGTTGAGGGAGGAGAGTGTTCCAAGCGAGGTTCTTAAGGATCCGAGGGATGTTGAGCGGGAGCTAGCATCTCTCGCAGGCGTCCCCGAGGATAGGGTCTGGATAGATACGCCGTATATTACGCCGCTTCCATTCAAGGATGAGGCTAGGATCGAGTTTTACGATGAGAGCGATGGCGTGCCGAAGCCCGTAAGCTACTCATCCCCGCTCCTAGAATTCACCTCGAAGATCTATGGCATGGTAAGAGTCTATACTGATCCGAGCTTCGTTGAGAATGTTAGAAGGGCGTCGGAAAAATATTTTGGAGGATTGGTCTAGCCTTTCCCAGCCTTAATAAACCTCTTGTATACCCGGTAGGCAAGATACGCTATGACAGCTATTGGCGCTCCGACTACCGCTAGGAAGACTAGCCCGTATGCGATGTAGATTAACGTCGTTACCGCGAGGACTAGGATCGGCGTGAAATCGATTTTAGGCCAAGGCGATGGAGCTGGCTTCGGCTCCTCAGGCATCCTTATCCAGATCGAGATAGTCGAATAGGATATCATCCGCTCGAGGTTCTTGAGCTGGGCTTCTATCCTCTCGATCTCGCCCCTAACCCTCCAAAGCTCCTTCTCAAGCATTATCAAGTCTTGAACCGTCTTGGCCTTATCGACCGCTGCTAGAAGCCATTCCTCCTCAGCTCTTAGATTTCTCAATCTAGCCTCCAGATCGATATGCTGCTCGGTTACATCTCGGACATCTACATCCTCTCGAATTACTCGGCCGACCTTCCGGATCTTGTTTAAGGCGTCGTAGAAGAATTTCTCAGGAACTTTGACGATCATGCTCGCGGACTTCCTCTCATGGCCTGAGATGCTCAGCCTAGCGATATATCCGCCGAAGGACTCGACTATGACCGTTATCCTATCTACTGCTGCCTCCGGATCCTCAGCCTCCAGCTCTAGGTCAGCGGTTTTTACGAGAAGCCTGCTAGAATACTCTAGGCTGCTCGTAGGCATGGTAGTCGTAGCTGTAGTGGTTACAGTCTTCACCACCATAGCTAATCTTGGAGGCTTCCCCTCCATGGCCTCGCCGATCCCAAACTCCTTCGTCACCGGCGTAAGCTGCCTCGACGGAACTCCGAATAAGACTACCCCAGCGATATAAGATGCGGCCACGATGATAGCAATCACTATTATCAGCTTCTCAAATCTTCCACCCAACCTCATCGATCAAAACAACGCCGAGCAGCGATATAATCACACAAAATAGAACAAGCTGTTCTAACGATTGGACGCCTAGAAAGCTATACGAACTTCTTCATCTTGATCGAGAGATCTCCCAGATTTACGAGGATGGCGGTTCCAACCGTCGGCTCGAGGCCAACATTCCTCTGATAGCTCGTCTGCTCCTGCCAGGTTCCGGAATTGATTATCCTAATGCCTTGATATGAGCCTGCATACGCGACGTGAACATGGCCCGAATGGAAGACCGATGGAATTTTATCGACCACCAGCAGGTCTTCCTCTATCGGGAGTAATGGCGTGCTCTCTCCATGGATCGGGCAGAGATGCCTATGTCTTATGAGAAGTTCGAGAACTTTCCCGATATCATTTTTTAGGGTGCTGTGGGAGAAGCCGGGGATTATCTGGATTACATCATCCAGCCCCTGGCCATGATATACTAGGAACGATCTTCCATTAAGCTTTATCCAAGCCGGATTCCCCAGAAAGACGATCTGCCTCCCAGACCTCTTTAGGATGTTTCGATATTTTTCTTGGAGTGGGGGTTGTGGGAGAGCTTTCTGGACGGGCTCGTGATTTCCGACGCCGATCATAATGGTTACATGTTCGGGGATCTCCGCGAGCAACCTCGATAATCTTCTAAACTGCTCGTCTATGGAGGTGATCTCCAGCTCCTTGTCCTGATTCGGATAAACGCCTATCCCATCTACGGCATCGCCAGCTATTATCAATACCCGAGTCTTCCTCGCCTCGGGATCTCCTTCACGGTTAAGCCAGTCTAGGAAGCTTTCAAAGAGATCTTCTCTGAAATGTTTGCTTCCAACATGTATGTCTGAGATCAGGCAGGCGTAGGCATCTAGATCCGTTTTCTCAACATTTCTTAAAGCAATCTCTGGCAGGAATATCTCCTTGGCGATTAGCGATCGCTCATGCTTCTGGACTTTAAACCCTATAACGGAGTCGGGTAGTATCTTCTCAGCGATCGAGGCCACGTCGCCATTCTTAGGAGCTATTATCATGGCCTCAGAGCTCGGATCATCCACACGTAGTATCCAAGCCTTCTTGGATTCGCTCTTCTCGAGGACCGCCGCTATAATGTATGCATCCTGACCCTCCCTAAGCTTTAAGGCGGATAAAACGTCTGTAACGGCGCCGAGCCTCTCCCGAAGAATGCGTGAGATCTTCTCATACCTATTTCTAAAATGTTTTTGAAATTCTGCTAATGATCCCTGAATCCTCCATTCTCGAAGATACCTTTCATCAACCTCTATCTCTATGCTTACCTCAGGTTCGCCCCGACCCTCCTCTCTAACGCTCTCCCGGCATGGTTTCTCGGATGGCTTCAGAAGCTCTTCTATAAGCCTCTCATCTATCAGTAGGGTTTTCGGAGTCTCCTCCTCGAGTTTATCTATTGCCTCATTGAGTATTTGGAGCGGTGCCTCCGCAGATTGTAGAAGATCTAGAGCTTTCTTCGTTATGGTATAGCCTTTTTTGATCGCTTCTTCGACTATCCGCTTCGCCGAGGCTTTCCGCTGCAATATCCTTCACCTAGAGGGTTTTTACCTCGCCTTGCTTATCGCCGACGGCTTATAGTTTAAGATTGATGAAAGGATTTCATCTCCGCCGATAACCTCCTCTACCTCTTCTAGAGGTGTTAGGAGGATTATCTTCCTAGTCCGGCCGTATCTGCCCATATTGACGAGGTTGCTTTTTATCACGCCGAGCATATCTAGCTCGGATAGGAGGCTGCTTACCCTCCTATCTGTCAGAGGCTCGATTCCAAGCTGGCTGCAGACCTCTCTATAGGTTTGATAGACCATGCCTGAGATCGGATCCGAGATCCCGTTCTTGGTTAGTAGGAAGAGCGATGTGAGAACTAGCTTGCTGTGAAGTGGGAGGGTTGAGAGGGCTTCGAAGACCCTTCCGCGCTCGATTATGCTCTGGGCGAGCCTAACATGCCTCTCCTCGACTCGGTCATCCCCATTCCGCTCGGCCACCTCTGCCGCGACCCTCAGAAGATCTATGGCTCTCCTAGCATCTCCATGCTCCGCGGCGGCCAGGGCTGCGCAGAGATTTATCACCGCCTGAGGGACGGCGCCCTCCCTAAAAGCTAGCCTGGCCCTCTCCGTCAGGATGTCTATCAGCTCCGTGGCCGTATATGGGTGGAAGACCAGCTCCTCCTCGCTTAAGCTGCTCAAAACCCTAGGATCGAGATAATCCTTGAAGTGGAGGTCGTTCGATGTCCCGATCATGGTTAGCCCGCATCCATCCATCCCCTCATTTATCCTAGAGAGCTCGTAGAGGAGGTTATCTCCATAGCTCTTCACGAGAGCGTCTATCTCATCGAAGCAGGCCACGAGTAGTATTCCCTTATCCCTGAGGCCACGCCTAAGCCTTGAGAAGACCTCCGCCTTAGATAATCCCGTAAAGGGAACCTTAACCCCGATGTTTTCGCAAAGCTCGGCCAAGACCCTATACTCCGTCCCCGAGATCCTACAGTTAATATAGGCGAAGACTATCGGCAGGTTCTCCCGCTTAACGACCTCTTGAAAACGCTTAAAGACGTATCTTACGACCGCCGTCTTCCCCGTCCCAGTCTTACCATAGATGAAGACGTTGCTGGGCTTCGATAGATTTAAAGCTGGGGCAAGGATCTCGCCAAGCCTCCTAATATGCTCATCACGATGAGGAAGCTTATCAGGAACATAATCCGAACGCATCACATCCCTATTCTTGAAAATCCTCGGCCTCTGAAGCGCCCTCCTCAAAACATCCTCGAGGGGATCCTCTCCACCCCTATGCTTCGACTGGAAAGCCCCTTTGCTAGGCTTTACTTCCTTTTTTGACTCCATAGTAGGAGTAGCCCCTAAAGGTATATGGTGAGCCTACGCTAAAGAACTGAATTCACTAAATGTTTAGAGCAGTTACTCAAAAGAATTTCAGAAAAACGTGTATGCTAGCTGTTTTAGCGGCATAGCTTTCTCCAGTGGAAATTGAGGGGTGGAGGAGGCTTCTACTCGGCTAGGATGGATGTAGAGGATTCCGTGATGTGGAGAAATATTGTGAAACAACCCATGGAAATGCCTCCATCGCCGGGTCTAATCGCGTTGGATAACACGATAAGAGCTTTCACAGGAAATTGAAGCAACCCCCCTCTTTCCACTGGAGAAAAACCCGCCTACGAGGTTTTCCTCTAGAAGTTTTTCACAGTTGTGAAAGCACTGGAAAATCAGGCATCAGCCCAATCGTATAAGCGTCTCCGCATCACATCCGACCGAATAATGATCATCCTAGAGGATAGAGATTGCGTTTTTATCATTTCGTGGATAAGTTATGAGCAGTTTTCCGGGGG
>Ga0190313_1001111_pt1 | contig 14716 bp, 14 predicted proteins | sample 4870071011_MG_FD_169989 | JGI IMG/M metagenome (GOLD analysis project Ga0190313, IMG submission 169989) | Hydrothermal vent sediment bacterial communities from Southern Trench, Guaymas Basin, Mexico - 4870-07-10-11_MG | ecosystem: Environmental > Aquatic > Marine > Hydrothermal vents > Sediment ...
AATCCAACCTGGAGTACCACTGAAGGTGCTCAGGGCGGAACAATAACATACGAGAAGGTTGTTCCTATCACGACACCTATCGCTAAGTTGGATAGCGAGGTGTCTGATAGCGACAAGACGACCAAGAACTTGATCCTGGTTGGTGGACCTTGCGCTAACACCCTAGTACAGGAACTCGTCGATTCCGGAAAGCTCGGAAGCGAGTACACCTGTGCTGGTGGAACACCTGGTAGCGCATGGGAAGCAAACACAGGATACGTGCTCTTGGTCAACGACGCCTTTGCACAGGGTAAGGCAGCTCTTGTAGTTGCCGGTACAACCGGTGCAGAGACGTTGAACGCATGCAAGATCCTACAGGACTACACAAATCACGAGAATGAACTAACGGGTTCCGCGGTTAAGATTGTGAACAACGTAATCACACCTATCACAATGAGCGAGTAAGCTCTTGTGGTAGGGTGAGGAGTTGAATTTTAATTTTTTCTTTTTTGTTTTTAGGAAATTCTAAATATTTTTTTAACTTAAAATAATCAGAAAAGTATGGAACGAGTTTTTGAAACTTAGTCGATCTTGTTGGCATTAGTAAAATGGTAGATGATTTAAAAGATATTGAGAAGGAAATTGATTTGTATTCTAGAGTTCGATTTTATTAAGGTTATTAAATTAAAATTACTCAGACTCCTTAACCAACTCATCCCAGTACTTCTCATTTATAGAACATCCTGGATCAGGTCCTTGAAGATTCCTGAAGTAGCCGTATGCACGAGCTCTACAACCTCCACATATTTCTTTGTATGGGCAGCTTCCGCACCCCTCAAAGGAATTCCTTTCTCTGATCTTTTTTAGAATAGGAGAGTTTCTCCATATGTCATCTAATTTCTCATTTCTTAGATTACCAACTTTTACAGGGATAAAAACACATGGTAGAACATCGCCGTTTGGCTCTACAGCCGCGTATAATCGTCCAGCACCACAACCTCCTATAAACGGGGCAAGTGCCTTTGCCTTTCCTTTCAACATCTCTGCTGCCTCTTGATTTATAAAATGGGTCACCATTGTAGGACCTCCTGCAAAGTAATTAACAGATGTTACAGCGTACTGAGGAGCCGTTGAAAGAACATCCATATGAAAGTTTGGATCGATAAGCTTCCCATATAGGAAGTTCAAAAGTTCTTCTCTTTCCTTTGGCGTAAGGTCCGCCTTGATTATTTCTTTTCCTCTTCCTGTTGGCACGAAATTAAATGCTATAAATCTTTTTGGATGAAGTTCCCTCTCCACGAATTCTAAGAATTCGGGAATTTCCTTTAAATTGTACTTTGTTACAGTAGTCGCAACACCAGTGTCTATTCCCTCTGCAACACAATTCTTTATCCCTTCTACAGCTCTGCGCCATGCTCCCTTTATTCCTCTGAACTCATCATGAGTTTTTTCAAATCCGTCCAGTGAGATCTCAACGTACTCTATCCCCGTTTCCTTTATTTTTCTAGCGATTCTTGGTGTTATCAATGTACCGTTCGTTGCCATGCTAACATAGAAATCGTTTTCAACTGCATAGCGTGCAATTTCAAAGAAGTCCTTTCTCATTAATGGTTCTCCTCCGGAAAAGGCAATCGCAACAACACCAACTCTCTTAAATTCATCTATCACCCTTTTTGCTTCTTCTGTCGTAAGTTCATCCGGAGCTGGATAAGAACCAGCGTTTTCGTAACAATGCTTACATCTAAGGTTACACATTTTGGTGAAGTTCCAGACGATGAGGAAAGGTGCTGCCGTTGTCTGTGGCGTCTGCACACCCCAGTATCCAATTCCCTCTAGAATGTTGGCTATTCCTCGTCTTACTATAGGAGATTTCAAAGCTTCGATCATTCTTTCCTTTGGAACCCCAAAAGAAGATGCCCCTTTATCCAGGGCGTTTTTAACAACTAACCAAGCAAGGTAATTGACCTTCACCCCCTCTTCCGGGAACGCGTACTTTCTCAAAGCTTTCTCTAATTTGCTGCCCTCCTTTTCATCTCTTTTTGATAACCAACCAAGAAGAAATCGTGAGATCGGATTACCCAACCATCTTTTTACCGTCGAAACGACTATGTCAATCTCACTGACGTCTTTGGTCATAAAGGCATATTTGGTGATAAATGCGTAAAAATCTTTCGGTTAGGGGTATTTACCGTTATAATAGGTACAAAGGGCTTGTCGGCGTATCAACAAAGATCCATAAGAACGAGAAGTTTACCAGCAGTAGAAATAAATTCTTTATATGCTAAACCATTAAGTTAATAGCATTGACCCCGTGTTCGATTTATCTTATCAATAATTTCGGTATATCTTCTTGACTTATTTTCCTTTCACAATAGTAGCACTTCAACTTTATCGGATAATCCTTCTTCGTCACGATGAATTTATAGTCTATTGGTTCCTTTCTTCCATCTTTCATTCTAAAATTAGTTATACATCTCTCATTGGGGCACTTTAGTATTCCAGTAACAACATCTGGGATTTTCACCTTTTCCTTCTCAACTACCTCATAATTCTCTATATAATTGATAGTTGCGTTCGGTGCTAGGAGTGAAATATACTTTAATTGCTCCTCAGAAAGTTTCACGTTTTCTACCTTAATTATATCTTTCTTTTCATATTTAGAGCTCTGAACGTTAACTGCCATATCAACCGTATATCCGTAGGTTTTCCATAACTTTTTGTCTAATACTTTAAGAACATCGAATGCAGAGCCAGGTGATAAGTGATCTAATACCGTACCATCCTTTATTGGACTTATTTTTAGTTCTTTCATAATTTTAACTCGATAGAAAGAGTTTAATCTTTTTCCTTTAGTTCTTTATTAATTTGTCTAATAAAACTTTCTTTATGAATCAGAGGGGAGTTTGGGACTCTATCGCGGAATCATGGAACAGCTTTAGGCAAAGGCCATTTTATGATTTTAGCGATGTTATTCGTAGGATCAATCTGAGGAAACGGTCTAAGATTTTGGATGTAGGATGTGGTAACGGCAGAAACCTACTTCCGTTCAAGGGTCACGATTTGTACGGCCTAGATTTTTCCAGAGAAATGTTAATGTTCGCTAAGAAGTTTTCAGACAAGCATGATTTAAACATAAAGCTGGTTCAAGGCGATGCCAGATCACTTCCGTTTAAGTCCAATACGTTTGATCTGATATTATCTATTGCTGTGCTTCATCATCTAAGAAATCCACTCATAGCATTGATGGAAATTCACAGGGTTTTGAAGCCGGGTGGAACATTGGTTGCGAGCGTGTGGAATAAATGGCAGTCACGCTTTTTAGTTGATTCAATACTTAGGAGAAGGGAGGTATTCGTCCCTTGGAGAACCGGTAATGTGGTATATAAAAGATATTATCGTCTACTTTCCAAAAAGGATCTTAAGCAGCTGTTAAGAATGGCAGGTTTCTTGAGATTTGAAATTTTTCCTGGAACAAAGAAAGGATTATTTTATCAGAACATATTTGTTATTTCTAATAAGTAAAAACATTTAAATACTACTTATGATAATTAAAAATTTATGATATCCGTTAAATTTGAAAAGGACGGATTTGTGGGAAAAATTGTAGATGACGCACTCTCACTAGAAGGTATCATGGAGTACAACAGACGAAAATACAACGTAAAAATATTCAAGAATTCTGGTGTTGTTGATTTTGGTCCATACAGGGCTATTGTAGATTATAGAGATCCATTGTTTGATTTGATGGTTATGAAAGAAGATAAGATTGCAGGAAATCCAAAAATGGTCAAGAAATATGCTTCTATCTTATCCGATGAATTTGGCCCATATGAAACTCGTTTTGGAGATGGGATATTGATTGCCGGTCCTTCACTTTCCGATGATGATGTTAAATTATTAGAGAAGTATTACGAGCATTCGAAGAAGTACGATGGCGTTTACAGAAAGATGATGAGAATCAGGAATAAAATGTTTAAAATCTAGCAAACTTTAAATCTTTCTTTTGTAAAAAAATGTTTTGTGCGGGGGTAGCCAAGCGGTCAAAGGCGCTAGGCTTAGGTACACCGTACCCAAGGGCGATGCTCAGAATCGTCAGGCGTTAAGAAACCTAGTCCCTTAGTGGGTTCGCCGGTTCGAGTCCGGCCCCCCGCATTTCCTAGCGGTGATATTTGTGAAAAAGGTTGCACTTTTTGATATTGATAAGACACTTCTTCAATCTAAGCACGGTCATCGTCCTTCCTTCTGTTTTGCATTTAAGAATGTCTATGGTGTTGACGTTAACATCAATGAAATCAAGCATCCAGGATTCACAGACAAGTTGATATTCTATGATATTTTGAAAAAGCACGGATTAACTGAAGAGGAAATTGAGAAAAAATTAGATGAAGGAATAAAGGCGATGATAGATCATTACTTTCGAGAATACAACAAAGAAGAGGTCGTGGTTTATGATGGAGTTATTGATGTTCTTAAGTTCCTGAAAGAAAAGGGTGTACTTCTTGGTATAATAACCGGTAATGTGGAACCGATCGCATGGGCAAAACTGAAGAAGGGAAACATTGATAAGTTCTTTTCGTTCGGGGCTTTTGGTTCAGACGCCATTCAGAGACCAGACATAGTGAAAATTGCTATCGAACGTGCACGGAAGCTTGGATTTACAGGATCTAATAAAGATGTTTATGTTTTTGGAGATTCACCAAGAGATGTGTTGGCCGCGAAGGCTGCTGGTGCAACGGTAATTGGCATGGCAACTGGCTATAGTTCAGTGGACGAATTAAAGGAAGCAGGAGCCGATTATGTGTTTGAGAATTGGAAGGATGAAAGAATACTATTGATTTTCGACTAGTAATGGGAAAACTTTAAATATACCTTATGATATATTACTTGAAAGTGATTACGATGTTGGGAAAAAATAAAGAATTGTATGAAAGATTTATGGAGGAAGGTAATTATGGGGCAGCGTTGGATATTGCTATGAATATGGGTGACAATGAAAAACTCTATGAAGCAGGTATCAAGGCATATGAAAGTTGTTTAAAAGACAGAGATATTCATGGAACTGTTATATATGGGATAAAAATTGGTTTTTCTTTGGATAAAATAGAGTCAGATCTTTATGAAATTTTTGATGATGAGAAAACTAGAAGAGGTATAGAGACTCTCATAAGGGTTTTGAAAGGATCTTCTCATGAATAAAATTTTAATACTACCTTCTAACATTAGTTATTCATGAAGTACATTTTGTTCTTCAATCAGATACGTATGCGGGACGTTCCGTTGGTAGGTGGTAAAACTGCTTCTCTTGGTGAGCTGACTCACATCGGGATGCCTGTTCCACCGGGATTTGGCATCACGGCAGATGCTTATCGATACTTTCTTAGGAAAAATGGATTGAAAGATAAAATAAGAAAACTGATAAAAGGAGCTAATCTGAAGAATGTTGATGAGTTACAGATAGTAGGAAGAAAAATTAGAAGTCTTGTAATAAATGCTCCGTTTCCAAAGGACTTGGAGGAAGAGATCAAAAAGGCGTTTAAGAAGTTGGGTGCAAAACATGTTGCGGTCCGTTCATCTGCTACGGCCGAGGATCTACCAACGGCAAGTTTTGCGGGGCAACAGGAAAGCTTCATGAATGTCACCGAAAAGGACCTCTTGGAAAAGGTAAAAAAATGCTTTGCTTCCTTATTTACCGATCGGGCAATTTCCTACAGAGAGGATAAAGGATTTGATCACTTCAAGATTGCTCTATCTGTTGCTGTACAAAAACAGGTTTTCTCTCAAGCATCCGGTGTCATGTTTACTCTTGATCCTGACTCCGGAAACGGAAACTTCATCGTGATAAATGCAAGTTTTGGTTTGGGTGATTTCGTCGTTCAAGGTGTTGTTACTCCAGATGAGTTTGTGATATTTAAACAAAGTGGATGTCTCATCTCAAAGCGCTTAGGTAGGAAGGGCAAGGCAGAATACTGGGCAAAGCGTGGTGTTCGAACGGTGAGACTTCCGAAAGGAAAGCAACTGGAATTTGCTATTACTGATAAGGAAGCGGAGAAATTAGCTGCTTATGGAAAGAAGATAGAGAAGCATTACGGTAGGCCTATGGATATCGAGTGGGCAAAAGATGATAGACATCTGTGGATACTACAAGCAAGACCGGAGACTGTCTATTCTGCAAAAAAGGAACATGTAATATATCAATACACGCTTAAGGAGAGAGGTCGTGTTCTGGGAACCGGTATAGCAGTTGGTCGTAAAATAGTGAGCGGCGTTGTGAAGGTCATAAAAGATGTCAGTGAGATGGATCGGTTTAAGCCAGGGCAGATTCTCGTTACAAAAAGAACTGATCCGGATTGGGAACCTATAATGAAGATTGCAAAAGGTATTATAACGGAAGAAGGTGGAAGAACAAGTCATGCAGCTATCGTTTCACGAGAGTTGGGAGTTGCATGTATTGTTGGAATGAAGGATGCCACAAGAATACTGAAGAGTAGGAAGAAAATTACGATGGACTGTACAAAGGATGTAGGAAAGGTTTATGGCGGTGAGTTAAAGTTTGTTGTGAAAAGAAGAAAAGTGAAACCGAAAAAGACTAAGACGAAGATTTACGTTAACATTGGCGAACCTGGTAAGGCACCGTCCGTCGGTCTCTTGCCTGTTGATGGAGTTGGTCTTGCTCGTGAGGAGTTTATCATTTCTTCTTTCATCGGTGTCCATCCATTAGAAATGATACGTTTGGGTCGTGGTAGAGAGTTTGCTGAGAAACTGGCATCAGGCATCGGTAAGATCGCTGCTTCATTCTATCCTCGTCCCGTCGTTGTCCGCCTTAGCGATTTTAAGACGAATGAATATCGCAGACTAAAAGGAGGCGAGAAGTACGAGCCAGAGGAAGAAAATCCAATGATTGGGTGGCGTGGTGCATCGAGATACATTTCTCCTGAATATCGTGACGCGTTTATGCTTGAGTTGGATGCATTCAAAATTTTATGGAACAAGGGGCTGAAGAACATTATAATAATGGTCCCATTCTGCAGGACTATTCAGGAAGCGAAAGAGGTTGTCAGGCTGATACGAGGTGCAGGTCTGAGAAACAAGTTGTGGGTAATGGCTGAGATCCCTTCAAACATCTTTCTTGCTGATAAATTTTCAAGGTACTTCGATGGATTTTCTATTGGTTCGAACGATCTCACTCAGCTAACACTGGGTATCGACCGAGACAGTAAAATACTTGCAAAGGAGTTTAACGAAAGGGATGAAGCTGTGAAAAGAGCGATTGCTCATCTCATCAAGTCGGCACACGAACATGGGCGGACAGTGAGCATTTGTGGTGAAGCACCAAGTTACTTTCCTGATTTTACACGATTTCTTATCGAGCATGGTATCGATTCCGTTTCTGTCTCACCGGATAAAGCAATAGAAACTCGCGAGTTAGTTGCTAAGATAGAGAAGAAACTAAAGAAATAGATTTGTAAACTTTACGGCCTTCTCATAAATTTTTTCAGTTCAGTTTTTGTGTCTAAAAGTTCTTCTATTAAAATAGCTTTTTTATAGAATTTTTCTTTTTCCATAACATTCTTTTGAAAGAACTCCTCCGCTCTTTCCTTCATCTATTGGAAATTTTTTTCTATGATTTCAAATTCTGCTCTATAATGTATTTCGTTATTATATTTCTTATTTTGAACATCGAATTTTGCAGTTGATGCTAAGTAGACTCTGTATCTTGATCTGCTGTTATATCCTACGTTCAGCACTCTCCGTCCGAATAAAATTTTCAGATCCTTTCGAGTTAATTCTCGGTTCGTAGAATTTTTTCATACAAAGAAAGATTTAAATTTTCTTTAGGATCTTTACGATTTGATATATTTCATTCCAATCTTTAGCGTAGAAATCTGCGGCTCTAACTTTTTCACGAAACGCTATAGTTTTAATCCCAACCCTTTTAGCACCTTCTATCTCTTCTTTATCATGACCAACAAAAATTGCTTCACTTGGCTTTACATTAAAGTATTTTAGTACAGTGAGATACGCCTTCTTCTCAGGTTTGACATAGCCAATAACATTGGAATAAAATCCCTTGTCATACTCTCTACCTTCTACGATTCCAATTTTTCTTGACATTTGAATTCTCCAAGAACTAGGAACAGCTGTATCAGAAAGAATTGCAATTCTTAATCCTATTTTTTTTATTTTTCTCATAACGCCCTTTGCGTTTTTAAAAGGTCTTATATATTTCATTTTTATTTCTCTATCTATTCTTAGCCACTCCTTTAGCTTTGATTTTGGAACTCCAAGTTTTTCAAATATTAGCTCTCTAGCCTTTTTGAGCGAGACCTTTCCCTTTTGAACTTTCTTATAGTATTTCATCCATAATTTTTCATCTTCCTTTGGATCTATTCCAAACTTCTTAAAGAATTTTTCATGCTCTTCGTAGAATTTTTTCATTATGTATTTTGAATCGTATATTACGTCTCCTGCATCGAGAATTACAAGCTTAAGCATGTATTTCTATTTTTCTTTCTAGTACTTAAAGTATATCTACGATTTGATTTTTTCATCAATTCTCCTGAACAGCTCTTTATAATACTTTTTCACATCCACTTTCATCTTACCTTCTGTGATCTCACGTCGCCATGCCTCAAGGAAAAAGTTTTCAAGACCATAATACTCTGCCGCACTCAAAATCTTTTTCCTCAGTTTCTTTGCCATATCAAGAACGTCTTTCATCTTTTCCTTGTAGTGGATATCTCTAAGTATGTGGTGTTCGAATATTATTGTTTTCACTTTTGTTTTGTCTAATGCCTTCTTCAGATGGCTTTTCGACTTTTCAAAGTTTGATGTCTTCATTCGCCAGCCAACAAAAATCGTAGGATAACCATCCAAAATTGCAAAGTCTGGGTTCTTCTTCACGAACCATTCTAACGCCTTTGGATCAGCTAGACCTTGGGCATCGCTTCCGAACAAAAACGACTGACGACCTTCCTTGATGTAGATCATAATCACTTTACCGACCCTGCTGCCTACATCACCGTGCCATACGGCAGGTGAGAATTCGATATGTGTTCGACCAAATTCTACCTTGGTTCCATCTGTCCATTTCAGACTCTTCGCCAACGGCTTTACATTTTTCTCAAATATTCTTCCTCTATTTTTTGCAGAAGCATTCACATTGTGCAAACGATCCTTTGCAAAAACCTTCTTTCCCTTGAAGCATGCCTCATACATCTTCATGTCATCTGGGAATGGATGATGGTCATAATGATAATGGCTTACGACAACAACATCTGCATACTTTTTTGCAACTTCCATGATCTTCTTTCTTGCCAGGTCAACAGCCTCATACTCTACATTTGTTGGTGACAGCCCGTAACGTGTTGGCCCCAAGGCAACGCCAGGATCTATGTAAATATTGACGTCCTTTGTCATAACGAACGTTGACATGCTCCGCACTCCAAAGGAGTCAAAGGCGATTGGGATGATCTTCATAAATAGTAATTTCTTTCTAACTTTAAGTTTTTCGACACTGAACTGATAGCCTTTTAAAGTTTAAAGAAAAGGACGTAATAAAAGGTGTTAAGATGAAAAGAATAGCTATAGGTTTGTTAATATCTGCAATTCTAGTTTTTTCAGCTAGCCCGGTAGTAGCCGACGACTGGTCACCTAGCAGAGAATTGGGAAAAGGCTGGGTCCCTTTGGCCTATGCAGTAGTTACGTGGGATGGTATTAGTGAATATACAGACCAGTATGTATATTATCCAGACGGAACTCTATGGTATGAGTATCGCTTACCAATGACAAATTATGAATTTAGATGTAAAGGAAACACGTTACAGTTCGATGAACTATACATAAACGGAATTGTACATCCTCAAACACCACATGCCGTTCTATTAGACAACGATGGAGATGGGGTTTACACAGGAACCATAACAGCTAGATACGATTGGAGTGGTATGAGGTTGAAGGATATAATAGACTACACAGTGACCGTAAGCGAAGACTGCACTGTAACCGATTTTACTTACACACAATACTTCTACGTTCATAAAGGCGATCAACCATCCGAGTAACTACCAATTTTTGCACTTTTTTTCTTCTTTATATTGGTTTCTATAAGCCTTCTTCTAAATTTTTCAAAAATCCTGAATCACGGTTTTTTGAATAAAATTTAAATGATTTTGAAAACCGTTAACTTTTTATTTCTTTTGTTCGGGACGGATCCTCGATTCTTTTTTAAGCTTTACCCTTTAACCTAAAGTTTATGAGAGTCAATATCTTTGGTCAGGGATATGTATCTTCAATCTTTGCCGTTGGGCTACAGAGATTGAAAAACGGAGAAATAGGATACGAGGGAGTGCCTTTAGGAAACGAGCTTCCTTATTCGATTGATGACATCGAAATTGTGGGAGCATTTGATATAGATCCAAGTAAAGTAAGTAAAAATTTATCAAAAGTTGTTAAGCAATACTGGGAAAAACCAATAGATTTTGATATAAATTACAGGATAAAGAAAGGGTACGAAGACAAGAGAAAAGATCCGGAAGGCGTCGATTTAAAAGATGAAATAGAGAGATTAGTAAGGGAATATGAAAGGAATGAACCAAACATTTTCATAAATACAATTAACACAGAGTACGCAAGACCATTTAATGACTCAGATAAATTTATTGACGCAATAGAGAATAATGAAGTTAAACGAGTTTCTCCAGCTCAGTTGTATTTCTATTCAGTCAAAGAGTACGTAGATAATAATGGTGAGCCAAGTGCATTCATAAACGCGATACCAACACCTCTGGCAAACGATCCTGCAGCAGTTGATCTAGCAGAGGGAGGTGAAGTTGTCCTCTTTGGTGATGATGGTGCAAGTGGTGCAACACCTTTAACTAGTGATATTTTGGAACATTTGAAAGAAAGAAGAAGAAAGGTAGGAAGCATAGCTCAATTTAACATAGGAGGTAACACAGATTTCCTCTCTTTAACGGATCCAAAAAGAAACAAAGCAAAGGAGATAACTAAGAGTTCCATAGTAGAGGACGTTCTGGGCTACGATGCACCACACTACATAAAACCGACTGGTTATCTAGAGCCATTGGGTGATAAGAAATTCATAGCAATGCATATTCCTTATCAGTCCTTCAATGAAGCGGAAGATGAGCTCGTTCTAACAGGAAGAATAAACGACAGTCCAGCGTTGGCAGGTTTGTTGGTCGATTTGGTACGATTAGGCCAAATGGCGATGGATCGGAAAGAATACGGAACAATCTACCCAGTCAATGCATTTTACATGAAAAGGCCAGGACCTAAGGAAGGTAAGAGTATAGCAAAGTTTCATGCATCCGGATTGTTGAAGGATTGGATAGATCAAAAGGAGTAATCTCCAGTGATTTCTAAATTCCCTTCTACGATCTTTTTAGTTTTTTCTATCGGTTTAATTCTAAAACTTTTATAGCGTGCAATAGATAATTATAATGATTGTAATGCCAGAAGATGATGTTCATAAGGACATTGAGAGAATAGAGAATCGGATAAGAACGAATTTCTTTGAAATTGAAAAAAGATTAACAGGACTAGAGGAAAAGATAAAACATATAGAAACTACAGGAGCACAAGAAGAGATGGATGAGAGGTTGAAAGAGCTTGAAGATCTGATTCTTCTTGTTCAGGCTGAAAACCTTCAGATAAAGCAAAAATTGTTTGGTGGGGTTGAGGTTCCTGAAACGGATATAGAAAAAAGAGTAAAAAAGATTGAGGACTTTCTTCGCCCTGAGAATTTGGTCGGTATAATCAAGGATGTTGTAAGAGAGGAAGGAATGAAGATAAAAGACTTGAGTGAGATAAGGGAGCGACTAGATTTCATAGAAGATAAGATAAAAGGATATAAAAAGTCCTTGGAAGAGTTTAGAGCACCAGAGATGGAGAAGATTAAGCAAGACCTGGAGGAGAGAATAGCAAAGTTAGAGGAGATGAAATCTGTTGTAGACCAGATAAAATCGGATAGGGAAATCATGGAAAATAAGTTTAAGGAAGTTTTGGAAGAGTTTGAAAGAATTCAGAAGAAGTTTTCTGAAGGAGGATTTTATCATAAAATCATAAAGGATCTTCAAGAGAGTGTTGATGAGTTAAAAGAAAGATTAATGAGTGTTGAAAGGTTGTCAAGAGAGTTGGGAAGTGAAAAGATTGCTGATAAGTTGAAAGAGTTTAAGAATGATGTTAACAAACTTCGAGATGAGATTGTTAAGATAAATTCTGCACTCACTCAGATAAAAATAGATGAAGAGGGACTCAAAGATAAGATAACGAAAATACCAGCATTGGAAGATGAATTTTATGATTTGAAAAAACATATAGACAAGAAGGTTGAACATTCTATTGAAAAATATATAGGTAGTCTAAATCAGTTGAGAAGCGAAATTGATGCAAAGGTGAGAGAGTTTAACGTTCTCGAAGAAACGTTGAAGAGATCTCTTTCGGAATATGATCAAGACTATACTGCTCTTAAGAAAAGGTTAGATAAAGGATTGTTGAAGATAGAAGGTCTAGAAAAGATATTTGAAGAACTTGGTAGTGTCGATCTGAGAATAAAGGCGTTGGAAAGTTCTGTTCATAAGTTTGATGATATTGAAAGGAAGATTAAGAAACTTAATGAGGAGCTTCGTTTGAAGACAAAATACTTAGAAGATGAGATACAAAAGGCAGGTCTCAATTCTGAAAGGGTTGAATCGTTGGAGAGAGCTTACACTGATGTGAAGAATCAGTTAGACGGACTCGAATCTGTTGTAAATGATGAAAGAAGAAGCGTCGAAAGTATTGAGAAGAATGTTTCAGGTTTGATGAAAGACCAAGAAGGAATGAAGAGGTACGTATCAGAGATAAAGGGTAAGGTTTCTGAATTTGAGATGCATCTACCAAAAATAGCGGAAATGGAGGATAAAATGTACCTTCTCAACAAACTTGCATCCTTAGATGAAAATATAGATAAGGCAAACCTCGCGTTGATAAAACTTCAAACGGAAAAAGAGAAAATAGAAAGGTTGGTCGCAAACTTGGAAAAAGTCAAAGGAGATGTTGAACTAGAAAGTAAGACCAATTTGGAAAAAATGAGGAAATATAAAGAGGAGTTGAAGGATCTGGAAGATAGGATAAAATCAAAGGTAGAAGAAATATTAGTGAAGTATGTTGGTGATCTTAAGAAAATACTCTCACAAATAGATGAGGAAAGAATAAGAGAGAAAGGAATGCTAGAAGCTAAGATGAGCCAACTTGAACTCTTGGAAAAAGATGTTAAGTCAAGAGTAGAATCTATTAGTGGGGTTAAACAAGAGTTAGATAAATACAAAGATAAAATCGTAGATGAGCTTTTCTCTAAGATTAGAATGAGAATCGATAAATATTTTGAAGATGCTCAAGAAAAAGTGAGTAAGGAGGTAAGGGAGGCAATAGAAAAGAAACTTGAGCTCGAAATAAATCGCAAACTCGATGTAATGGGTAAACGTCTAGACAGAGTTGAAAAATTTGTTCCTGTAACAGGGAGATATAGACCAATTAAAATATTACTTAAAGAGAAGAAACCAGAGTATTGGTATGAGGAGTAGAATAGAAAATACGCTTATTATGGTAACTGCCTTCTTAAATCCTTCCTCTTTTGCACCGAAGTAAAAACCAGTTATCAATCCACCGAAGTGCGCGATGTAAGATACGTTTCCTATTCCCATCACGAAACCAATTACATTATATATCGCATATAGAATACCAACGAGACCAAGAGGTAATATATAAAATGGCGGATAAAGCGTCAATCCAAGTGGTCTTACTATCATTCCAGTTCCGACTAGTGCAAATACACCTGCAGATGCTCCTATTGATATAACGTCTGGTGCATAGAAAACTAATGATAATAACTCTCCGGCAAAGGCTCCTAGAAAGAATATTAAGAGTGTCTTCTTCCATCCCATCTTAGTTTCGACTGCTATTCCAAAGAACAGGAGTGCGATCATATTAGAAACAAGATGATCAAGATTTTGATGAATGAATATGGATGTTATTATACACCAAGGTCTTTGAAATAAGTTATTGTATGAAAAACCAAACGTTTGAATGATGTAACTCTCAGATACAATACCTAGAGAAACGAGGACGATGCTAACGCCGAAAACTAGAAAGGAAATTAGAATTAATAGGAACGTTACATGACTTTCTCTCATTTTTATCTCCTATGGGCCCGACGGGATTCGAACCCGCGGCCATTCGGTTAAGAGCCGAGCGCTCTACCAGACTGAGCTACGGGCCCAATTTCTATGAGAAGAATTTAGGTTAAAGAAATTTATAAATTTTCTTTTTTCTAAAGTTTTTAGAACTTTTAAAAACTTTTAAATATTGATGGTCATTATATTTCTATGGAAATTAACATCATAGTTGGTGGTAAAGCGGGGCAGGGAATTGCAAAGTTTGGAGCAACGGTAACGAGAATATTTGCACATTTAGGATATTATGTTTTCAATTACAGAGATTATCCATCTCTGATCCAAGGAGGTCATAATTATAACTCTATAAGAATCTCTGATGAACCCATACATTCTCATGAAGAGGAAAATATTGATGTTTTAGTTGCTCTCGATTCAAACACGTTCAGAAAACATGAGCACAAGTTGAAGGAGGGGGCAACAATAATTTGTGATAAGTCCATAGAAAAAGATGCACCATCTAATTTCAATCTTATCTGTGTTGATGCCTTGAAGAAGATAAAAGA
>Ga0190313_1001112_pt1 | contig 14710 bp, 10 predicted proteins | sample 4870071011_MG_FD_169989 | JGI IMG/M metagenome (GOLD analysis project Ga0190313, IMG submission 169989) | Hydrothermal vent sediment bacterial communities from Southern Trench, Guaymas Basin, Mexico - 4870-07-10-11_MG | ecosystem: Environmental > Aquatic > Marine > Hydrothermal vents > Sediment ...
ACTTGAGGGTGTCTGGCATGGAATTCTTGAGTATAAACGCTCCAGAGAAATAATTTCAAGTATTAACTATGAAAATCCTGACGATGTGATAAATATTATTAATTATTTACGCAATGATCCCGCAACAAGAGCCCTTAGCGTTGATGGCAGAAAACGGCTCGATAAATTAATGCCCCTTGTCATAAAAAAAGCAGGGGGTTCAGAACAGCCATTTGTTTCATTAAAACGGATAGTTGAATTAATTAAAAGCATACAAAGAAGATCATGTTATCTTGCCCTTTTAATGGAAAACACTGATGTTCTTTCACATCTCGTCGAGCTTTCCAACGCAAGCCCGTGGATAATATCCTTCCTTTCCAGACATCCTGTGCTTTTGGATGAGCTTATAGATCACCGGTCACTTTACGTTCCTCCAAAACAAGAAGAGTTGATTAAAGATTTAGACAGACGCCTTTTGTATGTTTCTGAGGATGATCTTGAGAGACAGATTGAAGAACTATGTATTTTTAAACAGATAAATGTACTTCGTGTAGCCGCTGCTGATATTTCAGGTGCGCATCCTCTTATGAAAGTAAGTGATCACCTTACATCCATAGCTGAAGTCTTGTTATCCAGAGTGTTTGAACTGGCTTGGAATTATCTTGTAAAAAAACACGGGGAGCCATTGTCTGCAATTAATGGGAAAAAATGTAATATGGGATTCACTATTATTGCATATGGAAAGTTGGGAGGTTTTGAACTCGGATACAGTTCTGATCTTGATCTTGTTTTTCTTCATTCTGCCATTAATGGCAAAACAGATTCCTTAAACACTCCAGTTGAAAATGCATATTTTTTTTCAAGGCTTGGACAGAGGATCATTCACATTTTAACTTCTCACACCTCAGCAGGTGTTTTATACCAGGCAGATATGAGATTGCGACCAAACGGTATAGCCGGCCCACTTGTCAGTCATATTGATTTTTTCGAAAAGTATCAGATGAACGATGCCTGGACATGGGAGCATCAGGCAATTATCAGAGCCAGGCCCATTGTCGGGGATATAGCTCTGGCTGAATCTTTTAATAATACCAGGGAGAAGGTAATCTCTATCCCAAGAGACAAAACTTCCCTTAAAAATGAAATTGTCAAAATGCGTGAGAAAATGAGAAAAGAGCTTTTATCTCACAGACCAGGTTTCTTCGATTTAAAGCAGGGCTTAGGGGGGATGGTGGATGTTGAATTTATAGTTCAGTATCATGTACTTTTAAATTCAAATAAATATCCATCCCTCACAAAATGGACTGATAATGTTCGTATTTTACAGGCTTTGGCAGATACAGACATTATTACCAAAGCTACAGGTCAATTTCTTACCAATGCCTATCTGATTTACAGAGCAGCTGTTCACAAACTCAACCTTCAGGAAAAGCCCCCTGCTGTTCCTGAGAAAAATTTCAGAGAAACCGGAAACCGTGTTATAGATATATGGAATTCAACTTTTTCAGACTAAACAGGGGGTTTTTCAAATTTGAAATTTTTTATTAAAAAGCTCTCTACTCATCATGCCCCTCCTCCTTAAGTAGCCTGTGATACCAGATTGCGAACTCAAACATGCCCCTAAATCTATCCTCATCATTTATAATACCCATGCTAATCTCCAGCACACCCCGACCATACGCATTACTGTATTCCTCCATGCTTTTTGATTGTAAAAACTCACGCACAAGCATTTGGGTCGTTCTTTGAGTTTTATCCTTTCTTATATCTATTGGATCTTTAGGGGCCTGGAAAGGCTCCCATTTTTCATACCCTCTTTTAAGTATGTGCTTCTGGCGTTTTGGCGACATACTATCGAATATTGCCTGCTTTCTTTTTCCCTGACTCTGCAGAAATTCTGCATTGGGGTCTGATTCCTCACTATTTTTTTTCATCTTTTTCTTCATCCTTTATTCCAAGATATTCTTCATTATATTCTGTAAGCAGCGCCATTGATAAGGGGACAAGCATCTCTGCCATTTTTATATATTTTGTGTTTAAAGATTTTACAAGCTCTGAGGATATCTCATAAAGCCTATTTTGTATTATGCCTAGCTTTACTGTGGGATATTTTTCTCCTTCAACAAACCCTGTTTTTCCGCATATATGACTGATCCCCCCAATATCAGTGGGAATCCCATAAAGCCTGCATGTAATAGGCCGGTATTCATACAGAAGACATGTGTCATCTGTTGTGAGCAGGGGACACTTAACTCTCTCTTGTCCCATTTCAGCCAGTATCTCAACCTCATTTTTCCCCTCAGTCAGTTCCTGTTGAGCCTTTCTTTTTATCATATATATTTTTCTGTCAGTTCTGTTTATATCTGTCAGCATTCTTTCAAGCGCAACGCCGTTAATTTTTTTTCTAAACTGATGCTTTATGTAAATTGCTTCAATCAAAGAAAGATCGAACAGTGCCCAGCAGCAGTCAGAACAACCTGTTTTACACTTTATGCATTCAGGGTATTCACCCTTGACCTGATTAAAAAGCTTATCAACCGTTGCGAGCAGATCTTCATATTTTTGAAAATATGGTTCAAATATGTTTTCCATTATGTTTTTTCCTGTTTTTTCCTGTTTTTTTATTTTGAGCAGATTAGCAAAGAAATGTTTCACGTGAAACATTATTTACCAATACAAAAATTGGCAAAAACCTGATCTAATATTTCATCGCTCTTAACTGCCCCTGTAATTTCCCCAAGAGAATCTATTGATTCCCTTAAATCAATAGATATAAGTTCGGCTGAAACCCCAAGGCTTAAAGACTCTTTGGCATTTAAAGCAAACCCAAGACTTTTTTCAAGGGAATATTTTTGTCTGAGGTTTGGAATAATAGTTCCCTCCTCAACCGGCTTTATACCTGAAAAAAAATTGAAAATTGCACCCGTTAGACTATTAATGCCGGTATTATTCAGAGCCGAAGTTCTAATATTTTTTAAATTAGACCACTCATCAGGCAGGGTATCCATATCCAGCCCTGGAGGTAAATCTGTTTTGTTAATAACAAGTATAATGTTTTTATTTTTTATTTTATTTAAAATTTTATAATCATCAATAGACAAAGGTCCGCTGGAATCAACAACAAGGAGTATTAAGTCTGATTCAAGAAAACGATCATTAGCCATTAAGATACCAATTTTTTCAATATTATCAGGATGTTGACGAATACCAGCCGTATCTGTAAGAGATATAGAAATACCATTAAGAAAAAGATTCTCTTCAATAAGGTCTCTTGTGGTTCCAGGGATTGGCGTTACAATTACACGTTCCTTCTTAAGCAGCCTGTTCATTATACTCGATTTGCCGACATTAGGTTTTCCTGCAATCACAACTTTAAAGCCCTGGCGCAGTACATGATAACGTTTAAACTGCTCCAGAAGCAAATTTAAACGGTCAACAACCTCTATCTGTAAACTTTCTGCAATCGACAAAATTTCAAATTCTTCTGTATGGTCGTTATTAAAATCAATGCTCAGCTCCAGATGAGCCAAAATTTTTATCAATGCTTCCTTTATCAATTCAATGGAGTTTTGCATTCCGCCCAGCATGTGATTAGTGGCAATTTTAAGGGCCATGTTGGATTTGGCATTAATAACATCAATTACTGACTCAGCCCTTGTTAAATCAATCCTCCCGCTCAAAAAAGCTCTTTTGGTAAACTCTCCGGGCTCAGCGAGTTTTGCGCCCATGGAAACAACAAGCTCTAAAATTGAATTTAATACCACTTGCCCGGAATGGCAATTTATTTCAATAACATCCTGAGTTGTGTAAGATCTTGGAGCAAGCATTACAGAAAGAAGCACCTCATCGATCACGGTTTTGTTTTGAAAATCAACAACATAACCATGATAAAGTCTGTGTGACTCAAAAAAAGATACACCTGAAGGGACCTTGACAGATTTATCCAGGGAGGGAGTTAGGCTAAAAACAGATAAAGCAATAGATAACGCATTTGCACCTGATATTTTAATAATACCTATACCACCATATCCTGCAGGAGTTGCAATGGCGGCAATTGTTGAATCAAACAACAAACTCTTCATTTTATTAATATTAATGGTTCTCGCAAAAAGTCTGCAAAAGGCTTTTTACGAGAGGTTTTAAGTGTTAGGTTTTGAGTAATTGATATCAATGAACTATATTTTAAATTAACGCTTAGAATTTTTTTTTGGAAAAATCACCAGTTTTCTGATAAATCCCTCACCCATACTCTGAGTTCTAATTTCATTATCATCCCTTAGTGTCAAATGCACTATCCTTCTATCGTGTCCGGTCATTTGACCTATTGTTACAGGTTTCCCACTAAGCTTGACCTTTTCGGCAAGGCGCAGGGCGAGACCCTGTAGTTTTTCTTTTCTATCCTCCATATAATTCTCGACATCCACCTGAACACGGGTTCTTCCAGTACACTGTTTATTGATGATTTTTTCCACCAGATATTGCATAGCCTGGAGTGTCTGCCCTTTTTTGCCAATAAGTATGGCGGTTTTTCCACCCTTGATTCTAAACAGGATTCGATCATTATCCTTTTCAGAAAGCACACTGGCATCCTGTGTAATCAGGTTAACTATTTTCTGAAGTATATCAAGACCAACCTCCACAGGATCTCTAACTTCCGGGGAGTCTTTTGCCTTTTCAATATTCTCCTGCAAAAGGGTTATATCATCTACATCAGCATCACTGGAAAATAGATTGATCGTTGGGCTTTGAGCAGGCGTTTCGAGGTTTTCAGCCTTCTCATCTTTCTCAACATTATTAACTTCGACACATATTTTGGCTTTTTTAACCCCCACCAGTCCGAATATTCCCGTGGAGCCATATGAGATCACTGTATAATGTAATTCTTCTTTCTGAACATTAAGTTGCCCACATGCTTTTTCTAAAGCATTATTAATATTGCTGCCTTCAAATTCAAGAAATTGCGACATGTATGATGACCTCCGACGCTAACTAAATTTTTGTGAAATATAATACTGTTGTGAAATAGAAAGGATGTTGTTTACAAGCCAGTACAAAACAAGACCTGAAGAAAAATTTATAAAAATCACAGTGAAAACAACAGGCATAAACATCATAATTTTTGCTTGCGCGGGGTCACCCATTGGGGGTGACATTTTTTGCTGTAAAAACATTGTTCCACCCATAATAATTGTCAAAATCGGAATTCCGTATGGAGGCTGCATAAAAGGTATGGAAAAATTAAAATTAAAAAGCCGATCCGGCGCTGACAGATCTGTGACCCACCCAAAAAAAGGAGCGTGTCTTAGTTCAATTGCCTGGTACAACATCCTGTAAAATGCAAAAAAAACAGGTATCTGAATGACCATTGGAAGACAGCCGCCCACAGGATTTACCTTATAAGTCTTGTACAACCCCATGACTTCCTGATTCATTCTTTTCTTGTCATTTTTATATTTTACCCTGATTTCAGCCATTAGTGGCTGTATTTTCTTCATTTCATTCATAGACTTGTAGCTTTTTGTCCCCAGCGGCCATAAAATAATTTTAATAAAGAAAGTTAAGAGTATTATGGCTATACCATAGTTGGGAATGTACTTATAAACGATATTCATACTGTAAAGACAGGGTTTTGCCAAAAAATCGAACATTCCAAAATTAACAGCCTTGTCCAGATCACAACCAAGTTTTTTAAGTATGTTCAGGCTCATGGGTCCGAAAAAAAGTAAATAACTGTATCTTTTTGATTCCCCTGTTTTAATTATCGATGCAGGCTGGACAAATTCTGAATTAACGATATCGTTATTCAGGGTCAAACGCATTTTCGCTTTAACAGGTTCCTTTGGAATAATTGCAGACATAAAATATCTTTTCTGAAAAGATATCCATTCTATTTCTCCGGAAAACTCATTTTGATCTTTTATCTTTTTGGTTTTTATTTGATCATAATGCCTATCCATATAAATGCTTGGACCAACAAAAGAATATCCTCCCCCATCGTCAGGGGACTGATTTGCCATGGATAGAGTAATGCTATCTTTAATATTATGTTCAGATCTGTTTTCCACATAAATATCAAGATCTATAAGATAGGAATCCGGAACAAAGCTGAATATTTTATTAATAACTATGCCGCCTGAAGAGACCCATGAAAATTTCAGGCTTTGAGGACTATCAGATATATCAATGGATTCTGCATAGTCGTTTAATACAAAAACAGCATCATCAAGCCCCTGGATGTTTCCCAAATCAGAGCTTAATCTAATTGCACCATCTATTCCATTGATAGCGATCATCTCTTTTTTAGAAGCTTCATCATTAAGGGTCTCTTTATAGTTATTTAGTTCTAAACTTGTAAAAACAGCCCCTTTTTCAGAAATTTTAACAGAGTAAAGAGATGTGTTTACAGTAACAATTCTGGGTTCGGCTTGACTCTGCAAACCGGTTGTCTGTAAATCACCTTTAATCTGTTCAGATAAAAGCGTATTATAATCTGTTTCAAGTGGTTGCTGTTGATCAATAAGTTGATTGTCAGATGGTGGTTTTTGCTGAAGTACAGGAGGTTTTTCCACAAAAAATAACTCCCATGCAGCGAAAACTAAAAATATCAGAACTACTGCTAAAAAAAGACGTGCCTGTTCCATAATATTCTCCGAAAATTGACAAGATAATATAAAAATGTTGTTAATAAGCATGTTGAATAAGGAGCAAAATGAGGAAAAATTTTGTCAATATAATAAACATGAGAAATATTTTCAGTATATTTCATACCAGCAAGAAACCTTTTAAAAATGTTTAATTTTGCCTGCCTCAGGTTAAATTCGAAAATTATTTAACAGAGTTTAAGTTCCAGTTTAAGTTCCAGGGGGAAGGCGAAAAGTTAAAGCCGCTTTGAATAGGCTTTTTGTATTTCGAGGATTTTTGATTTGAGCCTGACACTTTAAAACATGGCAAAAAGATGCGTTTTGCAAAGGTTTCAACAAGTATATAACAAACAAGTTTCCTTATAATGCAAATATTAAGCTGCAAATCATCCTGAGTTTCATGGAACCGGATCATAGCCCCCAGGATTAAAAGGATGACAACGCAGCACCCTTTTAATGGCAAGAAATAATCCTTTTAAAATACCATGACTTACAATTGCCTGATATGCATATTCAGAACAGGTAGGATAAAATCTGCATGCCGGTCCCAGTAAGGGAGATATTAAAACTTGATATGCTCTAATTATATATAAAATTATTTTTTTGCGTGTCACTTACTGTCAAAATCCTATTCAGGAAAAATGCATTGGGAAATTATATATGGCAAAAATTTGCTTTTACCCTGAAATCCTGTCAAAAATATTTTTAATAGCAGAATAAATCTGCTCTGATGATAGTTTTACCGCCTCTTTTTTTGCTATAATGATTAAATCCAGGTCAAAGTTTAATAAATGTCTGTTCAATCGGAAATACTCCCGGACAAAACGTTTGATCCTGTTACGATTTACAGCATTACCGACCCTTTTTGTTACTGTAATTCCAAGACGAATTTTCCCTGATCGGGTCGGTAAAAAATTAGCAATAAAGTATCTGTTCTGAACTCTTTGTCCAAGTCGCGACAGCTTGATAAATTCATGTCTCTTCAGTATCTTGTCTTGCTTTTTAAAGGAAAAATTCAAATTAGATCTATCAATGTTATCGACCTGAAAAAACATAAAACATGCAAATGCTTTAAAGGGCTTTGCATATTAAGAGAAAAGAGCGCTTAGTTAAATTTATGCTGATAAACGGGCTCTCCCTTTTGCTCTGCGCCTGTTGATTACTCTTCTGCCACCTTTTGTTGACATCCTTTTTCTGAAACCATGGGTTCTGGCTCTTTTTATCCTGCTTGGCTGATAAGTCCTTTTCATTACATTTTTCCTTAAGTTTATCTATTTTAAAAAATAATCAAAGTTTGTTAATTTGTATTTTTTATATTACAACAAACTTACATTTTATTCTTAAAATCTGTAATCTGTCAAGCAAAAATTTCCAACCTAAAAAACCAGCGGCAAATTTGAGCTTAAGGTGAAAAACCTTTTTTTATAATAATTGCGTTGCTTAAATTTTCATCGGTAAGATTAAAAATCTTTTTTATAACCTCAAGGGGTCTAAGCTTTCTTTGATTTATGGTCTTGAGTATTATCTCTAATCTATATTGATCCGGTATATTTATTTTAACGACAAAACTTTTTAGATTAACATCAATTTTTTTACCTTTTTTGCTGGTTAGCGACAGAGTTGCTTGAGAAGAACTGTTAAAATCTATTAAATCCTTTTCATTAAAACCTGCTTCCTTCAGGGTTACACTATATTTGATATTTTTATCCAAATTGGCTGCCGATTTCCCTGGGGCAAGTCTGCATTTCAGTATATCAAGCCCTTCGGGCAAACTTTTATTCATGCCGGTAACAATTTCTTCAGGGTTGATGCTCTCAGGCACAGTAATATATAAAAGCTCTTCATGGCTCTCCATGCCCACAGGCAGAGGGTCATCAAAAGAAATTTTTGGCTTTGGATGAAAGCCCCTGGAGAATTTGACAGGTATGTCGGCTCTTTTTATTGAGCGGAGAAAAATATTCATTACTTCAAGATGACCGAAATATTTTGCCTCTCCAAGCTTTGAATATGACACTTCAAATTTTTTGTAATTTGTTTCCTTTAAATTTTCGGGTTGCAGGTTCTGCTTTGATGAAGTATCTAATATTTTTTCAGGTACTTCACTGATTATCGGTTTAATGTTAACAAAATCACAAACCCCGCAGTTATTACAATCACCCGTACGACAGTCATAAGTTGCTTCACATTTTAAGGCTTTCTCCCATTCCTGTTTTAAAAACTTTTTGTCAACATTAATATTAACATGATCCCATGGAAGCGGTTCTGAAATATCTCTTTTGCGTGTTGTAAAAAAATCAATATCAATGCCGTCTTGTGCAATGGCCTCCTTCCATAATCCATAGTTAAACATATCACTCCAGCCGTCAAATCTGCATCCTTTTTTATAAGCTGATAAAAGAAGACGCGAGAGTCTCCTGTCTCCTCTTGCCCATAACCCTTCGAGAATGCTTACTTCCGGATTTTGCCATTTAAATTGAATCCCCGGTATATTAAGGCTGTTTTTTAACCATTTTATTTTTTCAACTGATTCCTCAAGGCAAATTTGAGAAGCCCACTGAAAAGGTGTGTGTGGTTTAGGGATAAATGTTGTAACACTCACATTTATTTTTCCCCCATGACAGTTCTTGTTTTTGATTTTATTGACATCTTTTACAAGATCGACAATGGAATGCAGATCGTCATCTGTTTCCGTAGGCAGACCTGTCATAAAATAAAGCTTAATTATCCGCCATCCGTTTTTAAAAGCATTTGCAACCGTATCAATTATTTGCTGCCTGCTTATATTTTTATTTATAACATCCCTTAGCCTCTGGCTTCCGGATTCAACGGCAATTGTAAAGCCTGTCTTCCTCACCTTTTTTACAAGGTTTATCAAATCAGGTGTAAGGCTGTCTGCCCTGAGAGAAGGCAGGGAAACAGCAATATGTTTATCAGCATACTTTTCCATAAAACTTTTCAAAAGTGGCTCAATACATACATAATCACCTGTGCTTAAAGACAATAAAGAGACTTCATCATAGCCCGTGGAAGAAAGGGCCAGATCTGTAAGTTTAAGGAGTTTGTCAACAGATCTTTCACGCACGGGGCGATAAATCATTCCTGCCTGGCAAAATCTGCAACCCCTCGTGCAACCCCTGGCAATTTCAATGCGCAGGCGGTCGTGTACAGGTCTGCCAAAAGGAATTACAGGAGATGTCGGGAAATCAGATTTATCAAGATCATCAATAACAGCCCTTGTTACACCTGTATAGTCAGAACGCTTTGGTTTCAGTATTTGAAACCCTGAAGCATCATACAAAGGGTCAAAAAAAGAAGGAACATAAACACCCTGTATTACCGAAAGCAGTTCTAAAAGTTTAGCTTTGTCCGGATAAAAGTGTTGCTTCCATTCCATCCACACTTTCGATATTTCCAGAATCGCATCCTCTCCGTCACCAACAACTATTACATCAAAAAAATCAGCGACAGGTTCAGGGTTGCATGTACATGGACCGCCTCCAATAATTAAAGGCCAGCATTCATCCCTTTCATTTGCCATAAAAGGTATTTTTGCAAGATCAAGTATTGTCAGAATGTTTGTAAAATTCAGTTCATAAAGAAGACTGAAGCCGATAATATCAAAAGAAGCAAGGGGCTTGCGGGATTCAAGGGAGGTTAAAGGCGTGTTATCGGCTTTGAGATACTTCTCCATGTCAATCCCTGGAGCGAAAACTCTTTCAGCACATATTTCATCCTGACTGTTAAGGATATTATAAAGAATCTGAATTCCAAAATGGGACGTTCCTATTTCGTAAAGATCCGGAAATGCCAGGGCAAATCTTAATTTTGCCAGGTCAAAATTTTTTTTTATACTGTTGATTTCCGTGCCTAAATACCGGCTCGGTTTTTCAACTAACGGCAAGAAAGTTTTTTGGTTTTTAATTGTCATGATTTATAAAAATAATTATTTTCGAATGAGTAATTATATTGAAAAATAGGATTTATTGTCAAATTTTGTGTATAAATTTTTTTTTAACCTGAAACAATAACAGGTTTTGAGATGCTTTCAACGTAAAACTTGCAAATTTAATAATAATTTTTATAATAGAAGTTGTTATTCGCTGTCTGAAACAATTATCAACCGATGTTATTTCAGATGGCGTTCAGGGTTTCTGCCTGATGAAAGTAACGTATTGAAACCTGTGGCTATATGCATTTAAAAATTTGGCATTGTTGAATAAGAATAGGCTTTCATGGGTTTTATTGTATTATTTTAAGATGTTAACAAATTGTGGTTGACACGCTCCTGCTGACAGGCTATAAATGCATAAATACAGCAAGAAGCTGTGAGTACAATAAGTAAAAAATAATAAAATTATAAATTAATAAAGCCAGGAAGGTTTTAAACAGGTCGAAAAGGCCTGCTAATCTTCCTGGCTTTTTTTGTTTTGTGGCGTTTTAAATATTTTTTTAGGGGTTAACCATATGAATTTTAAAAGAATAATCGGCAAATTATCAGCTTTGACAATCGGTGCAATCTTTTTATTAACAACATATTCATTTGCTGCTGATAAGGATTCAGATAACAATTCTTTGCCCGAACCTGCAACTGTAAATGCAGCATTAACAGCTCAGAATGTTTTTGCTCAAGCACCTGCTTCCGGGATGGAAACAGAGGTCGAACAAAGTAAAGTGTATATGAAAATCGGTACAATTACTGTAACTGAGAAGACTGGTTATTTGGCTACTGCTGATATCCCCACATCTGTGGATATTATGGGGACCGATCAAATTGAAAATGAAAACGTAGACTTCAGCATGGAGCTGTTTAAAAAGATGCCAGGGACCTATTACGGTGACTGGAACCAGGGAATTGTTTCAGGCACATTTTCAATCAGAGGATTTGATGCCAACCATGACGTACCTGCGGCTTTGATTGTTGATGGAATACCACACAACTGGGCCAGAGGCTCTATGGATATACAACCTTTTTTTCCAATGGAAATTGAGCGTATAGAACTCGTGAAAGGAACCAATGATCCAAGGTACGGTTTAAATAATATTGCAGGGAATGCAAATATTTTTACAAAACACGGAGGTAACTATTCACAGGTCAAGTTATTATACGGGAGTTATCAAACAAAAGAAGGAAATATAATAGTAGCAAATGAAAAAAACGGTTTTTCTCAGACATATTTTGCAGGGTGCAGGCGCACCGACGGATACAGAGACCACTCCGATATGGATAAAGAAGCTGTATCAGGCAAGTGGTTTTATACAACGAGTGACCAGAAACTCACCATAGGAGCAATTGCCCGTTTTTTTGACATGGATGCCAACGCTCCTGGATACCTGACAAAAATGCAGTATAAGGACGATCCTGAGCAGGCTGCATCCTTTGCAAAGACAGATGGCGGTAAACAGGAAAACAGACACATAAGTCTGCATCTTGATTATGATTTTGCTTATAACATAGCCTGGTCTTTTAAAACTTACGCGCAACATCTCGAAAGAAACAGATGGTGCAGGTGGAGTGAGACGGGTTCTCAGCAGGAAAGAGTCAGAGATGAAGATCAGTACGGAGCAATATACACAATAACTTATGAAACTGGAGAGTTGGGAATAAATAATTTAAAACTCACATGGGGTATTGATTATCAGTATCAGGATAACATAGCTAAAAGGTACACAACCGTAGATCGTGTAAGACAGGGGGACGCTTTTCGCGACTGGGATTATACAACATGGTACTGTGGGACATATATACAGACAGATGCTTTAATGACAGACTGGCTCAGACTTACCGGAGCATTGCGTCTTGATCGTCTTGACGGTCATTTTGAGGACAAAGTAGCAGGAAATAGATCAGACATGCTGAGTTACGGTAATATATGGCAGCCTAAAGTCGGAGCGGTAATCACGCCTTACGCAGGGTATAATATTTATGCCAACTGGGGCAGAAGCTTTCAGATTGGAGCCGAATCCATGCGTTTCGGTCAAAAATCCAATGGCTCTTTTTTCGACAGGAGCCTGGATTATTCAGAAAATGATGGATGGGAAGCAGGTGTTAAAATTTCGCCTGTCAGATGGTTTTCCACTCGCCTGTCATACTGGGAACAAAAAGCAACCGATGAAGTAAAATTATTAACGGACGGTTCAGGTAATTACGATAATGTTGGAGAAACTGAAAGAGACGGGTGGGATTTTGCCATAAGTCTCAGACCCCATGATTTAGTTTCCCTCTGGGGTTCCTATACAATGCAAAACGCTGAATATACAAAACCAGGTCCTGGTAATGATGATATAAAAGGAAAAGATCTTCAGAATATACCGGAATATACTGCAAAGGCCGGAATTGACGTTGAGCATCCTTCCGGACTTTCTTGTTCATTATGGTGGGAATCTCAGGATGATTATTATGTAGAGGCAACTAACACAGCATCTAAGGTTGGAGAGTACGATCTTGTAAACATGAATATCCAATACTGTTTTGAGACAATAACACTTGCCCTTAATGTACGAAATCTCCTGGATGAAGAATACAGCACCTTCAACTATTACTCAGGCGGATGGACAAAATATTCTCCTGGTGATGAGAGAAGCTACTATGCTTCAATTATGTTTAAATTTTAACTATTGGAGAAAGATATATGACAAAGAATATTCTGTTTTGCAGTTTGATCTTTTTAGGAATTTTCATCTCAAACAGTATTTGGCCACAATCTCTGGCTTCATAAGGCATTATGAAAAAAATAAAAACGTCAATTCAAAAGTACTGGAACTGGAGAAGCAGGAGTTACGGCTTTGATAAAGACAAATCGATTAAAACAGCAGAAAGATGGGAATCGGTATTAAGGGAACTGATTCCTGGGGATCCTGGAAAGAATGCTATTGACATAGGTACCGGACGGGGACAGTTTGCGGTATATCTTGCGCGGCTTGGTTTTTGTGTCACAGGAATTGATCTTTCCGAAAATATGATATCCCAGGCAAGAGAACATGCAAAAAAGAATGCTCTTGCTATAAATTTTAAAATCCAGGATGCGGAAAATCTGCAATTTAATGACAACACTTTTGATGTTGTAGTATCAAGAAATCTTTTGTGGACACTCCCTGATCCGCATAAGGCTGTCAAAGAATGGCGCAGAATTTTGAAACCAGGAGGCACCCTTGTAATATCAGACGGCTTCTGGATGAACTATACATGGAAACGGCTCCACTATTTTGTTTTTAATCTGGCAAAAAATATATTTAGAAACGACAGTATGATTTCTGCACGCTTTTTCTTAAGTTATGCGGCTTTTCAAAAACACCTTCCTTTTTACGAGGGAATATGTTTTGAAGATGCCAACGCACTTTTGCAGACTGCTCGGTTTAAAGAAATTAAATCGCATGATACATCCTGTTTTGCCACAAATCCTTATTTAAAAAAGAAACGGATGAATAATATTGAGCCGTTATTTTTCATTGCATCTGCAAAAGCATAAAATTTTATTTTTGGTGATCCTGTTTATATCTTTGTCCGCCTACGCACAGGATTTGCAGAACGAACTAATCATAGCCATACCTTTCGGACCTTCAGTAAAAGTTGTCGATCCGGCACAGGGTTATAATGGATGGTATACCAATGAGGCGGGAGTAACAGAAACCCTTTTTATTCTCGACTTTGACTTAAATCTGGTGCCGTGGCTATCCGAGTCATATAAAAACCCAACGCCCCTGACCTGGGAGATTAAATTAAAAAAAGGGCTGAGATTTCATGATAACAGATTTTTTGATGCAGCCGCCGTTAAATGGACTTTAAACAGAATAATAGATAAAAACAGCCCTGTATTTAATAAGCGGTTGCATGGTTTGCTGGATATCAAGAAAATTACTCTTCTTGATAAACATTCCATCCTGTTTGAAACAAACAGACCAAATGCGGCATTTTTATATAATTTAACATCTCCGGGCACCGGAATAATCTCGCCTGAGAGCAAGGGAAAAAATATTTACGGAACCGGTCCGTTTATGCTGAAAAAAGTTATTCCCAATGAGCAGGTTATTGTCACCGGATTTAACGGATATTGGGGCGGAAAACCAAAACTTGCAGGGGCGCATCTTAAAAT
>Ga0190313_1001113_pt1 | contig 14708 bp, 16 predicted proteins | sample 4870071011_MG_FD_169989 | JGI IMG/M metagenome (GOLD analysis project Ga0190313, IMG submission 169989) | Hydrothermal vent sediment bacterial communities from Southern Trench, Guaymas Basin, Mexico - 4870-07-10-11_MG | ecosystem: Environmental > Aquatic > Marine > Hydrothermal vents > Sediment ...
CGGAAAGATCGAGATTAAGATTGAATGATCTTAACTTTCACCTCCTTAATCTTCCAAAATAAATGCTCCATAATTCCCTTTGCTGTCCACAACGCCAAAGTCTAATTCCTCTGTATATCACTGTCTTCTTGTTTTCCAACAGAAAGCCCCCATATCTCAATTCTGCTTTCTTTAACCCTCTCTAAAATTATGAATAAATGTTCATGTTTGATGATTAACTTCATGGATGTTCATTTTTTGTCAATAGCAGTTAATTTTTCTGTTCATTAATGACCGTTTTAATACAAAAACGTTTAAATATTTAACATGTTCATCAAAGTAGGACTGTAATGTCATAACACTAAAGGTGATATGGGGGTAGGATAATGATAGCAAGGATAGTATATTACAAACCAAATTCACTTCCAGAGGAGGAAATTGTGGTTGTAAACAGTTTTGAGAAAGCTGTTGAAATTGCGAGAAGAAAGATAAGAATGATGGGAGCGGTTAAAGTCGAAGTTGAGATCATATAACGCTCGCTTTTGCCTTCTTCTCCCCACTTTTTTGATAAAAGAAAAGAAAGTTGGATTGGGAATCTAATGAAATCATCCTCTCATCTTCTTGAATTGCTCCTCTATCTTCTTGTAGTACTCCATCGTTTCCTTGCTAACACTTGGACCCACTTTCTTCAGTGCTTCTTCGAAGTCCTTCATCGTTATCTTAACTCTCTGTCTGACCTCATCCATCCTGACGCCAGGTTTGATTATTCCTTCCTTGAGTGCTCTTCTCATTGCACTCATTGCTGCCTCTCTACAGACCGCTGCTATGTCTGCACCTGTATATCCTTCGGTTCTCTTGGCCAATTCTTTGAGGTCAACATCCTCAGCTAAGGGCATCTTCCTCGTGTGTACCTTAAATATTTCGTATCTTGCTTTCTCGTCTGGTGCTGGAACCAAAATCAAGCGGTCAAATCTCCCAGGCCTAAGTAATGCAGGATCTAAAATGTCAGGCCTGTTAGTCGCCGCAATAACAACAACCCCACTATTCTCCTCCAACCCATCCATCTCTGTGAGAAGCTGGTTAATTAGCCTGTCTGTCACTCTGTTCACGTCAGTTCCTCTTCTTGGTGCTATAGCATCAATCTCATCAATGAACACCACAGTTGGCGCAGCCTGTCTTGCCTTCCTAAAGATTTCTCTAATGTTCTTTTCGCTTTCTCCTACCCACTTGCTTAAAACTTCCGGACCCCTGATGCCAATGAAGTTAGCCTCGCTTTCTGTTGCCACTGCCTTAGCTAACAACGTCTTACCAGTTCCCGGTGGGCCGTAAAGGAGAATTCCCTTTGGCGGGTTGATTCCTAATGCCTGGAATGCCTCTGGATACTTGAGAGGCCACTCAACTGCTTCTCTGAGTGCCTGCTTGACGTTCTCAAGCCCACCTATGTCGCCCCATCTTACATTTGGGATCTCAAGGAGTACTTCTCTGAGTGCTGATGGTTCAATCATCTTCAATGCCTCGTAGAAGTCTCTCTTAGTAACTTTAAGCTCTTCAAGGACTTCTTTTGGAATATGCTCTGCCTCAAAGTCAATTTTACCTTCTTTGATTAATCTCCTCAGTGCAGCCATTGCAGCTTCTCTCGCTAAAGCAGCCAAATCCGCTCCAACAAACCCGTGCGTCTTATCCGCAAGCTCTTTCAGCAGTGCATCAATTAAGCGGTGCTTGACTTCATCGTAAAGCCTCTCATCAAGGCTCCTGAGTACATCCTGAATTTCCTTCTCATCTTTGGCTCTTTCGACTTTCTTAATTGCCCTATCAATGGTACCCCTGAACCTCTCATCTCCTCTAAGCTCTTCTAAGATTCTCTTAACGTCGCTCTTTCTGAACTCTGGCTCAATCGGCATTCCTCTTGTGTGAATTTGGAGAATTTCTTTTCTTCCCTGTCTGTCTGGTACGCCAACTTCAATCTCTCTGTCAAATCTTCCGGGTCTTCTCAGAGCTGGGTCAAGGGCATCCGGCCTGTTAGTTGCACCTATGACAATGACCTTTCCTCTGCTCTTGAGGCCATCCATCAAGGTCAAAAGCTGACTGACAACTCTTTTCTCAACCTCTCCAGTTACTTCACTTCTCTTTGGAGCTATTGCGTCAATCTCATCAATGAAGATTATACTTGGAGCGTTTTCTTCAGCCTCCTTGAAGACTTCTCTCAAACGCTCTTCACTCTCACCGTAGTACTTGCTCATGATTTCTGGACCGTTGATGGCTATGAAGTGAGCGTTTGCCTCGTTAGCTACAGCCTTTGCAAGCAAAGTTTTACCTGTTCCTGGTGGGCCGTAGAGCAATACACCCTTAGGCGGCTCAATGCCAAGCTTTTCGAAGATTTCTGGGTGTTTAAGCGGGAGCTCAATCATCTCTCTGATCTTCTGGATTACATCCTTGAGACCACCAATGTCTTCGTAGGTAACATCTGGAACCAAAACTCCCTTAGTAGGCTTAGTAAGGACTTGAATTTTTGTGTCCTCTGTAATAATCACTGGACCTCTTGGAATTGTTTCTGCTACGGTGAATGTAATCTCACCCCATCTTCTTTCGTACCCAAAGAATGTTGGAATTGTTACTGGGACGTATAATCTAACCATGTCACCTTGAATTACAGGCCTGTGTAATAGTTCTCTGGAAGCAATAAGAGCTTCCTCTAATTCCTTTGCTACATCTTCTGGAATTTCAGCAGTTGGAGCAAGTTTAACGATTTTTGCAGGTTTTACGTCTGCTTTCCTGATTTTAACATATTCCCCAGTACTTACACCTGCATTTTTCCTGATAATACCATCCATTCTGATAATTTCTAATCCCTCGTCTTCTGGTGGTAATGGCCAGACTTTAGCAACTGTACTTCTACTCCCTACTATTTCTATAACATCACCTGGAGATAATCCTAACCTTCTCATGACATCTCTACTAATCCTAACTCTACCTGTGCCCACATCCTCTTGATGTGCTTGGGCAACCTTAAGCTTGATTTCTCTCTTCTCAGCCATTTACATCACCTCAAATTCTTTTTTGATGAGTAGATGATCGTGAAATAACAAAATAACAAAACAAAAAGTGAAATAACGAAAGGTCTTCACTCAATCTTAACCTCAAACCCTTCTCCCTCTTTCTTTGTTGGGTGCTTCTTTGGAATCCTAATCTCAAGGACACCATTGTTGTACTTTGCTTTTGCCTTCTCTGGAATGACTTCATCTGGGAGTCGGATGACTCTTCTGTAACCGCTGTAGTATCTTTCAATCCTTATTGCACCCTCTCTCTCAAGCTCCTTCTCTCTTCTAACTTGGGCCTCAATGTAAACGGCATCTTCTGTAACTCTAACCTTGATGTCCTCTTTTCTTACACCTGGAAGCTCAGCTGTGATTATGAACTCGTCACCGTTGTCAAAGATGTCGACGAATGGCTCCCTCCAGACCCCTTCGGTTCTTTCCTCAAAGTACTCTGGCTCTCTCCATCTTCTGTAGCTCCAGAGTCTTGGGCCTCTGAAGAACTCATTGAAGATGCTGTCAATCTCTTCCTGAATCTCTCTCATTATGTCAAATGGATCCCAGATGTCCCATCTTCTTGATCTCCTCACCATATCTCTCACCCCCATTATTTTTGGTTACCAATAGTTACTAAAATATTTACTCTTTATAAACTTTTCGTGTCGGGTGTCAATCATGAATGAACAGAAGTATTCATTTTCTTAAACCGCAAGGTTTATAAGCCAGAATCTTTCCTTTATTCTTTGGACGGTGGGGCGGTAGCTCAGCCTGGGAGAGCGCCGGACTGAAGATCCGGGTGTCGGGGGTTCAAATCCCCCTCGCCCCACCACTTTTGTGCGGTGGTAGTCTAGTCTGGTCCAGGACGCCGGCCTTCCGAGCCGGCGACCCGGGTTCAAATCCCGGCCACCGCACCATCTTAAGTTTTCTGGAAAGTTTTATACATCAGAGTAGGAAATCTTAAAGATGACCTTTTAACACATCTGTCATCAGGTTCTGACCCGATAATAGGAGCGTCATATTCCAGCTACGAAGTAACAGAAGACATGGATAAGGCTGAAAAATGCAAAAGCCCTTTTAGATAATTACCTCAAAAATAGTGAACTGCCAAGATTCAACCGAAAATGTAAAGCTTCACCAACCTTGCACTATCTTCAAAACTTTGTCATCAACTTTCCCATTTTCAACATCTGCAATTGCTTGTTCCAGTCTATCCAGACCTTCATCTAAAAGCTCCTTCTCTATCGTCAAAGGTGGCTGAATTCTGAGGACATTTCCATGAAGGAATGCCAAAACCAAGCCAAGCTCATAAGCTCTCCAAACAACCTTCTTAGCTTCATCGAAAGCCCGTTCTTTTGTTTCTCTGTTTTTCACTAAATCAACGCCAATCATCAAGCCCTTTCCTCTAACATTTCCGATGAGTTCATGCTCTTCTTGCATTTTCTTAAGCCTCTTCATGGTGTACTCTCCAAGCTCTTCAGCTCTTTTGAGCAAATTCTTTTCTTCAATTTCCTCAATAACCGCTAAAGCTGCTCTGCTCGTTACTGGGTTCCCGCTGAGCGTAAATGTATGTCCCAAAGCTGGTAGAGACTCCATGATCTCTTCCCGTCCGATGATAGCACTTATTGGTAATCCACCACCTAAAGGCTTCGCAATCGTTATTATATCTGGCACAACTCCAAAATGCTCGATTGCGAACCATTTCCCTGTCCTTCCTAACCCGCTTTGAACCTCATCAACAACTAAGAGAATTCCATGTTCATCAAGAATTTTCTTGAGTTTCTTGAAATAGTCATCCGGAGGAACTATTATTCCGGCATCGCCTTGGATAGGTTCAGCGAATAGGGCAGCAACTCCTTCTGCATAAACTTCTCTCTCAAATTTATATTCAAGGTAGGATATGCATTCAAAGTGGCATTTCCCCTTTTCTTGCCCAAATGGACATCTATAACAATCTGGAAAAGGAATGTAGTGTACGTCACTCAGTTCTCCAACTAATGCTCTAATTTCAAACTCAAGCCCAGTTATGCTCATAGCACCATATGTTGCTCCGTAATAACTCCCCAGATACCCCAAAAATGTCCTCCTTTTTGTGTATGCCCTTGCAAACTTTATTGCCCCATCGTTTGCATCGCTTCCACTCAGGCCTAAAACTACTTTGGGATTCTCTACTGGGGAGATTTCAACAAGTTTTTCAGCAAGGAGAAGGGGCTCAACTGGAAAGCCATAAATGAATGTGAAATGTATCAGTTTATCTGCTTGCTCTTTTATAGCTTTCACAACTCGGGCATTGTTATGCCCAACATTTTGGACCGCAGCGTCGGAGAGGAAATCTATGTATTCTCTTCCCTCAATGTCCCAGACTTTTGCATTTCTTGCCTTAACGCCAACAATTGGAGCGTAAGTAACACGAGCTGCCTTTGGGAAGACTTTTGAATATCGAAGAATTATTTCCTCCTTTTTCATAATTGCCACCATAGCCTAAATAAGATTAACATCTAAATAGGATTTTTGGAAGCAGAATTGAACAAATGTCAAACCTTTAACTCCATACGGACATCTTCATCCAACAACAAGAAAAGTGCCAATGCTAACAGTATGGCAAGTATCATTATATGCTCATCAAAAGAAAGAAAAGAACTAAGACTGGCTTTGGCTTCATTCTTCAAATTCCTCTACTGGCATCTTCATCCTTGAGACTGCAATCAAGGTTAAGATACCGAGCAGAGGCATGAATGCCAGCTCACCAAAGGCTAATCCAACACTTTGCTTTGCCAGTAGCTCTGTAATAGATGGGGCTATTATGTTTGCTGTGTTCGAAATAAGCCCCAATGCAAATGAAGCTCTTGGATAGATGCTTTTTGGATAGGTTGCCGGTGCTGATGTCCAGAATGCTGGACCTGTTCCCTGAATTGTTCCGACAAGCCAAACCGCTGCCAAAGCGAGAGTATAGTTTCCTCCAAGCATTGCCTTTGCATAGATAATCAATCCCACGAAGGATAATGCATAAGATATTATCATAACTTGAACAATGGCCTTAAAGAGCCCTCTTGAAGTTGGGTTCTTTCTTGAAAGCAGATATCCTACGTATCCAAAGACAATCGACCATATTGCCTTTGCAATGTTTAGGTTTGTGCTGAGCGTTGCTACATGGGTCTTTGTCCATCCCATGTCGTAGGCGATTGAGGCTGAGAATCCAACGATTGTGAAAATTACCCATAGAGCTGGGAAGAACGTGAATCCCAAAACCCAAGTGAACTTAAGCTTCCAGACGTTTATCTTTGCTTCTCCTTTTTCATGAATTATCTCAAAGTCCTCTGTAAAGAGCCACCATATCAGCAGAACTGCATACATTATGGGAGCTGTAACTAAAAAGCCTCCCTTCCATCCAAATGCATGGATTAAATATTTGGCGCTCATTGAGCCAAAAACTCCACCCCAGAAGATTCCAGAGAGGATTATACCCTTTGCGAAAGGTCTTTCGGCAACAAAGTATCTCGCTATTTGAGTGCTGAAAAGCGGAACAAGTGTAACCACAAAACCTTGGATGAATCTCAAGAAAACCACAACATACCAATTTGGAGCATATGGGATTAACAGTTGCGGAATTGCAGCCCAGCTTAGAGCTATTGCAACACTCCTCTTAAAGCTTCCTTCATAAATCTTTGTGTGTCCTAAGAGGAATGCAACAAAAAGACCAAAGACATAAGCTATGTGCTGTAAATCAAAGGCATCACTGCTAATTCCAAAATGGGCAATTACATCTGGCTTAGCGACACTCATCATGGTGAGCGTTCCAAATCCAGCAGTCATGACAATTGTGTTAAGGATTACAGACCTCCAGCGCTTCATTTTCCCACCCCGTCAGATTTTTCCAAAGAACATCAGCAAGCCAAATATAATAAACAGTATTCCAGCTCCCTTATGAATCAACTCCACAGGTAGAGTTTCTCCAATCTTGTCCCCAATAAGAGCTCCTATCAAATTCACCAAAGCAAGACCCAAGATAGCTCCAACGAAAGCCTTAACCCATCCGTATTTCGATGCAAATGCAATCGTAGCTAACTGGGTTTTATCCCCAAGTTCAGCAAGGAATATTGCAACGAAGACATAAATTATTTCCTTCATCAGATTTTCCTCCTCAAGACAGTAGGAGTACAAAAAGTAAAAAAATTAAATTTCCTCTAAGACTTTCTTCATCCTTTCCATGGCCTCAATGAGCTTTTCTTTCTTCGTTGCATAGCTTATCCTTACATATCCCTCTCCATTCTTTCCAAATGCTGTTCCAGGAACCACAACGACTTTGGCTTTCTCTAAGAGCCATTCGCTAAATTCCTCACTTGTCATTCCCGTTTCTTTTATGTTAGCAAAGATGTAAAACGCACCCTTAGGCTCAAATGCAGAAATATAGGGCATCTCTTTAATTGCATCAAGAACTATCTTTCTTCTCTCGGCGTATTCTTGTCTCATCTTCTCGACAGCTTCCCAGCTCTTTGGACTTCTTAAAGCTTCAATTCCCGCAACCTGAACGAAGGATGCAACGTTTCCAATAACATAAGCGTGGAGCTTTATCATGTCCTTGATAATCTCTTTTGGTGCAATTGCAAAGCCCAGACGCCAGCCAGTCATAGCGAATGTCTTAGAGAAACTGTTTGCTAAAATCGTGTTGTCTGGAGCATATTTAAGCATTGGATAGTGCTTTGCATCCTCATAGAGAAAATGCTCATAAGGTTCATCGCTGAGGATATAGAGATTGTAATCTTCAGCAATATCTACAATAGCTTTTACAGTTTCTTCATCTATTGTAGCCCCAGTTGGATTGTTGGGGTAGTTGATCACAATCATCCTTGTCCTCTTTGTTATAAGTTCTAAAAGCTCATCTGGATCTGGTTGAAAGCCGTTTTCCTCTCTTAATGGAAGCCTTACTATTCCCGCCTCAGCGAGTTTGGCATCTTCGGCATAACAGACAAACGCAGGATCTGGTATTATAACTTCATCTCCCCTCTCCAAGAGAGTTTCAAATGCTAGGTGAGTTGCTTCATAGGCACCAGCGGTCACTATGATACTGTCAGTTGAAACATCTAAATTGTACATTTCTTTGTAATATTCACTTATAGCCTGTCTAAGCTCAGGGATTCCAGCATTTGGAGTATAGTGAGTCCATCCCTCATCCAATGCTCTTTTTGCAGCTTCTTTTATGTTCTGAGGCGTATCAAAATCGGGTTCACCAATTCCAAGGGAAATGACATTTTCCATTTTTCTTGCTTTTTCAAAAAGTTCTCTGATCTTTGAGCGTTGAATTAGGTTGATACGTTCCGCTATAAAATATCTGTGTCTTTTATAACGCATAATCATCCCCCCCGTAGCATTTAGAGGGTGAATTAATCTTCTTATAAACTTATCGAGGAGAAATTTCTATCTTTTTAGAAAACAATAAAATAAAATTCTAATGGGGCTATAACTTCACGACAAATTTTAGAAACAAAGGGAGGCATATAGAAAAACTTAAAGAACATCAACTATTGCAGCCTCTTCAAAGAGCATCTTTACTTCTTCTCTATTGCAGTCCGAAAAAGGCACTTCCTTTAATGAATTTTTCTTAAGAAACTCTTGAAGAACTCTACCAGCATCCCTCCCAAATACAACCAGGAAATTTTCTCCTTTCTTGGCACCAACTTTAGTTATCGCCTCTCCAATTTGCAGAGTCCCCGCAAGTCTAAGCAGGATTTCACCTTTCACAGTTTTTGCTTTATTTGTTCCGCATTTAAATGACTTTAATGAAAGGATAGTAGCGAATACAACCTGCTCCCAGCATTCTACACTCGTTACTTGCATGTATTCAGAAAGTTCTCTAAAAATCCATGAAATGTCATCAAGCATAACCCTGCTAATTGCAATCTCATAATCCTCCCACTTTATCACTTTCAATATCACACCTCCAATTTTCCACTGTAAATACAAGATATTAAACTCTTTCCCCTTACCCAAAAATGTACCAATAAGAAAAAATCTTTAGATATCTAAAATTTTTCTAAAAATTTTTTGAAATTCATATTATTATAATATTAAAATTGCAGCAAAAAGTATTTAACTAATTAAAGCAAATGAAAAAATTAGCAGCTTTGTGTACTGGGAGGCTCAGCGATGACGAAAATGAAAATAATTAGTGTACAAATACCACAGGGTCTTCTAAATGCCATTGATACCCTCGTAAAGAGGGGAGTTTATCCCAATAGAAGTGAAGTCATAAGAGAAGCTATTAGAGAATTGGTGAAAAGAGAGCTTTACAAACTCGAGACAGAAGAAAGGTCAACTCCTGAATATATACTCGAATAAGCAAAAGATTGTGTTAATAATTATTTTGACAATTAAGCCCGGGGGTTAAAGACGATGGTATGGAAACTCTTAGAGCAGGCTGGTATTAACTTGGACTTTAATGAAAATTCCAGAGAAAAATTTGGAGAGTACGGGGAGAATCTGGAAGGGGTGATAAATATTGCAATTATTGGAGTCGGTGGTTCTGGAAATAATACAATAACAAGGCTTTATGAACTAGGCGTTCAAGGTGCAGTGCTGATTGCGATGAATACTGATGCCCAACACTTAGCGAGAACTAAGGCTCACAAAAAAATTCTACTTGGAAAAAACATAACTCACGGAAAAGGTTCTGGAGGAGATCCCAGAATCGGATATCTTGCAGCAGAAGCAAGCACTCAAGAGATAGCAGAGGTCGTTAAAGATGTGGACCTAGCCTTCATAACAGCAGGAATGGGCAACGGTACAGGAACGGGTGCGGCACCAGTCGTTGCTAGGGTAATCAAAGAGGTTGCAAGGAATAATGGGAGGTATCAAGAGCCGCTTGTTGTAAGCGTTGTAACATATCCGTTTTCAACTGAAGGCACAAAGAGAATTGAGAAAGCAAAAGCTGGAATACAAGCCCTACTTCAGTACTCAGACACTGTTGTGATAATTGAAAATGATAAGCTTCTTGAGCTTGTTCCAAATTTACCACTTTCTGCCGCCTTCCGGTTTGCAGATGAAATTATAGCAAGAATGGTTAAGGGAATAACCGAAACAATAAAGCTCCCATCCATAGTTAACATTGATTTTGCTGACGTTTACAGTGTTATGAAAAACGGTGGTGCGGCTTTAATTGGTATTGGCGAAAGCGATTCAAAGAATAGAGCTGTTGATGCCGTGATAAACGCTCTCAACAACAAGATGCTTGAGGTTGAGTTTGGAAGCGGCGAAGCTGCCCTAATACACTTTACTGTAGGACCTGATGTAAAACTCGGCGAAGTGCATGAAGCAATGAAGATAATCTATGAAAAACTGGGTACAAAGTCAGAAATAAAATGGGGTGCCATGATTGATCAAGATCTTGGCAAAACAGTTAGAGCAATGGTAATAATGACGGGAGTTAGATCACCACATATTTTAAGCGGTGAGGTGAATGCACTTCAAGATAACAGCAGAATACTCATCCCAACAGATACCTTCCAAATGATAACAAAGGACACTAGACTGGAAAGCCTATTCGAAAGAACAATGGAAAGTGGAAAGACTAAGCCACCCATAAACAGGAATGTAGAAAGAATCTTTAGAGACGTTTACCAGCTCTAAGGTTCTTTTTCTTTCGCTCTTTTACTATTGAGTTGCCAAGGTGATAGCATGGCAAGGGTAATCAGTATAGCCAATCAAAAAGGGGGAGTAGGAAAGACCACAATAACCATGAACCTTGGCTTTGCCCTTGCAAACATGGGTAAAAAAGTTCTCTTAGTTGACATAGACCCTCAGTTTAACCTGACTTTTGGCTTAATAGGAATGGATGTCTTGAAATATGAAGATAACAATGTTGGAACGCTAATGACAAGAGAAAGCAGCGTTGAGGAGTCTATAGTTAAAATAAAAGAAAACTTACATCTGATTCCTTCTCATTTGAATCTCTCAGCTAAAGAGATTGAAATAATCAATGCGTACAATCGTGAAAGACGGTTGGAAAAAGCACTAAAATCAGTTCTCCCAGATTATGATTATGTTTTAATTGATAATCCACCAAGTATGGGGATATTCCTCGTAAATTCACTTACAACTTCAGACTATGTTTTAATCCCTCTTGAATTGAGCTATTTTGGAGTAATTGGAATGCAACTCATGTTTAACCTTATGAAAATGATTAAGGAAGAAACCAACGAAAATCTAATGCTCCTCGGATTGATACCCAACAAGTTTACAAAACAGACAAAAGTCCCAGCTACACGGCTGAAAGAACTAAAGAAGACGTATCCAAACGCACCTCTTCTGACGACTATACCAAAATCCGTTGCTCTTGAAAAAGCCCAATCCCAAGGAGTTAGTATATTTGAATTTGAAAGTGATGGGAGAGCTGCAAAGGCATTTTTAAAGCTTGCAAAAGAGGTGGTAACTCTTGTCGAATAAAATTCCCCAGCTGTTTTCAGGCTCAATTGACGAGCTTACAAAACCGAAAGCAAAGAAAACAGACAAAAAGAGAGAGAATCTGAAGAAGATTAAGAAGCAAAAAACGCTCTATATCAGCTTAGATACGAACCTAAAGCTAATTGAGCTCTATGCAGAAGAGGGTAGAAGACAAAGCAACATTGTAGAGGATGCTGTAAATCTGTATTATTATCTCAAAAAGGCCATAGGAGAAAAGAACTTCGATGAGCTTATGAGTGCGGCGCTTAAAGAAGATCCAGAATTTTTAAGGAGTTATCTGGAAAAAGCCAAGATTATCTAATCATTGCTCAACTGATTAAATCAAGGGATAAAATCATTCACAGAATATCTCCACTATTCTTTTTATTATTCTGCTTGTCTTTGCAATATCACTCTTATAAAGGTAAGGAATCCTTATAACTTCAGCATTGATACCATGCTGTCTTAGTTGTCTTTTAAGCTCCTCACATTTGAAATCTTGATCAGGACCTAATGCTATAACATCCGGGTTTATTTTCTTTACAAGCTCAAAACTTATTCCATTTGGCTCTCCAATATAAACCTCGTCAACCATTTTCAGAGCTTTTAAAAGTTCAGCCCTTTCGTGCATCGAGTTTATTGGGGGTCTCCCTTTCCTTCTAACAACAGTTTCATCATGGGCCACTATCACAATGAGCTCATCCCCAAGCTGTTTTGCTTGGCTCAAAAAATGAATATGTCCAACGTGAAGGATATCAAAAACCCCACCCACAAGGACTCTTATTTTTTCCCTCTTCTCACTCATGATCTCACCGTCAGATCCCAGATCTTATCCTTTGCATGATGAATTACTTTCACAGCTTTTCCCCTGTTCTTCTCTTTCATTTCTTTACCGCTCATCAATGCAATGCCAATTGCAAGAGGTCTCCCATAATTTTCTTCAACAACAAAGACAAAATCGCCTTCTTCTATCTCTTCATCGGCATCAACTATTCCAGGAGCCATTACATCGGCGCCTTTTAAGATGAATGGGACAGCACCTTCGTCAACTACAACTCTCCGCCTCCACTTTCTCAGGTCTTCCTCGTTAGACAGCTCATATAAAGCAATTACCAGAGGAAAAATCAGACCATTTCGTTTTATGAACATTGGCTTCCCATTGACAAACAAAATCTGGGTTGTTTTATCAAATTCTGCAATTTGAACATCATCTTTCTTATTTATCAGCTTTTTAGCTACTTCTTCTCCAAAAATTGCACTCATCTCTCGGATTATTCCCTTGATCTCCTTCTTGCTTAAAGGATGCTTAATCTTCAGCATTCAGCTCACCCCAAAGGCTTTTAACAGCTTCTCTCGGATTATCAGCATTATAAATTGCCCTTCCCACGATTATGTAGTCAGCACCAGCTTTTAAAGCTTCTTTAGCCCTTCCCCCCTGAGCACCTATTCCTGGGGTTAGGATTTTTATACCCCTATCAAGCTTTTCTCTGATGTATCTTATCCTCTCAGGCCTCGTTCCGGGAGCGATAACTCCAAAGGGTTTAAGCTCATTTGCCATTCCTATAAGCCTATCCGTAATTGGCTGTATGAACTCTTCAGCTCCAGGATGACTCATCTCTACAACGATAATTGTATCGCCTTCTTCCATAACTGCCCTGACACTATCTCTTCCAACAAAGCCATGAACAATTATATAATCTGCACCCTCATCAAAAACTTTCTTTGCTATGAGCTTGTTTGTGTTTGGGATATCAGCAACTTTTAAGTCAGCTATAATTGGTAAGTCAGTTCTCTCTTTTAGTTCTTGGATTATTCCAACCCCGCTTCCAAGAATGAGCGGCCAGTTAATCTTTATCGCCCAAAGATAATCCTTAGTTTCCTCCGCTATTTTCAATGCTTTGGCCCTTTCATAAACATCCAATGCCAAGATAATCATTCGCCCACCTCAAGGAGTTCCTTAGGAAGCTCGTTCTTTTTAAGTGTTAATGCAACATGGATTGCACTTTTAATGGCATCTGCTTTGTCTTCAGCCCATGTAACAACGATTAAATCCCCTTCCTCTGGATTAAGCTTTTTCAAATCCTCAGCAAGCTTGGGAAGTGTTTCCTTTAATGGTCTTCCGTCTTCGGGGAATATGATCTCACCATCTTTACAAACAAGAATCATAGCCCCCTTTGCAAAATAGCGAATGGCTTCGTCTCTAAGTTCTATGCTTTTAAATTGTGGTGGATTCTTGATAAGAAGAGCATAAGTGGGCATGTTTTCGACTTTCTCAACTTCAAGCGGCTCAGAGAATAAGACAGTTATTTGGGATAAAACTTTAAGACCATTTTCACTCAAATAGTGCCCCTTTTGTTTTGATTCAATTAATTCTAATTTTGCAAGCTTCTTCAAAAGGGTCCTAACGCTTCCTTCACCAAGGTCAAGCTCCTCAGAAATCTGCTTTCTTCCTCTCGGAGTTTTTAAGAGAAAAAGTGTTGCAATCGCATCTTCAAGGGTAAACTCAGGATAAGCACCTCTCTTCCAGCTCATTTCCTCACCTCTCAGAATTGTCTCTCTTAGCTGATAAATAAATGTTTTTATCACCAAACATGCTTGATAATAGTACTACCTGAGAACAAAGTTAAGAAAAGGCGGAAAAATGCTTCAGAATATCAATGGTGCCCTGTATTCGCCCCAGACTTCTCTTAGAACGTCAGTAACCTCACCAAGCGTCGCCAAGTGTCTGTGTGCTTCAATAATGTATGGCATTAAGTTCACATCCTCCCTCTCAGCAGCATTCCTCAACTTATCCAAAGCCTCTTCAACCTTCTTGTTGTCCCTTTCGCTCCTCAACTTCTTCAAGCGCTCAATCTGCTTGTCCCTAATGCTTGGATCAACCTTGAGAATCTCAACCTCAACCGGCTCATCCACGACAAACTTGTTGACGCCAACAATAATTCTCTTACCCTCCTCAACTTCCTTCTGATACTTGTAAGCTGAATCTGCAATCTCCTTCTGGATGTAACCGCGTTCAATGGCTCTCATCATTCCACCCATGCCCTCAATCTTCTCAATGTACTTCATAGCCTCCTCCTCAATGTGATCAGTAAGCCACTCAATGTAATACGCTCCACCCAATGGGTCAACCGTGTCAACAACCCCACTCTCATAAGCGATAATCTGCTGCGTTCTTAAGGCAATCCTAACACTCTTCTCCGTTGGTAAGCTTAAAGCCTCATCATAACTATTCGTGTGCAATGATTGTGTCCCACCCACTACTGC
>Ga0190313_1001114_pt1 | contig 14702 bp, 12 predicted proteins | sample 4870071011_MG_FD_169989 | JGI IMG/M metagenome (GOLD analysis project Ga0190313, IMG submission 169989) | Hydrothermal vent sediment bacterial communities from Southern Trench, Guaymas Basin, Mexico - 4870-07-10-11_MG | ecosystem: Environmental > Aquatic > Marine > Hydrothermal vents > Sediment ...
GATGTTCTTAGCGTATAACATTGCTGTCTTAGTGAAGCTAGAACAGCGAAATTTGAAAGTTTAAAATAGGGAAAAAGCCCTAGATTCTACTTTGGAACTACGACCGCCGCTTATGAAGAATCATAATAATCACTATGACTATTAGTGTTGCTATTATGATTATTCCCAGGTATTTTCTTAGAAACTCAGTTCTTGTTGCCTTTATTATCAGCATCACTCTAGCTGCGTTTCCTGCGATATCATAAGCAACTATTGTTATATTGTATACTCCATAGCCCGGTAACGAAATATCTATTTCGTTTGGAGGTTCTGAGTAATTTTCCACTAATGATCCATTTAGGTATACCTCCACGTTGGAAATAGCATAGTTATCCTCCACTACTAGAGAGATTGAGATATTAAGGCTGTGAATCTCACTATGGTTAGCCGGGCTGAGAATCGTTATTGTCGGCGGGATACTATCTTCTACTGGTTCGACTGAGAGGTCTATAACATCATCATCACATAGAACACCAAACCATTTAAGAGTTTTGCCGTTCGTACTGACGATCCTAAAACTGAGATCCACAGTACCATTTAGAAGCATGTAGAAGGGTATCGTTATCTTATCAGCATCAGTAGTACCAGAAACTGTTACGTTTGGGGATTTTGCTAGAAGCACTTCTCGGCTGTTCTGGGCGTAGACTTCAACATATAGGCTAATTTCGTATGAGGAATCTAAATCTATGATAACATACATATCTGAGTCGAGAAGCCCATCCTTATCGCTATCATTACCGTGAAACTCTATGTCATAAAACCAAACATTGGGACTTCCACCATTTATTTTCAGCACAAATTCGTCCCACTGCTGATAAGTTGAGTAGCTCAGAGAACTGTAGTAGGTAAGACTCAGATAATCGCTATCTCTGAAGACTGCAGCTATACCAGAAGCATTTGGATGTCCAGATAGATGATTCTCACGTATTATCGACTTATTGATGGCGTCCACAGCTTCGGTCAGCAATTCATCTAGTTCGGAGTCGTCTACATAGTCTCGAAGTAAAATCATGAAGTGAATGAGATCCTTCTGGAATTTATATTCGTCGACACCAACACTGAATGTCTCAGTATCGTTTATAGCTCTATCAATCTCCTCGGCAAGGCTACCGTAGTTCCTAAGGAGATACCCAACGACTCTGTTTATCTTGGGGATCGCATAGCCAAAAATGCTGAGATCAATAGCAGAAAGAGTAGCATATGGATAACTGTAGGGCCCGACTCCTGAGTAGCTTTGAACATAGTAGTCAACAATTTTCGATGCTAGATCTTTAGGTGAGACACTGGGATCGCTGACTAGAAAACTAAGAATATCATCGTAAGGCCACCCATCACCTGGCTCTAATTCCTCTGAGAAAACTACTATATCAGCAACGCCTATAAGTTCATATGCGACCTCAATAGTCCCCATCAAACAAGCATCAAAACCGATTATGTCAAGACGAACACCATAATTCTCATACAATGAGCGTAAAGCATCCGCTATCTCGTTGGGGGTCAGCATAGAGTTGAAATCATCGTAGTCTATTGCAGCACCATAGAAACTAGCGCCGTGATCCCAAATCACTAATGCGTAGTGTGATGCATCAAAATTCTCAACGACATATACCAGAAAGTTATACAGTGTTGAATCATCGCCCATATCCACTTCCCCCCAGACGACATCAGCATTTGCTGGGTCTGGAGTCTCACCATTATCAACAATAAATATTCTTGCATCCGTCCAGTCCCCATACGAAGTATCATCGGAACTCTGACCCGTGCCATTCCACCTATCAAATAGTACAACCATAGCAACATCATCTGCAGATCCAACACTTGAGATCTCTAAGAAATCACCAATCGCAGCACTTTCAAGTTCGTTGTCCCCATCCATATATACAGCGAAAACCCAACTATACGTTGATTCTTGATTCGGCTTAGAACCCCCATTAACTCGGGCATGTACAGTGGATGTTTCAAATAGAGTCAGAGAAGCTAGTACCAGAAGAAATGCTACTAAGAAACCACGCAATTCCTTCACCAGATAGGATACGGTTGGATGATACTAAAAAATAATAACTAAATAAAAAAACTAACGCTTCTCAGCACTTATGATTTCCTTATCTAAGTGTTTCGTCTCTTCACCCTAACTATTTTTCTTCAAATAACCTGGATCCTAAATCTCTCTTCAGCGATTTTCCTCATCTGATCAAGCCCTATAAGAAGAACATCTTCCTCTGCCTCGAATTCGAAACCAGCTTTGGAGAAGATTATGTATATGTTTTTTCTCTCTGCCTTTTTCCAGCCAAATTCTTCTGATTTTGCTATTAGATTGTTGAGTGTGCTTCTTTTTACTGGTTTATCGGACCATTTACATTCGCAGAAATACGCTGTTTTCTGCTTTGTGTTTATTGCCACTATGTCTATCTCCTTTTCTTTTCTCCACCACTTTCCTATCTCATGGAACTCTATTTTTATTCCGTTAATGCTATCCCCATTTAGCCGTTCCAAGAATTGCTTGGATATCTCCTCAAATACGGCTGATGTGTACAATTCACGTTCCGACATTATCTGTCTTAGGACTATATCTGTCTTTCCCAGTTCTAATAAGGATTTGTTCGGTAGAACATATTTGAACCAGAATCGGATAAAGTTGCTTGTGATCTCATATATAGACCGACCCTTTTCTCTTAGCGGTTTAACTCTCCGGATAAGCCTTAGCCTATTTATGAGAACCCCTAGATATTTGGGTAGTTTTTCTCTATCAATTCCACAGGCATCCGCAATTTCAGAGAATTTTGTTTTCCCAGATGCAATGGTTTTTAATATCGACATGTATGCCGATGGATCCCTAGTCTCCCGTAGTAGAAGGATCTCGGGTTCTTCGTATAGGTCTGACCCCTTCGTCAGTATTCTGTTCCTGATGTTTTCTTCTACTGGCTTATCTGGGTCAAACTTGCTTAGATAAAGTGGTGTACCTCCCAGCACAGCGTACACAAATGATCTATCGTATTCGCTGTAGTCTGGGAAGAAGAGCCTTGACGCCCAATAGTCTAATTCTCCTAGCTCTAACATGCCTGTTCTTCTACCATATATCGGACTCTCATATGATTTTCCTATTCTCTCAAGAACCCCAACAACAGATCCAACAAGCACCAAAAATATCTTTGTGTGCCTCAGTTTGTCGTCCCAAATTTTTTGTAGGAGTGATAGTGCTCCTCTATGCGCCTCGATTAATCTCTGAAATTCATCAAAAACGACAACTATTCTCTCACCCCCAACAATCTCCGCCAATAACAAATAGAAATCTTCCAAATTATCAATTTTCATGAGACTATAGGGCTTACCTAAAACCCTGAGAAAACCTTGGAGAAGTGTATTTACATCCTCCGAGGTCACAAAGAAATAATACGCTTTCTTACCATCAATAAACTTCTTTATGAGCTCCGTTTTCCCGATACCTCTCCTACCATATATTATTATTAGCTCTGCTTTCCCAGATCTCCAGCGCTCCTCTAAAAATCTAAGTTCGATTTCTCTATCAATAAAATACATAGAAAAAACACCAATAATACTCCTCATAATAATACTTTAGAGTATTAAACTTTAAAGTATTATAATGATTCTTCTAAAAATGGCAACTTCAACAAATTCGTGATAAGCATGTTGCATCACTGATAGCTAATTTTGCAGAATATGTAACTAAAACATGGATCCTACAAATTTTCTTTAAGACTCCAACGTAGCTCGTGGAAGCATAAGTAATAATAAAATTCTCCTGTCATGCTATCATTAAGCAATTAGAAATCTTGCTAGGTCAATACTTATGATGTTATCTTTTACAAAGACATTCCTTAGTTTTCTAAGGAAAAAGGCTTTCGTGTTCTCATCGGCGAGTTCAAAAACACTATTTATCGCGTATTTTAGTCTGGAGAGAATTTCTTTTAGATCATGCCAATCTAGATGGCGTGCTAACTCGAGCAACATATAGGTTACGTCAGTTAAATCTGATTTCTCGATGGCCTCAACAATTACTGATAGGGTATCCGCATCGAGATGCTTACCACCAGACGCGATGAGGAACAGTAAAACCTCTAATAGGTTGGAAGTTGTCTCTATATTTGTCCACCTCCAATTAGTGCCTCTAATACCTAACTCCTTGATTGTGATTATCGTCAATAGATCTGATATTGTATCACCCTCCAAATGTTGGATACTCTCCAGATATTCATTATTAATAGTACCCACTTTAGATAGAACCCTCAAAAGAAAACGGGCTTGCCTCTTATTTGTTACCCTCTCTTCGAATTCTCGTAGAGTTAATATTCGCCTCAGCTCCGAAGAAGCACCAATGAGTCTAATAGTACTAATTATTGTCAAAAAACAGGCCTCTAGAGGGAGTGTAACGCTACTAAGAAGTCTCTCTAAAAATTTCAAGGTAGGCTCAGGAGACGATGGCTTCTGCAGAAAATATAGAGCTTCAATTATGTCATCCGCACTTATCAGGCATCCAGCACTACGGAGATTCGATGTCTGGATGTTCTTAAGTTCGACACCCTCATCTGTATCGATGATAGAATACCATCCCTCATACAATGCCCCGGGATTTACGATCACTGTTTTGTTGTATGCATAAACCCCACGCCTATCATGTATATGGCCATAGAGTACGTATTTGGGTTCCAAATCCCTCATTAGGGATTTCAGATATGGCACATCGTTTGGATCGGTATGGAGCATCAGTAGTGTATGTTTATCGTGAAGCATTCTTAGTTTCTCAGCAAAAAACGCGTAGTCCTCAGCACTAAATTCCGTAGGAAAGACACCTGGCGCTACAAGTGGTGGAGAACCTCCTATACCAACAAAAGAGTATCCACCCATAATGATTTTTCTGCTATGGGCTCCATAGAGATTAGCATAGTGCTTTATTATTAACGAACCGATGGGATCCCAGTTGCCTGGAACAAAGATTATTGGTCTACTAGCGAATTCACTCAAGGCACTAAGAACATCAATAAACAAAACCAGGTTGTCCTCAGAAAGTAGATCCCCAGTAAAGGCGATGACATCGTAGGTTTCACAACAACAAACATAGATAAGAGGTATAAAGGCATCATGAATATCTGTAATGTGGAGAATCCTCAACTCTGATCCCTCAACCCTAAATTCTCTATGATTCTTGAGTACTGGTTGTTTTTACTGTCCAAATCCGCTCTATTTTCCCCATGGTATACTTGTAGCTATGCGCCGTAATTCCCATATTATCCATGTCTATTATTGAGAAGAAACTGACACTCCCCAAAGCACCTCTATTTGAGATACCACCAATCTTCAATACCAACGTATTATTATGCTGAGCATACTGCGGAATCGTATGGAGGTGCCCTCCTATATATAGTTTTGGTCTCAGCCTTTCGACTAGAATCCTTAGAACTTGTTGGCCACAAGACTTTGTCCCCCTGCAAATGTCTGCCAGACCCAACGGCATCTCGTGTGCCAAGATAATATCGATCTTCTGATCGGAGAGTTCATCTAGTATTTTTAATATCTGACTGTCTCTCCAATGAGACCATTTCTTGCCAGATCCTCTGTTTCCGCATACACCAAGTATTCTTAGGTCTCGATACTCAATAACTTCGCCCAACCTTAGGATTCTGAGACAACCTACTCTTAGACCTCGGTCCTTACTACTGATAACCATTTTGGGCTCATGGTTCCCATAAACAGCTATGCCTCTCCAACCATATTTACCTAGCAGATCCGACACGAACCTTACCGAATGATCCTCCGCGCCGAAATCACCAGTTATCAGCACGCAGGAAATACCCATTTTATCTGCAAATGTGAATATCTCTGGAAGTGGTCTTAGTTGGTCGTGTATGTCTCCAAATGCTAGTATTCTCACTTTGTAATCACCATATGTCAGATCTTCTATTTAAAGATCCGATTTTGTTTACCACATAGCATTGGGTGTTGTCTCATGGTTTTGTATGGATTAGTCGCTTAGTAGTTGTATTAGTTTGTTATGGTCAAAAACATTTTCTGTGTCGTAGTTGTTGCTTCTTAGGAAATCTATAAGGGTTTTATCCATTGTTAGGAAAATCATTTTTTGGACTATGGCTGTTCCATATAGTAGGTTATCTATTATGTCTCCGTGGCCCTCTTTTCTCATTTTATACGCCAATATTATGGCCTCTGGCGGTGGATCTATCCATTGGTAGAATCCAGAGCGCATCAGAGAGTCTACTGCTACATCGATTATGCTGTCCAGTTTTATATTCCTCTTGAGCGACTCTTTGAATACCTTACCTATTATCTCAACCCATACAACGCTTAGACAGTAATACTTAACCTTACTGTATCCAAGCTTCCTCATAGCCTCTAGGTCTCTGTTCGATATTCCCTCAACGTCTATACCGAATGTTGGGAGTAAATATGTGGAGTCTAAAAGTACCTTAAGCATCGTACATCTCCCTCTGCATTGCTTCTGAGTTTTTTTCAAAGTCCTCAACCGTTATCTTCGCCCATTTCTTAGTTTTTATAGCAAGAGTAAGAGGATCGGGAATTATCTCTAATACTAATTTATTCTCATATATCTTGACAATTACTGGGTCTCCCTCCTTAATGTTTAGGTCTGATAGTATCTTCTTTGGAATGTAAATGGCACCCTTCTTACCCACCCGAAGCGTTATCTGGTCCATCTGTTTTCACCAGATAAATCAATTATTTTCTGATAATATATAAGAATCCAGAAAATCTGATTAGTGCCGGCTATCCGCGGAAACAATGAAACGCATAGCACCAACAATATTGATTCCTTAGCAACTATTATTTTGATATTTTTGAATGTGATAAAGAGAAGTATCTCCTAGGTTCACCGAACATATCTGCAACAATCAATTCCCAGCCACACTTTTATTTGAGGTGATACCATTTGGCTGGATATGAGATTAGATGTGTTGGTTGTGGCTGGAGAACCGACAATGTTATTTTGTTTAGATGCGAGAGATGTGGAGGTATTTTAGAGGTTAGTATCGATATGCCATTCTCACTGGATAAAGTTGTTAAAAATGACTACTCGCTTTGGAGGTACAGAGCATTTTACCCATATGTTGATGAGAGGGACATAGTTAGTCTTGGTGAGGGACTAACACCACTAGTGAGATTCCGAGGTAATCTGTATTTGAAACTAGACTACATGAATCCAACTGGTTCTTTCAAAGATAGGGGCTCCACAGTTTTGATATCCGCGATCAGGAGGCACGTCAGGAAGAACATGTTTATATCCGAAGATTCCTCTGGAAACGCTGGCGCTTCGATCGCTGCATATGCAGCTTGGGCGGGGATACGGGCCAAAATATATGTGCCAGAAACCGTTTCTGGACAGAAATTTGAGCAGATAAAGATCTACGGTGCTGAGGTCATGAGGGTCTCTGGAGGAAGAACAAAGGCGGCTGAGGAGGCCATGAAGCCCGAACCAAACAAGATATACATAGGACATATCTATCACCCGATATTCAGAGATGGTATGAGAACTGTGGCCTACGAACTCTATGAGCAACTTGGAGGCGACCCTCCAAGCGCTGTCTTTGTGCCAGTGTCCGCTGGAACGCTACTACTTGGAATTATTGATGGTTTCAGGCACCTTATGGAGTCAAACATCATCGATGAAATCCCACTTATCATTGCGTGCCAGACAGAGCAAGTCTCTCCTCTGTATCATCGATTAAAAGGCCTCGAGTACTCACCACCCAGAAAACTAAGCACGGTCGCAGATGCTTTGGTTAGTACGAACCCACCACTCCTAGACCTCATGACAAAGAAGCTCAAAGATGCTGGTGGTGATGCCGTCATTGTTAGCGAAAATGAAATACTAGATGCTTACTGGGAACTTGCGTCGAGAGGCATATTGGTAGAGCCCAGCTCAGCTGTCGCATATGCCGCCTTCAAGAAGTACGATGAAAGACCAAATGGTGCGAATATTGTTATCCTAACTGGTTTTGGGCTTAAGACTAAGATACACCGACGCAAGAAAATACCTAAGGCGACATAATATACTCACTGAAACTTATCCTTGTTTAGTTTGAAGCACAGCAAAACCTCTCCAATATTTTATCATTGGGTGTTCTAAGCTAAGTTTTAAGTATATAGGCTCACGGAGTCTCTCTGAGACCTCATAAATAAGCTTAGATATGAGACTCCTCAAATGTTCGATCTGACTTACAGTTATTCGGCTATAGATGGGAAGAGGGCATGCGGATTCCTGTGCCTCGATGTAGGCTAGTAGCCCACCAATAAATACGATAGAGAAAAATACTATTCCCGAGATATACACGTTCCGAGTAATCACAAGAAGAATCAAAAGTATGATTGGCGCGGATATTATTATGAGCCACATCAGTATTCTAAAGAACACAATCTTTGTTCTACGGCTCTTAAGTTCCTCGAGGATGCCATATGTGGTGATGAAGCTATGAATACCCATTGCGGCTTCTGGGCTAATCTTAGTCATCTTATCTAGGCAGGACTCAACGTTCCTGATGCTTATTCTCTTTAGTATTCTTCTCACAGTATAGTAGCTGTAAGCTAATGCTTCTAGAAATATAAGTGTATCCGTAACTTCTCCACATGTTATACTATCCAGAATCTTCTTATTTCTACGCTTTCTGAAGTAAAGCATTGTTATGGCTAGAGCTGATAGGAGAATCACCGCCCAGCAGATAAGTACAGAGAAAACATATTTCGATGATATCAAATTAATCGCTATAATAAGTCCCATTAGTGATGACAATACAATAATTTTTGGTACTCCCCATAATATCCTTTTGTCACATGTAAGCATTATCTCACCGAAGGCCAAAACTTGACAATCATCCAAAAATCCCAGATATTAAATGTACACGAAGACCTATTCGTATCTTATCTGAAACCACAACAAAAATAGGAGCGTTTATCGAACCTCCTCTACCATAATCTCCTGTGTGTTTGTAGGGAACCGCTTCCATCCTAGTGTGAGGACCAATAGGTCGTTTTTCCTGGCGTATCCATATTTCTTAACAATCTGCGAAAGGGTCTCAAGGGATTTTACACTCCCCTCCGAAAGTAGGGGCACGATACCCCATACTAGTGAGAGTTGTCTCTGAGTTTTCTTACTGTTAGTAACGATGTATACATCGCTTTTGGGTCTAAACCTAGCAATAGCCATCGCCGTTATGCCCTTAGTGGAATATGCTACTATCTTCGCACCTAGATATTCCGCCAAGAAGACAATACTCCTATTGAACTTTATGTATAGGGGCTCATCCTCTTTTGGTTCTATACGAGGAAAAGCAACATACTCCTCGACGCGCTTTATGATCCTAGCCAACCACCTAACTGTCTCCACTGGGTGTTTCCCTATAGCGGTTTCCCCACTAAGCATTATCGCATCTACCCCCTTCTCAATAGCTGTTGCTATGTCCATTATCTCAGCTCTCGTAGGTACTGGGGACTCAATCATAGATTCCAAAACTTGTGTGGCTAAGATAACGGGCTTTCCCACAGCCAAAGCTTTCCCTATTAGTAGCTCCTCCAAGTAGGGGATATCCTCCAATGATATGTGAACACCAAGATCGCCTCTCGCCACCATTATGGCGTCTGACTCCCTAACTATGTTGTCTATGTCATGAATAGCAAGCTTTGTTTCGATCTTAGAAACAATTTTTGTGTCTTGAGCATTCAGCGATGCTAGGAACTCCTTCAACTCAACGACATCTTCTCTGCTCTGAATAAAGGACAAAGCAATATAGTCAACGTCTTTCTCAACGGCGAACTCAATAAATTTTTTGTCTCTTTCACTGAGCGCTGGAAATGGTAGCGGCTTACCCTTCACCGCTATGCTCACATTAGGCCTCAGTTCTCCCTCCGAAATAATGGTTCCCTCAGTCTCATGCCCAATTTTTCTATCCACTTTAACTTGAACACGGCCATCGGCTAACAATATGATGTCTCCATTATCAACAGTTTCCAATAGCTCCTCATACGGAACAGGTATTATGTGCGGGTTATCACTACTTCTAGATCCAAACTCAAGAATCACTTTTTCACCAACGCTAAGATATACACGGGGCATATTCCCAATCCGTGGTCCACGACCTGGAATATCGGCTAGCACGGCTATGGGTTTTCCAAGTTCCTCTTCCAGCTTTCTAGTCTTACTTATCAATTCCTCTTTGTCCTGCAGGGTCCCATGTGCAAAATTTAGACGAAATACATCGGCCCCTTCAACAGCTAGTTTCCTCATTACCTCATAATCGCTCGATGCTGGCCCCAAAGTAGCAACTATCTTTGTCTTTCTCATCATATACCTCCAACGCAAGCATAATCATATAATGGTAATCCTACAATAACCAAATTAGAATACGCAATACACCAATAAAAATCAGAAAATAAAGTAGCCGCATAGGAAAAACTAAAGATCGAAAGCTAATCAAATACAGACGAACAGTAAAACAGTACCCGTAGATCGTTCCAGAGGCCTATAATACACCATCTATCCTCAAAAATAAAAATCCTCTACGAAAATCCGAATAAAACTTTTAAAATCCAAAATGAATTAATATTCGAGTAAGTCGAATATTCGAGTAAGTCGAAAATGGTTGAGAACATTCCATGCTTACTTGAAGGAATCTTTGCAGCGAAAACTGTTAAAAGGAGAGAGTCTATATATGATCGCGATGATGAGTGGAAGAACTTAGAGTTATTCGTAAAAACTCGTGCTTGGTGCACAGTGTGTGGATTGAGAAGAACAGGAAAGACAACACTTGTGAGGTCCGTCGCTTCATCTATTAAGGGAAATTTGGTAATATATATCAATGCTTGGGAATTCCCATCTACTGAGAGTTTCGATTTCTTCTTGGAGAGGCTAAAAGAAGAGTTAGAGGAAATCCTTATATCATCTAAACTTAAAAGAATTCTCTCAAGCATCAAAAGAATATCCGTGCTAGGAGTGTCACTTGAGCTAAAAGAAAAAGCAAAGATAAAGCTCGTAAGCGCACTAAAGCATCTAACAGCTAGACAACCGTTAGTGCTAATTATTGACGAAGCACAAGTTGTGCTGAGGCATGAGACCGCCCAAAAGTTTTTGACAGCACTTTACGATACATTGATGCCTAATTTCATTTGCATATTGATGGGCTCTGTCGTCTCTTTGAAGAATGCTCTAAGTACCAATGAATATAGACCACTCTACGGTAGAATCGAAGAGGAAATAGTGCTACATCCTTTCGACGAAAGATTAGCAAAGGGATATCTAATCACTGGCTTCAACGAATGCAACGTTGAGGTTCCTGAGGGGTTTATAGACGAAGCTGTTATGCGACTAGGGGGCTTTCCTGGATGGCTAGCTATGCTTGGCAGAATAACTACAAGGAGAATGATAATGAACAAATCAATTAATCTGGGCGAGATTATGAAGGAGATCGAGAGTGACGCATCTCAGATAATATATGGGGAGATTGCCAGATTGCTTAGGGGAAGGAAAAACGTGAATCAATATCTGAGAATAATAAGGGAATGCGCTGAGGAGGGAGAGATAACAGTATCAAGAGCATCAAGAATCATAAGAAGATCGCCATCAACGACAGTATTTTACCTCAACACGCTGGTTGAGAATGGAGTTCTCGCTAAGAGGGATGACTATTATATAATCCCAGACCCCATGATCCGCAGAGTGGCGAGAAGACCAGAATTTGAAAGGGAAGTTAAGGTAAGATTGTGATTCAATTAGCAAGAGCTAAATTTCATCCACCTCATTGCCTTCTCTTTGAAAACATGTTTTAATAGAAAGACTCCGACCCCCGTAGCCACATCAACTAGTAAGCTAGCACCTATATCAGTGAATAATGCATACTTCAACTAAAAAACAGAAAGCACTAATTTTGATTTACTAGGATACGTTCCGTACTCCACTGATCTGTCACTTAAGTCTAGAATCAACTGCATGAGATCATGGCCTCTCAGAACTCCTAATCCACCTTCAGCACATGCAGATTCGCAGAATTTCTTCACTTTATCTCTTCTCATCTCCTCCTTGGACCATATCACTATTGGGACAGGGAGACCCATATGTCTTCCTCTAATACTGGATGTCGTGTGATCTCCGGTAATAACAACAACCGTGTCTTCTATTCCAAGAATCGGTTTCAGCGCATGGTTTATACGCAACAGAAAATCAGCCTTTTCTAGAGGCTTCTTATCATGCGACAGATTATCAGCAGCTTTGATGTGGAGAAAAACGAAATCATAGCCCTTGTCCAGAGCTCTCAAAGCACCCTCAACCTTACCATTGAGATTGGTTTTTGGTGTTCCAGTTGCCCCCTCAACATGTATCTCATCCATACCTAGCGCCCTAGCAACCCCCTTATAAAGAGCCCCAGCCGCTACGAATGCGGCTTTGAAACCCCATTTTTCCCTGAAACTCATTATAGTTTTTGAGATTCCTCCTCCTCTTATAAGAATCACATTAGCTTTTGGAAGCCCCCTCTCTTCCCTCATCTTATTGATTGGATGCTCATTTAACACGTCATATGCCAGTTTGGTTATCTCGTTCAGAATGTTAGCTGTTCTTTCAGCCATCTCCCTCTTAGAGGGGCTTAGCCTCTCCCAGGGTTCAGACGCACATATAGGCACCCCAACTTCATGCGGATCGGTATCAGTAACAGCACCTAAGTATTCATCTCCCTCGATGACCAACACACCTCTATGCTCAAGAGTATGGATTATTTTTGCTGGAAACCCATTTTCGCTGAGCTTCTCGTCTAGAGCTCTGTATAGCTCCTCAGCCTCCTCCCCAGAGATCCTACCAGCCCTACGATCAATGACAATAAGCTCTTTGTTTTTCAGAATCACAGATGCAAGATTCGTTCTGAAAGCTATCTGATTAGGTTTAGGCTTTATGTTGGCTCCAAGAGCCTCAAAGTATCCTCTCCCAGGATATTCCTTCTCGGTATCATACCCAAAAATTGAAAGATGGCCAGTATCACTTGCTGGAGCGACACCAGGAGCTATCGGGTAGAGCAGACCACATAGACCATTCTCAGCAAACATATTAAATGTCTTTGCTTTTGGAGCTATATACTCAAGCGGAGTGCCCCCCAGTTGCTCCGCCGTTTCGTCTCCGAGACCATCTATAATTATAAGTATGACTTTCTTCATTTTCCTCTCCCAAAGCACCAGTATGTATGCCTACGATTCAATATCTTAATGTATATTCATACCAATATACCTATTACCCTGCGACTCTTATGAATAATCGAAGTCCATCGCGTAATACACTTCCGGTAGTTTATCTTTCAACCCTGGACAATTCTTATCCAGCCAGTATTTGCTCTCCTCAACCTTCGCTTTAAGTAGAGCTTTGAATTCATCTAACGGCACATAGTGCGTGGGAGAAAGCTCCCTTAGCCTTTCATCCGGGATGCCAGGAACTTTCTTTGGCACTAAGACTTTTTCTCCCCATACTGGATGAGGCTCCCACTCTATTGCTCCTCTCACTGCTTGTATTAGGAATAACTCTGTTTCTTCGATACTGGGCCTTGTCCCGCCGACGGGTTTGGGTATCCCATCTACTACTTTCATTATCGGTTCTGGAGCCATTATTGTTTTGTCTCCCAGTCTCTTTTCGACCCACCTATACTTCGCTATTATCTTCCCAGTGGTATTTACGACAAAAACCTCTACGGGGTCACCTTTCTCCTCACGTTTCTTGAGATACTTATAGAATCTTACTACATGCTCAGTATCTGTAACTCCTATCGTGAATGGCTGACAGAACCTAGCGACATATCGTATCCGTCCAACGACCTCCTTCGCTTGTGCTGGATGACCTATTGTCTGTCCATCAGCGTAGAATTTCGCTGCTAGTGCAACGTCAACAACCTTCACGAAGGCATATTGAGTAAAGTATCCCGGACTTAGAAAAACAGCTGTTGTGAGAGGCCCACTTGATGCTATGTCCCCGTCGAAGAATCCTGTGTCCTCAAGGTACACGACGCTCCTAGAGTTCTTATTAGGCATGCCAAAATACTGGTAGATTTTCCCTTCAAATCCAGGATGACCGTCTGGATTCGGCTCAGTATTCTCATGTAGAGCTCTACTACTTGTGGCCGCTCTCCACATGGCTACCTGCTCGGGAGTAAGATCCTCTGTTTTTGTCCAGCAGTTTCTCTCTGACCCAATAACTTTGTCCTCGAATATAGCTATTATGTCGTCATTCTTTATGACCTGATCCTCAATGAATTCAAGAGGGTTTACACCAAATTTCTCTACGTATTTCTTCGCAATTTCTGGCGTGAAAATATATAGTCCATGGGTCGATTTCCCACTCCCAGTAAGCCCCCATATCGCCATGACCACTCTCCGTTTTTTACCATCAACGGTCTTAATAGTAAATTCTTTCAGTGCAGCGTGCTCACCCGTCCCTCCTCTCTTATAGACATGGTATATCCAGTGGGACAAAGCGGCTTTCTTTGTTTCTCCCTGATAGCTTGTCGCTGTTATTATTGTGAAGCCGTGATGAGGAAAACGCATCACCATCAGCAGCCTATTTGTTCCTGGTATGAATGGATTTCTTAGATAGTGTGGTATATGGAATATCTCCACATCGGGTTCCTCATTAGGGGGAGCAGGAAAAACTAGTTGCG
>Ga0190313_1001115_pt1 | contig 14699 bp, 19 predicted proteins | sample 4870071011_MG_FD_169989 | JGI IMG/M metagenome (GOLD analysis project Ga0190313, IMG submission 169989) | Hydrothermal vent sediment bacterial communities from Southern Trench, Guaymas Basin, Mexico - 4870-07-10-11_MG | ecosystem: Environmental > Aquatic > Marine > Hydrothermal vents > Sediment ...
GGTTATTTACTACTTAATATTTTTGTCGCATAAAGCGGCGCAAATCGTTCGTAAATGATCAAAAAAGTTAATATCCTATATTAGCAACTGTTTCATAGAAAAGCTTACAAACAGTCAACACCGTGCAATCTGTTTTTATCGGGCCAGCATAAGGATATTCTTACGGGTCCGTTGTCTAATGCTAAATATTTTCAGATAAAAAATATCAGATTAGATAAAACACAACAATTGTTGTGGTAAAAACTGGTAACACACGCTAATTAAGCGTGTCGTTGTCTAATATAGGTTTATCTTCCTTATTATTTCCGTTGCCATTATTCCCTTCGATCTGTTTCACCCCCCTGGGGGTAGGATATTTTATATTGGCGGTTTTACATATTATTTCAACAGTTTTGTGCAAGGCCAATACCTTTTCGGTGTATTCTTCGATTAAAGGAATAACTTTTTCAGGAGACAGGCTGATCAATAATCGACTGCGAAGGGCTTTCAGCCCTCGGTCAGCCGATTTGGCTATATCTAACAATACATAAGTATCCGCTGTATTGCATAAGATTACCCTGGCGTTTCTCTCCCGGGCAAGAACTTCCCACCGGGATGGAATTTTTTCTGTATTTTGCATACTACCTCCGTTAACTATTTTATTTAAAAAAATATTCAAAGGCTAAAGGAAAATAATTTTTTCGTGCTCTTCTACTATATGTAATAGAAAGGCCGTCAAGAATTCGGCTTCAAAAAAAAGGACAAAAAAATTTTATGCAAAAACAAATTAAAAAAATAGGCTTGGCAGCCGGTTTAACTGAATTACGAATAGAAGATACCTTAAAAATTGCTTTACAGCAGGCTTTTTGTGAATATTTTAATATCCTTGAATGTGAAATAGACGATCTGGACAGCAGATTGATAAGGGCAGTTTTTCAGGTGCCGGAAGAAATTCCGTACACCGAAGCTAAAATATTTCAAACACTGGTCTGTGAAGATGATATTATAACCGTTGATTTTGATTTTGATGCTTTACCAGTCAGTATTCAGCAGATGACACATGATTTATTTACCAGGTATATTGATGAAATTCGTCTGGATGAAGCTTCCCTGAAATGGAAAAAACTGGTTCACAGGGCGATTGAGGGGGTTATTATGGAAAAACATGATGACCGAATAACGATTGCTATAGGAGATGATAATGTGATCGGAGTTATGCTGAAACCACACTGGACCCCAAAGGAAATTTCTTTATATATTGAGGGGAGAGCATTTCTTTTTTATTTACTCAAGGTCTCCAGAAAAAAGCATACTGTAGAAATTCATCTGTCCCGGAACAGCAAAAACCTTCCTTGCGCTATTTTATTTCGCATACTTCCATACGTTAAAAATAGAAGTATCAGACGAATAGCTGGGCATAAAAGCTGGATTGCTGCGGATTCTCCGGTGCAAATGGATGTAATTAATGATTTGAGACGGGAGTTGAAAGGGGAAGTGGTAGAATTTGTTATAAAAAATATTTGACACTTTTCCATGCGCCTGAAAAAATGTCAAACATCCTCTATTTGCCCAAAGATGCAAGAATTTCCTGGGCTTTATTTTGAATCTGGTGCACACGCTGTCTGGATATAACTTTTTTCAACGTCAGCGTTTGCACAGGAAACATACTTTGCCTCAATTGCTGATAAGTAATTGTTTTGGATATTTTATTAAGTCGCTGCCTGCTTTCTTTTTTTGAGGTATCTAAATGTTTATCCATGGAAAAAGCCTCCAACGGCAAGAATGCATCATCGAAGGCAACTGTACTTATACTTTCCTTTTTGTTCAAATCTCTAATTCTTCCGGAAACAGAAATCCACACCCAGGAAAAAAGAGAGGCTTTTTTATCTGACTCCTCCCATTTTTTTGCCCCTATGACAGCAGACAAATAGCATTCGGCTTTTAAATCCTCGTAAGCAAGATTTGTATTTTTATATCGTCTTATTATTGAATGAACAATCGGCAATATTGCTTCTACATTAACTTTATTTTCTCCTTTTTCTTTGTTTTCATACACTTCAAAATACCCCTTTTTTATTTTTTTGTATTACTCACAAATCTTTTTTCCATTTTCAATAATAATATCACGAAACCCATTTTCAATAACGATTAACTGGTTGTAATATTCTGATAATTCCTGGAATGGTTTTTTTTGAAGCCTTTTATAAGTAAACATTTCCGTTAACAATTGAAATTTATCAGCGCATTCCTGCAGGTAATTTTTTGCTGCAGGTGGCAATTCTTCTAAAATATCGTATTTTATTTCTTCGGTGAGCTGGTCAGGTGTTTCTACACCTTTTTCAATACAAAGCTGGTTTAATGTCTCAATCCTGATAAATTCTTTTGTAGCTTCATCAGAATTATGACGAAGACTCTCCCGAAGCCAGCATAAAAGCTTAAATCTATCAGGGAGTGCTTTTTCGAAATGCCGCAGCGACCAAATAAAGCTTACTTTCTTCCAGTCTATTCGCAGCATCTCAGCAACCCATTGTTTCCCATTTTCATAAAACAATTTTTTATCATGATGCGCCATTAAAATTATTGCAGCATTTCTGATTTCAACCAGACCTAAACCGGTATCTTTTTGAATTTTTTCTATATCCCAATCCCCCTTGATAAGTTCCAGGGTTCTAATTACATTTAACTCCCAGTCAGAGAGTCTAACTCCTTTTTTCATACAATCTTTAAGGGGCATTTTTGACATGCCAAACCTTTGTTCGTAAGTCATTTTTTTGTAAGGTATTTCTGGTTTTATCTCTTGTTGATCATTAGAGGAGGGATTTTGGTCATTATTTTTAATATTTTCGTTGGGTATGCAAAAACGACAAATGTCATTTTTGCATATTCTTCCAACCGTTGTTTGTGCAATACCCATTTTTTTCGCAACTTCTTCTTGTGTCGATCCTTGCTCCAGCAATTTCATTGCTTTTTTATTTCGTTCATTTTTTTTATCATCAGCTAAATCTTGTATCCATCTTTGCAGTGTTCTCTCTTGAATACCGGTTTTTTCAGCAATCGTTCGAACAGAGTGCCCATCCTTATACAAAGCCCGTGTTACATCGACTTTTTCTTGATGTTTTAACGGCAACCCATGTTTAATGTTGGCTGAAAAAGCCCACAATAAAAATTCATTTTCCGGGAAATCATGCGCCTCACAATCAATTTTTTCCATTCCTATGGCTTTAGCAGCACTTAATCTGTGTACGCCGTCCCAAACCATCCAATGCGGACCTCCATCACCATTTTTCCAAACTTTAATCGGTGGGAATTTTATTCCATCGGCCATTTGTTCGGCATAATTTTCAATTATGCCATTTTTAGTTCCGGTTATGACTCTGGGTAAATTGTTTTGTGGTATATTGATCTCTTTTACTAAAAGATATTTTTTTTGCATAATCTCACCATTTACGATCATTATTTTATTTAAATTTTGAAATATTTATTGAAATGTCTGAAAAAAAAATAATTCTTAATTTGTATCCAAAGCATTACTACAATATATATATATGTCATCTATCTTGTTCGTTTGTATAATAGTACTACCTAATAGGTGGTACTATTTGGTTTAATCTTTTACAAGGATTTTTTTTTGAAAAAACATGAAAAGTTAATATTTTTACGTTTGATTACCGGTACAGACCAGCAAACATTGGCCGAAACAGCCAAAATTACGCAACGAGCCATGACACATATTGAAAAAGGCAAATATGGCTTAAATAATAATAGGCTGGAACTTTTTAGCGCTTTTTTTGATTGCCGCAAAGAATGGTTTGTAAACGATGAACCGCCGATATACGAACAATGGGGATACTGGGAGTTTCCCCCAAAAAGCATTGTAAGTAAAAAAAAAAGCGCTGGTGTACGTCTAATGCACAGACAGGAAGATTTTATCCGGTCCGAACTCGGCAACTTTCTTGTTGAAAACAAAGTAACAAAATATGTTTTTGCAAAGGTAAAAAATAAAACTAACACTCTGTATTTTTTTAAACTCTCAGAAGACAGCTTTCTTTTAATTAATACAAACATTGTCATGCTCGCTGCTATAGAAGAAGGTTTAAAAGAAATACCCTGTCAAAAAAAAATTATAATTGACGCTGATACACTAAATTTTATCGGCGCACCCTATGATGATAATATAGATCCCGATAAAATTACCGACTTGTTTAAAAAAGCCGGTTTTACCGTAAAAAAACGGTTTGTAAAAAATATCACCAGAAAAAAGATTGTGTCTCCCGATTATTTATATGTTGAAAAAATAGCCCGTATGATCATAGAAAAAAATTTAAATCTCGCTGAAATTGATGCCTGTGTTCAAAAAATGAAAAAAAAATATTATCCGTGATTTCTCTCCTCTTTCTTTCTATTAAATTCCTGCCAGTCTTTGATTACCTTAGCAGCAAACAAAGCTGCTGATTTGTCTGTAATATATTCATCCAGCAGCACCCATTGTCTCAGTAAAGACATGGGCAGATGATATTTTTTACTCCATTCTTCTATTTTTTTGTGAGTTGATTTGTATTTTTTGGATGTCTTAATCCGGGCGGCTGTTATTTTCTGCCTGAATTTAGCCGCAACCCCTGGATCGCTAATCGGAACAAAATAATATGTGTTCAGCTCACCCAGGAGTTGCTTTGTTTTAGGTAGTTTTGCCCCTGGATTTTTTCTTTTACAGTTCCACAAGCGAGTTTCAAGATACTGTTTAATTTTGCTCATAAAAATTTTTCCTTTTACCCTCTCAAAAATTTCCCATTTTTGAAAACGTAACAAAGTTAACAAAGAATTTCCCATTACCTCCTCAAAATTTTTCTCCTTACCCTTCAAAAATTTCCCATTTTCGAAAACATAGCAAAGTACTATTACTCTGCCCCTGCAAAAATTTTTCGCGTTTGTTAAATTTTACATGGTTTCTATTACTCATAGTAGAAACCATGTAAAATTTAACAAAAGGAGACACCCATGGAAAATTCTAATAATTGCGCAACCCTTAAGCAAAAAATAGAACAACATTTTTTTAAAATTATCAAAATTATCGATATGAAAAATCTTAGTGAAAACGATTTTTCATCCGATATTCTGCCTAACTGGATTTTAAACGAACTCGGTTTTGAAAAAGAGCGGATAACAGAAACAACTTACAACATAGGTACCCTGCTATATTTTTTACAAAACAGTACAAAAAAATCTATTAATGAGAATCAAATAGAAAATACAATCCATGCTCTCGCTATCAGCTCTGAAATTGAAAAGTTAAAGCGCAAAAAAAAAATAGAATTCTGGAAAAGCAAGAATCCTTTGAATTTGAAATCATCAATAACAGTTCAGGAAAAGTTATAAAAAATTAAATTTATAAGGAGAGTTACTGTGAAAGGTTTATTCTTTGTGTTTTTGTTTATATTTTTTGCATCATCGTCATATGCAGAAAACCCGTGCGAAGCAATCACCCCGGAAAATATAACCAACCATGTCCCGGTTTCGGGAATAATTATGTCTAAACGAAACGTCAATGGAATCTGCGAGGTAATTCTAAAAATTCGCCAGGAATACGTGCCGGTTTATGTAACTCCTGATTTTGTTATTGCTGGAGAGATGTTTCAAAACAAAAAACAGATCACAAAAAATATGATCGACAGGCTCAAGGAAAAAGATTTTGTGTTTTACCGAAAGCGTCTGGATCAATCTGTTTCCATAAGATACAGACCACAGGGCGATATTAAACAAACCATCTATATGATCACAGACCCCCAGTGCCCCCATTGTGACCGAGCTGCAAAAAAAATTAAAATAATAGCTAATAATTACCAGGCGGAAGTAAAAATTATTTTACATAGTGTGCATGGTGAAGCCGGGCGGGAAAAGGTTATTGAGGCTATTTGCCGTAATCTTGATTTTGATCAGTACACAAATAAAAAATGGATTAAAAAAAACAGAACAAATACCTACCAATGCAGCGCAGGGACCGAAAAAATAATCCAGACCGAAAGAATAATAAAAAAACTCGGAATTACCGGCGTACCTGTATTTTATCTGGAAAACGGAGCAAAAGTGATCGGAGCCGATATGCCCGCCCTTATCAAGGCGTTGAATTCAGCAAAATCGAGATTTGCCGATGCTTTGTAAAACAATTCTGTTGATATTGTTGACCGTATCTTCCGCCAGAGCTTTCTGCTTTGATCTGGCTGGAGAAAAATATAATATCCCGCCTGCCATGCTCCGGGCTGTTGCACAGGTGGAAAGCAGTCTGAATCCCCAGGCTGTTAATTATAATAAAAACGGGTCTTACGATTTCGGTTTGATGCAGATTAATACCTGCTGGCAGAAAACACTCGGCGATCACTGGAACGATCTTGCAGACCCCTGTTACAACGTCATCGTAGGAGCCTGGATATTGCGGCAATGTTTTGACCGATATGGATACAGCTGGGATTCTGTGGCCTGCTACAACACGGGAAAGCCTGCAAGCCGCATAAAAGGTAGAAAAAAAAAGGGTGCTTTACTTTATATTCAAAAAGTTCAAAAAGCGGCAATGGACAATAAGTGAAAGAGAAAATGTTTAAAATATTGGTTACGATTTTTTTAATAAGCTTTTTTCTGGCTATCTTTTTTTTTCCTGATGTCGTGCAAAAACATTATCCGGATTTTTCTTTGATTGAATTTTTTACTGTCATTATATTTTTTTGCGGATGTTTTTACGCAATCCTGGAAAGGAATATTTTTATAGGGATAATAACCTTGCTTCTCACAATAGCGATACCCTGGATTGTGAGCTGGTTCAGCATGTATTGGTCATGGAGTTATTTATCTTGAAATACGCATCCCCCTGGAAAAGACTGGCAGCCTTTGGAACCAATACTTTATTAAATTTTTTTCTATTTTATCCGTTTTTTTTTAAAAAATATCAAAAAACTGATCCGGATTTTGAATTAACAGCCTTCAGGCTGAACCTTGTTTGGATTTTACCTTTAATGGCTCTGGTAATATTTATTTTATGCCGAACAACAGCACCAGGCAAATTTTTATTCAAAATAAAAATTGTGGATTCTAAAACAGGTCTTAAGCCTGCTTTAGGACAAAAAATATCGAGAATGGTCGGGTATAATTTTTCCCTGCTTATTTTTGGACTCGGTTTTTTTTGGATATTTATAGATCCGAAAAGGGAGTCATGGCATGACAAAATCGCTGAAACAGTTGTTATAGAGGAGAATTTATTTTAAAAATTTATGTTTTAACGAGACTGATTTTGCTGATTATTGGACTGCTCTTTTTGATCGATGTTATCAGGTTCGGAAAAAAAACATTTCGGTTTATTAAATTCGGTCTTATATTTACCGGGATTATTTTTGGCCTGGATATAATAGTGCTGATTTTTAACTGCCAGATTTTTCAGAATATGCCGACAGGATTTTTAATTTTTGGAAACCTGATCGGTATAGCTAAAATAATAATTTTTACTTCAGCAGGATTATATTATTGCTCTTTATATAACTTTTTTCCGCTTCCGATTATGAGTGGCGAAAAAAAAATCTCTCCTGCCTATCTCGAAATAACAATTTCCGGGTTTTTGGCGGCTTTTATATACTCATACCTTCTTTTCAAAATAACAGACCCTCAAATTCCGCTGCTGCTTAAAACCCAGAACCAGAGAGCTCCCGCTTTTGTAACATCCTTTGTGATGCTTGAACTTGCAATTGCCGAGGAAATTATTTTCAGGCTGGGAATACAAAATTTCATAGTAAAGGTTTTTGATTGTAAATACTGGACTGCAATACTAATAACATCTTTTTTCTGGGCGGTATCACACTTGGGCACACTCGATCCGTATTGGGTAAAATTTGTTCAGATTTTCCCCACAGGAATTATGCTGGGCTATATTTTTAAAAAATATGGTCTTGAAAGTACTATATTTATTCATGGGACTTACAATGTCGGAATGACATTACTTTCTCAAAAGTTTTAAATTTTAAAAAAAATTATGATAAAATCAAACACAAGATACGAAGATTCTGGTTCAGGCACGATTATTCCCATGGGGTCCTCTGGTAACAGTACCAGCAGAATTTTTCCCCATATATTAGATGCGGTCTCGCAAATTCAGCAATTTTATATAATTGAATCAAAGGGGAGGGAAATACCGGACGATTTTTTAACCATCCGGGGGAAACTTAATTTTTTCAACGTAGGTTTTGGAGCCGGTTTTTTCGAGGCACTTATTTTTACGTTTCTGATGTGTCTGACTTTGCCAATAATTTCTGATCAGACAATTCAAGCCTGGGTTGCCGGATATTTTTCACCCCTTAAATATGATGTTTTTCTTTGGAGTATCAACCTAGTTCCAATTATTATGTCCGGTGGATTATGCTGCTATATGAGCCGCTATCACATCGGTAAAATCACCAAAAGAGCTGTGGATATGCTTCTGTTAGGGAGGATGTGTTCCCTTTGCACCAAAGGGCTGCTTTTGTTTTTTGTTTTGATTTTTATTTCAAATCATATCACCCCTGAATCCGCCTGGAATTTTTCAAAATATGTCTCGTTTAAAAAATATCATCTGGCTGTAAAAATATATGACATCATTTTATATTTGAAACCTCTTCTTATAAAAAGGGCTTTTGAAACTCTGGCTGTTTTTGGATTTGCCATGATTATCCCCTTTTTAACAATCTGGGGGGTAGGCTGGTATAGAAAATTTATTGAACTCAAAAACAGGGAAATTATGGAAAGATGAAGTTTCGGAAACCGTCAACTTTCATAGGACGTGGCTGGAATCTTGAAAATCAAGGAAAAATAAAAAAAATAGAACTGCCTGATTTTGCCAGAAAAGGGCATCTTTTTTGTTTTGGGACAACCAGAATAGGTAAAACCAAGCTGATTGAACATATGATTGAACAGGATATCCGCAAAGGGTATTCAGTTGTTTTATTCGACCCCAAGGGGGACCCTGATCTTTTTTCAAAAATAGTCCAGGTTGTTAATAAGGAAAAATGCCAGGAAGCTCTCAGTCTGGTCTCTCCGGTTTTTCCAGATTATTCCGCTCAAATTGATCCACTATCACATTATTACATGCCGGAAGAGATTGTTTCACATGTAACATCAGGAATTAAAGCCAAGGATGAATTTTTTGTTAATATTGCCTACGAAACCACCCTTATTGTAATTTTGGCTTTAATTGAATTCGCAAAAATTAAAAATGAAAAACCAGTTTTTAATTTTAATATCATTAAAGAAAGAATATCTCATAAAGACCTGGTTAATATGAAAAAACAACTCGAAAAACTGCCCAAAAATCCTGAAGTAGAAGATGTTCTGATCAATTTGCGACAAATCGTAGATTCTCCCCAGGACTATTTTGCCAAGGTTTCATCATCGTTGAGAACTGTCCTGACCTCTCTTTCCACCGGCAGTACCGGAAAAATAATCGGCAAAGCCACTGCCAATAAATTTATTGACCGCCTGGAAGCCGGAAAACAAGTGATCATGGTTGTACAGACAGGAAGTTTGCTGACAAGAAAAACAGCTCATATAATAGCCAGAGTCCTGCTTTCAATGATCCAGAGCTTTGTGGGAAGAAAGTTTGCCTCCGGGAAAAAAGTCAATCCGCCCATGTGTCTCTATATGGATGAAGCTGGAAGTCTGTTTTATGCAGGAGTCGAGGATCTGTTTAACAAAGCGGGAGGCTCTAATGTTTTGATACATGCTTTTACCCAGTCAATTGCTGACATTGAAGCAGAAATCGGCAGACCCCATGCTAAAAAGATACTCGATAATACTAACACCAAAATTTTTATGCGGGTTAATGATCCTGATACAGCAGAATATATTGCAAGCTATTCCGGGATGCAGAAGAAATATTCTCCAATTCTCTCACTGGGCGGAGGAATTACCATAAGAGAAATCGAAGAACCTGCTGTAAGGCCAGAAGATGCCATGAACCTTAAGGAAAGGGAATTTTTTATGTTTTCAGCTGAGGGTGCTTTCCGGGGCAAAACAGCTTTTACTAAAGAACCATATCTTAAAATCATTTATCCACAAACAAGGATTAGTTAATCAACTGATTGTGCCGGGACCACGTTAGAAGTGAATATGTAGGCACCCTGAGATGCCTTCCCAGTCTCAGGCTCTGCGGCAAGTGATTAAACAGAAACTACACTACAGGAGGCAGCGCTTCCTCCTCCACCTGAAGGAAGAGGTGTCCACGCTGAAATTTATGAATACAATTTTTTATTATACACTATTGCCCCTGGCTGCCATAATAATCGGATTTATTATTTATCTACGAATATTTAAAAAAAAAGAGGCTCTTCAAAATATAGCAAAAAGCATAAACCCGGACCAAAAAAATGATTCATTCAAGACTACATTAAATCATGAAGCTCAGAAAAAAAAGACTAAATATTTTCCATTGACTATCCCGGTGGCAAAAAATATGATCAAGACAGATGATCAAAAAAAACCCCGGCAGACAAAGTTTAAAATAAAATCAATACCTAAAACCGTGAATCTGAAATGGCTCGATATAGACAGGTTTTTAAGTTTGATAGAAAAAGAAATTAATGTAGTTAATAGTGGCTATTTCAAAGGTTTTTCCATGAACAACGGCCTGATTTATACCCAGCTGCAGCTGGTATCTGATACAGTTCTAATAATGGCTGCAGAAAGCAAAAATGAGAAGTTGCTTGCCAGGGGGGCGGGTAAAAAACAAAGAAGAAATATTGAATGCTCAATAACAAATATATTACGTCAAAAAAATCTGATCCCTGATTTTATTGTGGAGGGATATCCGGGAGCACCCTTTTCTCTAAAAAACAGACAGGGAAAACAGATATTAATTGGATATTATACTCCGATGAAAAACAGGGCATTTCAAACACCCCTGGCTGATATTGAAAAAAGAAAAAAAAAATCAAAACTGCTATTAGAAATTGCCGAAGTTGAACCATTAATCCGCCAAAAATAGAGGAAAAACAGTGCAGACAGGTATGCCTATAGCAATTATCAGACAAATTGAGACTATCACGGATTTGATCGAAGCTGCCCGGCAGGAAACACGCTTAATAGACAAAACAACAGACTGTGAACCCCAAGTTGCAGTCTTCACCGATAAAAACCTGATTATTTTGTATTCCAAAACACACCCATCCGTTTGACACCACATTCTATTATATAAAATAGAGAACCTTTTTACAAATCCCAATAATTTTTATCAATAAAAGAGGGCCTTTTCTTCTGGCTATTATTTATGCAAAAAACAAAAATCACTTTAATCCTGTTTTGTTTTCTGTTTTCTCTGGGCATGGGAATTTCCGATCTCGGGGGCTTTCAGAATATCTGTCAAACCGCTTCCTGCGTTAAAGTTCATTCATCTTCATTTGCAAAACTATTTAATATACCGCTCGGTTTTTTCGGGGCAACCGGACTTTTTATTGCCCTGGTTTTACAATATTTTAAAAAACAGAAGACAGTCTCCCTTATTTTATGCGCCCTTTGCGGTTTTGAAGGCTATTTTACATTCATAGAAGCTGTTTATATTAAATCCTGGTGTATTCTATGTCTTGTTTTCTTCTGCTTTCTTCTTACAATTACCGTTTTTGCCGGAATAAAAAGTATTAAAACTCCGGTAGCGGCTCTGATGACATTTTTTTTGGCCCATTTTATCTTTTTTTATCCTGACATAACATTAAATCCTGCCCTTATGTACGACAATCCGCAAAAAAATATACAGATTGAAATTTTTGTCTCCCCGTCCTGTGATCACTGCCACGAGGCTATTAAAAATTTACGGGCAATGTGTCTGGTTATGGAAACCAGACTGATAATCAGACCGGTTTCCATCTCAAAAAATGATACTCAAAAATCGGTGGACTGGATCTGCAGTAGCCTGTTTAAAACAAAAACCGGAACATCAAGAAGACTCTCTGAAAAAATAATGTGGGAAAATGAACAAGAGGTTAAAAATCTGTGCGGCAATGTAACCGTCCCCTTAATATGTATAAAAAATAAAGGCAAACGACAAATATTCCGAGGATGGAATGACAATATCCAAAAATCAATATACAGCACTATTGCTGCCGATTACAGCAATTCAGCTGATACGGATATAGGTGAACTGTGTTCTGCCAAAAAATGCGAATAACTGTTCTGTTACTTCTATTTTATTTACTTTCAGCCCACAATTTATGGACTGAAACACTTGAAGGAAAAAACGACAAAATTGATAATGGTCCAGTAGATGTAAACGGCAAATGTCTCGGCACACTATATATTTTTTCAGGTAATGACAAGCGTTGTCGAACGTCAGGTATTTCAACCCAGTTTAAAGATTGCTGTAAAGATCAATATGGTTCTTTTTTGTTATCAATGGATATTTGTAGCAGCAGGGAAGTAAAGCTCCAGCAATTTAAAAAAAAAAAATTATGTCACTATGTAGGAAAATACTGTTCAAAAAAAGAACCTGTCATAGGCTGCGTTGAAGAAAAAAAGACCTACTGTTGTTTTCATTCAAAACTAAGCAGAATAATTAATCAGCAAGGCCGACCTCAATTAAAAGCTTTTGGATATAAGGGAGACTGGGGCAGTCCTAAAAGTCCAAATTGCCGAGGATTTACACAAGAGGAATTTCAAATGCTCAACTTTTCTTTAATTGATCTATCCCAATGGTATGGCGACATTACAACTAAGCCGACACAAAAAATTCAGGAAAGTATGCAGCAGAAAATGGATTAGTTTTATGATTAGAATTTTATTTTTTATACTATTTGTTTTTGTAAATAACAGTTTTGCTGAAATAACCGTCCTTGGAACCTTTGGAGCAACATATAAGATCGCCGAAAAGGACGCCGTAACCGAACTAAAGGAAAAAGCGGCGCAAACAGACTGGAAAAAACATTTTAATCAAAAAAAAATAAAATCTCTGGTCAAAAATTACAGACCGGACATTATTAAACTTCCAAGAGCTGTTAAAAATAATTCCTTTCTTGTTGATATGACATACACCCTGGATTTTAACATTCCTGACGGCAAAGGCGAAATTTTATACCCGGCCGGATATAAATTTAACCCCCTTCAATATATGAATTTTTCCAAAACTATAGTTATATTTAACGGTATGGATAGCGAACAGATAAAATGGTGTCAAAAGTCCTATGCTGCTGACTATAATTCCATATTACTGATAACGGACGGCTCTTGTTATGATTTGTCCGAATTATTTAAAAGACCGGTTTTTTATGCATCTGCAGAGATTATAGATCGGTTCGGTGTCCAGGCCGTCCCTTCCATAATATCGCAGCAAAAAATTTATATGGAGATAAAAGAGGTTGAAGTTAAAAATAATAATACTAATTCTAATAATATCGATATCAAACAGCCGTGATGCTGTTGCCGTATGCAAAGGAATAGTTCACAACCCCCTTACCGAAGTCTGCTGGGAATGTATTTTTCCAATATCAATAGGAGGAGTTACAGTTTCAAAAAACCCAGGCGACTATCTTTCTGATAAACCCGATATCAAATCTCCCATATGTACTTGTCCTGGCCCGCTGGGAGTTCCGCGGGTGGGAATCCCCGTAAGTTTCTGGGAACCGGCCCGGTATATTGAAACTGTAAAGGATGCTTACTGCTTCCCGTCCATGGGCTTTGGACTGAAAAACCCTTCAAATGGACTCCTTGATGGAAGTAATACATGCGGCGGAGGAGCACAGGAGGGAACTTCGACTTTTCTGCAAGCCCATTATTTTATTTATCCAATCTGGACAATGATGGAGCTTCTTATAGATTTCACCTGTGTAGAACATAGCGGTTTTGACCTTACATATATGACCGAGGTAGATCCCACCTGGAATAATGATGCTTTAGCATTAATAATGTACCCGGAAACATTATTATTCGCTAATTTCCCGGCACAGCTTTCATGTATAGCCGATTCTGTTGCTTCCAATATCGGTCGCCCTATTACTGCTTTATACTGGTGTATGGGGTCTTGGGGCAGCACCTATCCCATGTCCGGCCATACAAATGAAGAGGATATAACTGAAGCATCTTTGGGTTTAGCCGCAAGACTAATTTATAAAATGTCACGGTCGGGAGCTATATGCGACACAGGAATCACGCTATGCTCCTGTATACCTACTTTAATCTGGATCAAAAAACATTACAAATTCAATATCGCAAAACCTGTCAAAGGATCACAGTGTATCCCTGTGGGGCGTTCAGCCGGTATCTGGGGTTGCGGGAAAAACCCAACGCTTCCGGTTGCAGGCAATGCTCCGGATAATTTTATGTATATACTTTTTAGAAAAAGGACATGCTGTGCTTTTTAATAAAAAAAACATGGGAAAAATAATATTTTCCGTTTTTGCATTTATATTGATTCCTGCAACACAAGTTTATCCTGAAAATAAACAGAGTGACATTCGTTTTTTAAAGAAAACCATGAAACAGGCGGAAAAATATAAAAAAATTATCTCGGCACCGGGTTACCTGCCTGATTACAAACAGGAAGCCGCTGAAAAATTAAAAAAACTTTCCCAGATAGCTCAATCCTCAAAGCTGCAAGAAAGAATAGAACAATATAAAAACACCCTGACCGGTAAATTAAACGACCCGGCTTATAAAACCGATCCAGATGATCAAAAAAAATCTGCAAATTTTTTGGACACTTCCGAAAGAATTTATATTTTTATATCCTC
>Ga0190313_1001116_pt1 | contig 14699 bp, 19 predicted proteins | sample 4870071011_MG_FD_169989 | JGI IMG/M metagenome (GOLD analysis project Ga0190313, IMG submission 169989) | Hydrothermal vent sediment bacterial communities from Southern Trench, Guaymas Basin, Mexico - 4870-07-10-11_MG | ecosystem: Environmental > Aquatic > Marine > Hydrothermal vents > Sediment ...
GTACGACACTTACCTGTACGGAGGAGAGAAAATCCAACTGAACTGCAGCTTGTACAAACAACCCCTGAAGATCCAGTTCAAGGTAAAAGGAACTAACAACAAGCTTGAAAACTGGGTCATCTATTTTGACCATTCAGAAGACGGAAAGAAAACGTACAAGTACGATCCCCCCTGGTATTCCAGTTATTATACAACTAACATGACCATAGGCAGCGCACTAGTGTACGGTTATGGCACTTATGGGGAGAACAAGTACTACTGCCAGATGTGGAACACGTCCCTCACCTCAACAGTCTCGAAGCCGTCCCCCAATCCTATTATATTTGACTGTGTACCGTCAGATAAAGTGACTTACACTGTTCATGCAACAGGTTTAGAGGGAGATCCCTTGGAAAACGTGAAAGTAACAGCCCAGACCCTGTCAGGGTCCAAAACAGTAAAGTACACTAATGCTTCTGGAGAAGCAGAACTATCTCTAAGCCCCTCAGCATACTACTACACAAAGATATGGGCCACGTGTGGAGAAGAAAATTCCACATCAGTCTACAGCGGAGGTGTCGGGGCAGGACAGCAGGTTCTTCCCAGTTCCATGAACTTCCCGTTCAAGTATTACGTGATAAGGTGCCCTTGAATGCTTGTTTGTCCTGAGTGTGGGAAAAAATACCGCAGGTTCAAGTACTTATGTTCCTGTGGTTCGGTTCTGTTATGGGAAGGAAAAACAGAGTGGACACCTTCAAAAGAGGGGGGTGTGTGGCGTTATTCTAAAATGCTTCCAAGCGTAAAACAGAAATTGTCCCTGGAGGAAGGGGATACACCTCTTGTGAAGAACAGGGACTTTACAAGAAAATACCCTAACCTGTACTACAAGTTTGAAGGAGACAATCCGACAGGTTCGTTCAAGGATAGGGGGACCGCGGTAGTGCTTTCTCACGCGCTCAGCACAGGCCATTCAAAAGTAGGGGTGGCAAGTACAGGGAACATGGGCGCGAGCGTGTCAGCATATACTGCGTATGCGAACCTGGGTGTAGAAGTTTTTATTCCGAGCGACACTCCCCCTTCTAAAGTGACCCAGATAGTCGCTTATGGAGCAAATGTCAAAAAGGTTCCGGGAACGTTTTTTGAGTGCTTTTCAGAGGTATGGAAAAGACGGAATCGCACGTACATTGCCATGACTGGCGTTAATCCATATTATATTGAAGGGGAAAAAACAATTGCTTTTGAGCTTTTTGAGGACATAGGTGTTCCAGACAAGGTTATTGTGCCTGTGGGAACAGGGGGGTTGATCACAGCCATATGGAAAGGATTCAAAGAACTGAAGCAGGCTGGAGCATCAAAAGTTCTTCCTGAGATGATAGGTGTTCAGGCAGAAGGATTTGATCCGATAACCCGCGCATGGGAACACCAAGTCAGGCATTTTGAGAGGCCTAAAAGGGGGCACACAATAGCGAGTTCTATAGCCGTGAAGCAGCCTTTTAACGGTCTTACTGCACTGGATGCTGTCAAAGAATCAGGAGGTTTTTTTTCTTCGGTGTCAGACAATGAGATATTAAAGGCAATGAAACAGCTTGCAGGAGAAGGGATCTTTGCAGAGCCTGCGAGCGCCGCAGCTCTTGCAGCTCTTGAAAAAGACATCGGCAGAAGTGATGAGAAAATAGCGCTTGTAATCACAGGCCATGGCTTGAAACAAACGTCCGCATATTCTATGATAAAATAAAAAAGGGGATTGCGTAGGAAGATCTTAGGATAGGATGCGGAGCATCTGTCTTTCTATCCTTCTCTTGGTCGCGTTGGATATTCCGAACATGAAGAATCCGCCGACCACAAGAATTATGAACACGGCTCTTATTGCAGCGTACGAGGCTATCATTGGTTCGCCTGTGATATCAGGTATTACATCAATAATCATGAACAAGAACAATGCTGCAACAACAAGTAACAGATAAGTTAGCTCGTTTGACATTTCCTTTAAGTACTGCACTAGCAGATAGTTAAACAGCTTGTTGTCTGTTTTTGCAGTTTTCACTGTCCTTTTCTTTGCTGGCATTCTTCCCACCTGCCCATAAAAAGGGGGGAGGGGTATAAAAAGGTTTTTCAGCCGAAGAGAGACGCGAGTCCGCCGGCAGCTTCTTCTTCACTCTTCTTTTCCTCTTCTGCCTGTTTCTTCTCTTCTTTCTTCTCTTCTCCTGCGGGTGCTGCTGGTGCTGCAGCTGCTGGTGCAACAGCAGCCTGTTTCACTGCTTCTTCTATGTTAACATCCTTCAGACTTGAAACAAGCGCTTTTACTTTTGCTTCATCTGGTTCTATTCCAGCCCCTTTCATCACATTTTTAACATTGTCTTCTGTTATCTCTTTTCCGGCAGAGTGCAACAGTAGTGCTGCGTATACATATTCCATCTTGTCCTACCTCCTTTTAAGCATCCTCTGTTTTGACATTTGATTTAAGGTTTAATGCGATTCTGCTAGCTTTTGACAATATCTCCTCTATTGTTTCTTTGGAGTATATGTTTGCTTCAAGCGCTAACGCTCTTGCTTCTGAAACTGCTTTGACCAACAGTGCTTCTGCTGAATACTTGTTTATTATTCCAGCATTAACTGACAGGTTGACTGCTTGAGCATGTGCCTGAACAAAACTGTTGAACAATTCTTCAGTATCAACATCAAGTACCTCTGGTTCATATACTATTCCATCAGAGTACAATGCCTTTATCTTTAGGCCTATTTCCATTGGTTTTATGTCCAGTTTTGCCAGGACACTTGCCTTTTCAGGCGTGATTATCTCTCCTTTTTTGACGAAAACAGTGTCACTTGCTACTACTATCTTTCCTTTATCAAGCTTTACGTTCAAGCCTGCTGCTTTTAGTTCTCCAAGCGCAGGTCCAGCAGGTATTCCTGTGTCTCCTGCTTCAACGATTATATCATCTTCTGCAATCATGCCTGGCTTTGCGTATGCTTTTGTTCTGTTCTTTTTGATAATGCGGTATAGTTCGAAAGGATCAAGGTCTGAAGCAATTACAGCGCAAGGGCCTTCAATGTACTTATCAAGGACCTGGTACTCCTTGCTTGCGCTGTCAAGCGCCATTCTAATAAGCCGTGATCTTGCTACTTTTATTTTTGCGGCATCTCTCACTTTCTTTTTTATCTCTTGGAACTGGGCTGAAGGCAGGTTAAGCAGGCTTACAATCCCAACGACCTTTTTACCTTTGACTATCTCTTTTATCTCGGCAACGGTCCTGGTTTTCCACTCTGCAGGCGCCCTCTTTTCTTCTTCAGCCATTTTATACCACCTTTACACTTGGGCCCATGCTGGTCTTTACATAGACCGACTTTATGTTGCCCTCCTTCTGAGGGAGCTTTTGTATTACTGCATTGTAGACTGCCTTCGCGTTTTCTGCAAGATCTTCTTCACTCATCTCTTCAGTGCCAATGGGAACATGAAGGGTGGGTAAGAATTTTCCTTTTGTCCTGATCCGTACACTATTCTTGAGCCGCTTGATCAAAGGCGCGAGTTTTGCATTAGGGGGTACAGGAGAAGGCATCTTGCCTCTTGGCCCTAGCACCTGTCCAAGCTCTTTACCTACTATTGGCATTAGGTTTGCTTGGCACACGAAAGAATGATATTCAGACGCAAGTTTCTTGGCTTCTTTTTTATTTTTCCCAAGTTTCTTGACATCCTCTTCTGTTAATACCTTGTCAGCATTAGCCTTGGCTTCAGGGATAAGCTCGTTGCCTGCGATAACTGCTATCTTAAGTTCTTTGCCCCTGCCTTTTGGCAGGGTTACTGTAAGGTCTATTCTGTTCTCTGTCTTTGAGAAATCAACCCTCTCAAAGTTGAGGATTAACTCTACAGATTGTATGAAATTCCTCTTTTTGGCTTTTTCTTTAGCCTCTTTTATCGCTTTTGTCCAGTCCACTATAGAACGCCCCTCCTATCCCACAAGGGATAGTATTACGGGAGATGGTATTATTTCAATTTGTTTAGTATTTAAATGTTTTGGTGTTGTTTTTATGAAAACCCTGAAGAGGGTGTGGGTTTTACTTCTTTTTCTTGCCTTTAGCTTGTGATTCTTCTTTCTTTTCAGTAAGCTGCTTTGCCTTCTGAGCTCTTTTCTGTTTCTCTTCTTGTGAAAGTTCTTTCAGAGGAGTTACTTCTTTGATCTTCTCGTCGTACTTCCCTTCTTTGACTTCTTTTTGAACTTCCCGTGGGTCTTTGCCTTCTACTGTAACACCCATTGAAAGGCAAGTGCCAAGAACTTCATTTACTGTATCTTTCAGTTCTTTACCATGGGTTGCTTCATGCTTTGCTTTTGCTATGGATATCACTTCATCAATAAGCAGGTCAGCTATCTTAATCTCTTTTGCTTTTCCAGAGCCCTTCTCTACTCCAATCTGTTTTTTTATCAGGGCTGCTGTTGACGGGCTTCCCACTTCTATCTTGAATTCTTTTGTGTCAGTGTCAACGATTATCGTGACAGGGATTGTCATCCCTTCAAACGTTTTTGTTTTTTCATTTATCTGTGCTACTACCTGCCCTGCGTTTATACCCAGCGGGCCTAAAGCAGGTCCAATCGGGGGGCCTGCGGTTGCTTTGCCGCCCTCTACTAGTGCACTGATCTTTTTCTCAGCCATTATTGATCACCTTGTAATGCAACTTTTCTTACTGCAGAAGCATTCACGGTTATAGGTATTGGAACCGCTGCTTCTATTATCTCTACAGTCACCTTCTCTTTGTTTTCGTCTATCCTTATTACCTTTGCTTTCTCTCCTTTGAAGGCTCCGTTAGTTATCTCCACTATGTCTCCTCTGTTTACGCCTTCTATGAGTGGTTTTTGCTCAAGGAACTTTTCCACATCTTTTGGGTCAACAGTTCCTGAAACGATCCCCTTTAGGTGGGGTACTCCGTAAGATATCTTTTTTACCTCTTCTTCAGACTCTGCTTCCACTAATAAGTACCCTCTAAATGAATCAAGGTATATTATGGAGTATATCTCATTGCCTTGTTTTTTTTGTTTAGTTCTAAGCGAGTCTGAGACTGTTTTCTCTTGTCCTATTGTTGTTCTTACAGCGTACAGCATTACTTATCACCCAAGGAGTGGGAACACATGTTTTATGGCAAGGATTACGAACCCTATTGCTCCAAGTAGGAGAATGCCTAATCCAGTTATCTTTGCTATGAGCTGAAACTCTGTCTTGCTGGGCTTTTTAGCAAGTTTGAGTATCCTAATAGAATTGTTGATGAATGCATTTACTTTCATAATGCGGTCACTTCACGTAGTCTATGTCAAGGTCAGGGCCTGCGCCCGGTTCTATATCGAAGTAAGGTACTTTTCCTCCTGCGATGACTATCATGGCTTTTATCGTGTTTCTCGGCATGTCTTCTGATACCATGGCTCCCCAGATTATGTGCGAGTTTTGGTCTATCTTGCTTGCCACGGCCTCACAGATTATTTCAGCTTCTTTCAAGGTCATGTCAGGGCTTCCCACAACATTGATCAGGGCTTTGTTAGCTTCTGATATATCTACGTCTAGAAGGGGTGAATTAAGCGCTTCTTCTATGGCTTCTAGTGCGCGTGTTTCTGAGCTGGAATCTGCGCTGGATTCTCCTAACCCGATCATTGCAGCGCCTCCGTTCTCAAGGATGGTTTTAACATCTGCAAAGTCTAAGTTCACTAGTCCTGGTTTTGTTATCATTTCAGTGATTCCTTTTACCGCATTTGTAAGTACTTCGTCAGCTACTTTGAACGCGGCGTTCAACGGGAGCTCTGGCACAATCTCGAGCAGTTTATCATTCGGTATCACTATTACTGTATCGCAAGATTTTTTCAGTTTTTTAAGCCCCCCAACAGCATTTTCTAGTCTTCTTCTACCTTCAACAGAAAACGGAAGGGTGACAATTCCGATTGTTAGTGCACCCAGCTCTTTTGCTATCTGGGCTATTACGGGGGCAGATCCTGTTCCAGTTCCACCACCTAAACCGCATGTGATGAACACAAGGTTGCCTTTCTTTAACACTTTCTCAATTTCTGACTTTGATTCTTTTGCTGCGGCTTCTCCGACTTCGGGGTTTGATCCTGCTCCAAGCCCGTTAGTGAGCTTTTTTCCTATTAGCACTTTTTTGTCTGCAGGGATCGTTAGCAAGTGTTGTGCATCGGTATTTACAGCGATGAGTTCAGCACCATAAATTCCGATCTCACTCATACGTGATATTGTGTTGTTTCCTGAGCCCCCTGTTCCTACAACCTTTATTCTGGCTGAACTTTCTTTTAGGGTTTTTTCAAGTTCTTCGTCTGTTATGCCCTCCATTATGGGCTCTTTACTCTCTCTTGTGCGAGTTGTCTTCTTATGGGCCTTTTTGCTTTTGTGAGCATTTAAAGATGCGGTGACGATGGACTTCAAGGTTATGCCTCCTTTGTTATTTTCAGTTGTTTTTCTGTCTTAAGGTGTTTATAATCGTTTCTCATTCTTCAATCGCTCTTTTATCCTCTTTAGGATCTTTTCAGCCATTTCATCGGCAGGAGCATCCACTTCTACTTTCATGAGATTCCCTTTTTCCTTGTAGTATTCTATTATTGGTTCAGTAAGCTGGTGGTACACTCTAAGCCTGTCTTTTATAACTTTTTCAGTGTCATCTTCTCTTTGTATGAGCTTGCCTCCACATTCATCGCACACCCCCCCAGGGTTCTTTGGAAGCATAGGGGGCATTCTAAGAGTTCCATAGGATATATCCGCTACGTTGTATATCTTGCCGCATTTTTCGCATACTCTCCTGCCTGTAAGCTTTTTTATGATCAGATCTTCTGGCAGGTCCAGTAGTATCACAAGATCAATATCAGTTATTTGGTCCAATGCTCTTGCTTGTTCTAGAGTTCTTGGAAAACCGTCGAGTATGAACCCGTTCTTGCAGTCAGGTTCAGATATTCTTTCTTTTAGAACCTGTATTGTTATTTCATCTGGAACTAGTGTTCCATTTTCAAGATGCTCTTTGACCTTTTTTCCGAGTTCGGTTCCTTTTGCAACTGCTTCTCTGAATATATCTCCTGTGCTTATGTGAGGTATTCCCAGTTTTGGGCTTATTCTTTCAGAGTAGGTTCCTTTCCCTGTTCCAGGGGCGCCTAAGAATACAAGTTTTACCATAATACCACCTTAACTCTTTTCTTACGGTGTCTTTTTTATTATTTTTGTTTATTAGAATTAAACGGGGGTAGCATGAACAGGACAGGTCACGTCTCATTGAGTTTGTTTGCGTTTTCGCTAGTGTTAATGGTTAAGAATGTTGCACTGGTTTCTTACTTGTTTGTTCTTCTTGGGGCTTTTTTGCCCGATTTTGATCTTGGGATAAAAGGGCTTCACAGAAAACTTTTTCATAACGTCTGGTTTGCAGGGATTGTTGGTTTGTTGATAGCGGATAATGTTGGGTTCATGCCTGCGCAATTGTTTCTGATAGGTTTTATTACGCATGTTCTTGGAGATTCTTTAACTCCAGAAGGCATTCATCTGTTCTGGCCTGGCAAAACCAGGATACGGATAGGTGGGCTGAAAACAGGCAGCATGACCGAATATGTGATAACTCTTTTCATGTTCTTCTTAGGGTTTACGATACTCTTACACTACTTCTCGTTTGAATGGACCAAAGCAGTGTACGCTAGCGGCTTGCTTTTGTTCGGTCTTATTGTGGTGTGGTTAAGACCTCCGTAATGCGTGTTTTCTTGCTTTTATCCGCTTGGCGAAAATCTGCATGTCTGTTAGCAGTTCTTCTGCTTGTTCTGGCGAAAGTTCAGAATAAGCATTTTCTTTGATCTCTTTTAGTATGTGGTGAAGGACCCTTTCCCCTTCTTTTTCAGACCGTTCCATGAACGCGAAGTACAGCATTTCCTGGAGGGAGTCTGCAAACTTCTTGAGCGCGAGCTTTTCTTGGGGCACGTTTTTCCTGAACAGCCCTCTTGAGAGGGTGACTGAATGAGGCTCGAAGTCAATGTACATTATCTTCCCGTCTTTTGATTTAGTCCAGTTTCCCGTGTGGGCATCAAGGATAACTCCTTTTTTGAAGGCTCTGAAGGATAGGTTTATTATTTTGGAATAATCCTTTTGTACTTCTGTTAAGGGAACTTCTTTGTGCAGCGTGTAGAGTGTTCTTCCACCGTACTCATACACTTCTGTCATTTTTTCTGCCCTCTGTCTGGCAGGAACATTCTCAGGAATCGCTTGTTTGACGTTTTCATATATGACCCTGTTCACTTCAGGAATCTGTTCTCTTGCTTTGTCAATGATCCTGTGCAGAATTTGTTTTAGGTACTCTTCTTCCTTTTTGTTCAAGTTTGTTTTTAGAAGCAGGCGCCCGTCTCTTGTGATTGTTACACGATACTCAGGAGTCCGCTTATACTTCTTTTTGAACTCCTGTTCAATCTCTTTTTTCTGCCATAGTAAAAACTTTTCAAGCCTCTTGTTGTAATTCTCGTATACAGATTGTTTTAGCTTTTTGTGAACCTGTTTTTCTTGTTCTCTTATCTCTGTCTCGTACCAGCTCCCAACCTTACCTCTTTTTATTTTTTTCATATTAGATATACATCAAAAGAAATATTAAAATCCTCTTGCTATCAATCAAAAAAGGAGAATCAGATATGGACTACCGGCCTGGGATCTGCGCGATCGTGTGGCGCAGGAAGAACAGTAGTATGGAAGTTCTTCTGCTACGCAGGCATTTGAATTGGACTGGCTGGGAGCTTCCAAAAGGAGGAATGCTTCCAAGGGAAACAGAAGAGGAATGTCTGCGCAGAGAGCTCATGGAAGAAGTGGGGATCAAGAAACCCAGGTACAAGAAGCTGGATTACATAATACAGTACAAATGGCCAGAGCCCTTACCAAAAGACGGTGGAACTTGGAAGGGGGCCAGGCTGATGCTTTATTCTGTAGAGCACGATGGGGGTCCAGTTAGTATAGATGAAAGGGAACACTCTGGCTATGCGTGGGTGAGCCCAGAGGAAGCCTTGAACAGACTCACGTACGATGACCAGAAAGAAGCCTTAAAATTCTTTTTGTTCCTAAAATCATAATCATATGCCAGATTGCCTCGGTAGCACAGTGGCAGTGCGGCTGCCTCGTAAGAGGAGACACCTTACGGTTTCTCCTTCTATCCTCTTCCCTTAAAGAGGATCGAGAGAGCAGCAGGTCGTGGGTTCAAATCCCACCCGAGGCTTTAGAGCATCATTTTAGAATTCTTTTTATATTCTGAATCACGGAATCTCTCTTGTGCTCTTTTACTCTGCTCTTGAGTTCCTGGACCCAGAATTCTGAGTTCCCAGGGTCATAGCTTTCCAGAAAAGTCTTCAGGTCTTTCTTGCTTTTGATCATCCCATGGTATATAGCGTCTCCAACGAACATTGCAAGATCAAATCCTCTGTCCCTCGGGCTGGCGCTTTTGGTGAGGAATTTTGAGTTTTCTAGGTCTATTGGTTCTATTCTTATCTTTTCTTTTGATTTTGTCTTGCCGTGTTCACCTATCCTCATTTGCAGAATCTCTCTGTCTGGCTTTTCCAGTTCATTCGGGTGGATTTTTATCCTGCTTTGGATGTTATCATACAGAAAATTCTTAAGCTTGGCATCATTGTGGAGGAATCCTTTATCATGCCAGCCCCGCATCTGTCGGGCCATTTCTGTTAGGATCATGCTCCTCCGCTTTTCAGGAAGGATATTGTATCTTATCCTTGAAAGTGGGACTCCTGCTGTATTGGCAAGTGTGTAAATGTATCCTGTTTTTGTTTTTTGGTCCACTACTATCCCAATGGGTTCAACATTGCTTATCTTGTATTCATAAGCTTTTAGTGTGTTTTCAAATTCTGTTCTTATCTTTTTAGCATTGGGGTCTTTGAATGTGTATGGTTTTACTACTAAAGGGGCTCCTCCAGTTATCTGGATCTCAGAGGGTTCTTTTCTAGTTTCTGTATTTTTCATTGCGTAAGTGGGGAACGCCCCATGCCCGCTTTTTTCTTTTAATCTTGTGCCTTCTTCAACTTTTGTTAGCGCGCCAGGAAGTTTCCATGTCCCTCTGTAAAAATAATCCTTGTACTTTTTGTTTATTACGATGACTTCTACGTTCTGTCCTTTACTTGCTTTTATCTTCTCTTTAATAAGCTGGATTTTTCTTTTTATCCTTTCTTTCCTACCTGTTTTTTTGGCAAGGGATGTTTTTGTCTTTTTTATCATATGAATTGCACTCTCCTTTTGAGTCGTTCTTTCTTGCGTTTTAAGCTCTCCGCAAAAGCCCTGCGTTTTTTCCCACGAGCCATCTTTTCCTATTAGGAAAATACTTTTATTATACCTATTCGTCACAGGAAAAATGAGGTGCTACAATAGGCATATAGAGTGGAAGCTCTTTTTCATGCTTTTCATGTTTGCTTATCCTGTTATGAGCTTGTCCGAAACGAGGAGTAGGTTGATTGTTTGGTTCTTGTGGTAGCTCATTCCGCTTCCTGTCGGAGATTGTTCTCCGTAAGTGTAAAACCCGATCATCGGGCATTTTACCGTGTTATAAATGCTTCTGATTTCCTCAGCAGCTTTCTCGCCTAAGAACACCTTTCTTGCCACGCAATTGAACACGAACGCTACTGCTGGCTTTCCGTTTAGTTCGGCTGTGACGTCCTCTGCCAGCTGGCTTCCTGCGTGTAAAAGGCCTTCGGGAGTTCCTTCCATAAGCAGCAGAACCGTTTTCTCAGGTATGGCAGCGAAAAAGTCTATGGAACCGTCCTTGTTCACTCTGAATGGATGCCTGAGCCATATTTTTCCAGTTATGTCTTGAACCCCAAAAGGATACTTCAGCCCGGTCCCGAATGCGATATTTCTTTCTTTTATCAGTTCATTCTGGCTTTTGCCCAGCATTCTGGAGTATTCTTCTGCTGCAGGTCTACCGTTAAACTCTATGACTTTTCGCCCTTTTGCTTTCGTGACGACAACTGACTTGTTACTTGTGACCCAGCCGTGGGATGAGCCTATTTGTGTGTAAAAGTCTGTTGAGATGAGCGCGACAGTGACCGCGTCAGAATATATCTCGCCGTTACAGAAAACCATTGTCTGCTTTAAGTTTAAGTCATCTCCTGCAGAACCTCCAAAAATAGGGCTGAATCCAAGCCCTTCCTGTATTCCTTCCAGTACTCTTTCTTCCTGGCCTGATAGTCCGTCAATAGCGGTTAACGCGATAAAAGGGGGTAGTCGTGCGTACTCTCCAGCAGGTTTTTGGAACATGGCAAGCGATCTTATTCGAGGATCATTCTTTAATAGTGCAGAAGCCTGTCGAGCTGCTTTTCTGCCGGCTTCAACAGGCTCCTTTCTTACGTTTTCACCTATACCAACTCCTACTCTGAAGTAAGACGAGTTTACAACCATGACAGAGACACTGTTCTCCCACAAGCCTTTTTCTGTTATGTTTCCGGCTGAAGTGCACCCGAACAGTGGAGCGTTTTCTGTGACGTCTGACACTTGTTTCACTACTTCCTTCAGGTTGAGACTAGGTGAAGAGTATACTACGACAAAATTGCATTCTTTTACTCCTGCGTTTTTTAGGGCCTGTAACGCTGCCTTTTTTCCAGCATCTTTTCCTGACGCAAATCCTGTTCCTGCCTTTATGTGGACACTCATGAATTTAACACAAGACAGGTTCTAATAAAAATATTTCGTTTTGTAGGGCTGTTAAATATTTTATAAAACTCAAGCGTTTAACTACTTTGATGACGGCGAGGGTGGGGACAGGATTTCTTGAAATAGACAATGCTCTTTCAGGGGGGTTTCCCATTCCATCAGCAGTGCTGATGGTAGGTCCTCCCGGAACTGGGAAAACGACAATAGCCAAAAGATTCCTTTTGAAGGCACAGGAACAGGGTCAGAAAGGTGTTTATATTGAGACGTATTGTCCACCATCAGAAATAAAACTTTCTGACGTTCAGATAGTTGATTGTTATTCCTGGAGAATTTCCAGAAAGCCTGCTAGTGAGTTCAGTATCAGATCATTGCTTGATCTTAACAGTCTTTATAACTTGATAAAAGAGAGTGTCAGGTTGCAGAGAATAGACGGGAACGTTGGAAGAGTGGTTTTTGATTCGATTACCGACTTTTTGCTGTACTGCGAACCGCGTTCTGTCTTCAGGTTTTTTGAGTTATTCACCTCTTTTTTGCGCACGAAACGGTGTGTGTCTCTTATTGTTGTTGAAGAAGGCGTTCATCCTTCAGATCATGTAAACACGCTTAAGTACTTTGCTGATGGAGTATTATTATTTAAAATGGAATCTGGAAAAAGGTTATTTAGAGTGGAGTCTATGAGGGACACGAAGCATTCATTGTCATGGGCAGAAGTTTTTTTGGGATAGATTTCCTCTGAGAAAAGTTTTTATTATTTTTCAGCTTTTTATCTGCAGGTGATTATGGTGTACTGGGATCCTTTTGAAGAAATACAGCAGGATTTCAACAGGTTTTTGTCGTACTATAAGAAATTTCCCAAGTTTTCTGCAGGCGTTTCTATACCTGCAATGGACATGTTTGACAATGGTAAGGAAATTGTGATAACCCTTGATCTGCCTGGAGTGAAAAAGGAGGATGTTAAAATAAACTGTTCAGGGGACTATATTGAGATAAGCGCGAAAGTTTCTGAGAAGACATCAAAAAAGAAAGAGGGATATTACTATGCTGAAAGGTCTGCTTCTTCCTTTAAGAGGGGTATTTCCCTTCCAGTGGAAGTGGACTGCAAGAAAGCAAAGAGCACGTTCAAAAACGGCGTGCTTGAGATCAGGCTTCCAAAGAAAAAGAAGAAAAGCTCAGGGAGGATCATACCTGTTCAATAACCCTTTTCTTTTCTTGCTTTTGCTTCTTTTATCATGGCATCAAGCCTTTTTTCAAGCACTTTTATTGTTTCATCGCTGAATCTTCCTGATGAGAGGGAAGTTTTCAAGTTTTCAGATATCATCCTTTTAGCTTGATCTGCGTACAAGGGATTAATCTCTTGCAGTTGTTCTATTTTTGAAGGTATGTTTCCCAGTTTCACGCTTCTTCCGTGTCTTTCTAATTTGCGTATGGTCTGTTCTAGTTCAGAGTCTGTTATGCCCATTTTTGTCATTGACTCCTGTGCTTTTTGTTCTGCTTTTCTTATCTGTGTGGATATGCCTGCGGTGTGTTTTCCTTTTATCCTTAATATTTCTTCTGAGGTGTATTCTGCAAGTTCTTTTCCAGTCAACCCAGTGGTTTTGTAAAATCCAAAAAGGGCTCGCAGGTACTTTGATTTTAGTTTGTCCCTTTCTTTAGCGTTTGGTGCAAGTTGGTCAATCTTTTTCAGTTCTGCCTCTACATCTGAAACGTTTACTCCTGCTCTGTGCACGGCTTCTACAAAATGGTAAACCTCATACTCACTAGGGGTGTATTTGGTTCTTTTCAGCATTGTCCCGATTTCAAGAAAGAGCTTGAGGGCTTCTTTTTCGTTTGGTAGTTGTATTAGGAAATTTTTAGATTTGTAAAGCTTGTACAGTTCTTTATTAGTCTGCTCTAGTTGTCTGCTGAGCAAAAGTTTTTCTTTATCCACCCGTGGTCTTATCGCTTTTTTGACCATCTTGTTTATGTCCTTTTTCTTCAGCTTTTTTAGAGCTTCTGTTTCTGGTCGCATGGTAATATACTCTCCCTACTCCTATTTATAAGATGGCCTTTAAAAAATGCACAAGCAATACAACCCCTCTTTTTGGGCTAATGGTTTTGAACGAAAGGTTTATAAAGGGGTAACGGTTTTTTCCACATACAGTAAAAAACTTGCGGAGGTAATGTGGATGGAGAAGAGGTACTTTGTACTTGTTCAAAACGGCCGTGACACACAACATGTGTACACTGGAAGGAGCCCAAGGCAAGCCGCACTCAAAGCAGCTAGCAGGGGACTTAAGAAAATAGAACTAAGGGAAAGGGGCACGAAGAAGATTCACATCTATGTTGGATCAAGAGAGAAAGTGAGTGCTCCAGAGAATGCTCCTGAGTGGATGAGTGCTAAAGTTTGGAAACCGAGGGTAAAGAAGCTTGGAATAAGAAAGCTAGAAGAAAAGAAGAAAAAGACTGCAAAGAAGAAGAAAAAGGTTGTTAGAAGGAAGAAAAAGACCACTAAACGGAGAACAACAAAGAAAAAGAAGACAACTAAGAAGAAAACAACCAAGCGAAAGGCAACCAAAAGAAAGACAACCAAAAGGAGAAGGCGCTAAGCCCTTTCCTTCCTTTCTTTTTATTTTGTGTGAAACTCGATAGTGTCTCTGTCTGATAATACATACTCCTTTTCTACTCGTTGTCCTGGGAACTTGCTAGAACCCCAAATCCTAGCGTAAGCGAGATTCTTGTAAAAATCTTTGTGGATCTTCTTCGCAGCATCTAGTACAGTGGCTCCCTTTTTCAGGATTAATGGCTCTTTTAGGTTAGCTTCTTCTCCAGGTTCTTTTGTGTAAACCCTGATCAGATTGAAGCGTTTCAGTATATGTTCTTTTTTTATTTGGTCTATTTGATTAGTTTCTATGATCGGCTTTTTTATGCCGAACTCGTCAAGTTCTTTTTTGATATACTCTCTTTCATCCTCCTTGTTGAATAGGAGGATGATGGCATCTGCATTCAGTATTATTGACATTAACTCGGCTTGGTTTTCCCCTGCGTTGGGAAGAAGGGCAGGCACTTCTACCACTTGGATTTTTGCACCTTCAAGA
>Ga0190313_1001118_pt1 | contig 14695 bp, 12 predicted proteins | sample 4870071011_MG_FD_169989 | JGI IMG/M metagenome (GOLD analysis project Ga0190313, IMG submission 169989) | Hydrothermal vent sediment bacterial communities from Southern Trench, Guaymas Basin, Mexico - 4870-07-10-11_MG | ecosystem: Environmental > Aquatic > Marine > Hydrothermal vents > Sediment ...
CATACTTACCGATGTGGATGTTCCTTTGAATACTTATCTTTACGATGAGATTCCTGTCAAATTTACCGTGAGAAACTGGGGGGAAGTCGGTGGGAATACATCGGTGGAGATATATTTTTGCAACAAAACTTATAAAAGTAGGATTTATGTGGATGGTGAGAGTGAGAAAAATTTTGTAATGTATGTAAACGCGACAGAGTTGGGAAATAAAACAATAAATATATTTTTAAATGATAAGATTTTTCCTTACAATTATTCCACAATTATTCAGGTAGGTTTGCGGCCACTCTTCGTGACATACCCAGAATATCTAGAGATAAATCATAAAGGAAAGATATTTGTTAGTAGTGTTGAGGGTGCGGTGAAAAATGCCACAGTCATGGTAGAAGGAAGGGAGTACAGAACAGATGAAAATGGCTCCGTTGAGATATCTTTTGATACAGTGGGCACGAAAAGATTCTTAGTTCAGAAAGATGGATATGAAACCGAAGAATTTGAAATTAAAGTTTTCAGATATGTTTCGCCCGAAAATCTCTTCAGGGTAGTATATCCTAAATTAATAGCGGGTGAAAATTTCAGTTTTTATTTGGTTAATTCCAGCAGAAAAATGGTTTTTACTACACATAACAACAAAACGAACTTATCCTATGGTTATTGGAATTCCGAAATTGTAGAGATAGAAAACAACACTCTTTATCTTGAGGATTGGAGAGATGGCTGGTATAACATAACGATATACGGTGAGGATGAGTACAACAGAACATGGGAAAATATAACTATATTCATTGATTCTATTCCTCCTGCAGTATCTGTGAATTATCCTATTCCTTCCAAAATAAGACCGGGTGAGACATTGATAGTAAAAGTCAAGGATAATTTCAACTTGACATATTCCAAAATAAAAATATACAATTCTACATTTAGCTACGAAAATCTTACTGATAATTTTGTTTACAAGGATACTCGGAATTTCAGCGGACCCTACCAAGTTGTGGTTAATGCATCCGATCTCGCGGGAAACTGGAGGAACATAAGCATATTTTTCATTTTCATGGAGGAAAACGATACCACTCCGCCTAACGCGTCGGTAAATGTAACCTCCCGCTATATTTATATGAGTCCCGGACAGAGCATATCCGTTGAGTTTGATGATAATTTCAGAATTAAAAATGCAACGGTCATAGTTAGATACGAAACTACCGTAATTAAGAAAATAAATACCAACACTAATGTTATTATAAAAACATACGATGTGGACGAGGAAAACATAACAGTATCTTATTGGAAGGAGGGAAATTATTCGGTTTTCGTTTACGCTCAGGATCCCTATGGAAACTCATATTCTTCTACAACGCAAATAGTTATGGGTAACGAGCCGGATTTGGCAAAGCCCATAATTCTCCATGATTTGAAGAAAAATATACTTTCTTATAATGACTCTTTCAATGTATCCTTCTGGGATAACTATAGATTGGCCAAAGTTGGATATTTGGGAAATAACTTTTCCGTGAACTATTCCGTTAATTCCAATAATACCACGATTTGTATTAATGCATCTTCACTTCCCGCTGGAAAATACAATCTTACTTTGTACGCCGAGGATTACTATGGAAACAACGCAACAGTAGTTATACCTATAAAGCTCCTTGGAAAATATGAGGCGTATCCCATAATAAATTATTCCGCGTACATAACGCCTGATGAAATAACTGTAAATGAATCCGCCATCATCGCTGTGGATGTCTGGAACTCCGGTGAGGCTCCTGGCGCTCTTTACATAAACATAACGATAGATGGAGAGAATTATACGACCACCTACATAACGATACTTCCCCAGCAAAGAAAGAGTTTTGTGTTCAATCTTCCGCCGTTGGAGGAGGGAAAGCACATAATTACCGTTCTCAATTACACTTTCTATCTAATGGTTTATAAGTATTCTGTTGGGAATATTCCCGTAGAGAAAATACTCAGATACACGAAGGATATAGATATTAAAGCGAAGGGAGATGCAGTTTATAAAGCGCTTGAACTCTCTGAAGGAAACTTCATACTACTGATCCTTTCAGTTATAGGTACAGATGCAGCTCTACTTGTTATGGGCGTGGCTACGATATTTTCCAAAAATTTCCGCTCCAAAGAGAAAAATATAGGGATTTTGAGGGCTATCGGGGCGACGAGAATAAAAATATTCAAGATAATATTAAAAGAGATACTCCTATGGTGCGGGATGGGAATAGCTGTGGGTGTAATGATAGGCTATTTAATTGTAGTGTACATATCGGAGCACGGAATGATAAGGGCTTTCGGTCATGCCATTTCAATATCTGCTGAGCCAATACAGATACTGACTATATTTCTAACATCAATTTTACTTGTAATGTTTACGGGAATATTTCTCACACTACGACTTCTCAGAAAGAGAACGGTGGAAATCATAAGGAAAATAGTACGAGTTGAAAGAGGAATAGATGTAGAGGGTCTGTGGGGGGAGGAGAGTTGAGGTTCTGGGTCAATGTAGTTATAGGGATCATTCTGGTGGTGGCTGTTATTATATCCCTACAGCCAGTACGCGTTGGGAAATATCCTTACAATCTTGATGCCATAACGGATGCGAGAGCTGCCGAACATATTGTTGAGAATGGCAATATGGATTACGAAGAAGGTAAATGGTATAGGGAAAACAACCATACCGCCCCAACTCCTGTGCAGAACGCTCTACTCGCTGGCATATCTCTAATTGCTATGGAACATCCTCTTTTGATAGGGCAATACTTTGAAGCGTTCATCTTTGCCATGTCCATACTTGGATGGAGCATTCTCGCCAGAAAAATGACTGGAAGGGATTTTGTCGCTGTGGGAACTGCTGCTTTCCTTACATTTTTCGGGAGTTATGTGAATGTGGGAGTTAGCGTATGGAAGGAATCATTGGGAATATGTCTTATGCCCTACATATTTTACCTCTATTACTCGGAGAATAAAATCAAAAAATCTCTTGCTCTTCTCTCCCTAGCTATTTTGCCGCTGGTTCATCACTATGTCGCACTATTAACCTATCTCGCTTTTTCCTATATGGCGCTGTGGGAGTTATCCGAAAAGATGAGAAAACACGAAGAAATAAAGATGGAAATTGCCCTTTTGATTTATATGTCCGTTCTTTGGATTTATCTGTATTTCTATTATACGATGTGGAATTTTAATCGTGTGGAGTATATTTCCCCGATGGCGGAGGCTTGGCTTCTTCTCGCTTTATTTATAATTCTCTCTTTTTTGGGACTTCGCATTATTGAGCATCGCGGTTCGGAGGGAAGATTACGAACAGCATTTTTTATGGGGATCGTCGTAACCGCATCTTTATTTCTGATCATGCAGCAACCACTCTTTCCTGATACTGTGGATCTTGGCAATGCATCGCAATTTCTTGTAGGTTATTTCTTCATAGTTCCTTTCGTGGTAGTTGGTTTAATACTTCTAGCTAGGAGCGATTGGAAATACAAATCTCTGTATTTTGCTATTCTCTTCGCTCCATTAACGATGATACTCTTTGGATTTCTAAGGGGCTTTGACCTAGTTTCCTTTGTGATTATATTCAGAACTTTTGATTTTCTTGACTTCTCCATATGTATGGCTTTTCTCTCCGGAGTGGGATATATTTCCAAGAAGATTAAAATTAAAAAATTCCCGTATAGGAAAGAAGCGATCCTCGCCGCGGGTATAGTCGCGCTTATGTCCTCCACCCCCATGTTCTCGCATACCCACCAGATATTTGGGGTGGAAAACTATGTGGAGCCGTGGGCTGTATCCTCCTTTACATATTTGTACGAGAACTCCGTGAACAATTACAGCAGTGATGAGCACATGTACGAATTGGGAAGGAATTTTTACGATATGCGTGGAAATTTCCTCCTGCCGTACGCGATAATATATAATCAGACGCCACCTTCCGAGTATCTAATACTAAGGGAGAGATGGATTTATGGCGCTCAAATGTATCCCGAAAGACCAATAACCATAGATAATACCACTCTTCAAAAATATTTGAGCGAGTATGATGTACTTTACATATCAGGACCTTACGGCGACAGAATTTATATTTTAAAGAGGTATTAGTTTTCCGCTTTCGTCTCTTTTGAATTTTCCGAAAGATTCCATTTTTCTGAGTTCCTCCGATGAGAAAACGGGGCCATCTTTACAAACCAAATATCCGTCTATTTCACAAGAGCCACACAGTCCGATGCCGCATTTCATATACCTTTCCAACGATAACTGGCATTTTATCCCAAAATCCTCGCAGAGTTTGAATAACGCGTAAAGCATGGGCTCTGGACCGCATCCGTAAACTACGGAGAAATCTCTCTCTTCCATATATTTTCTAGCTATATCCACAGCCGTGCCTTTAACGCCGAAACTACCGTCATCGGTGCAGTATACGACATTCTTCGCATCAATTCTTATTAACTCATCCTTTGATTTCGCTCCGATAATTATTAAGTAGTCATTTATGGTTTCTGTAAGGGGTAGGAGGGATGCTATTCCTATGCCTCCCGCGACTATTAAAGCGTTCTCTTGCTTGCGGTAGTACCTGCCATACGGGCCGCGAACCCATATCTTCTCGCCTAAATTTTTCTCGTAGAGTTTTTTAGTCCCCTCGCCGATGACTTTAACCATAATTCCTCTCTCATTCTTTCTTATCCTTGAAATACTCATCGGAAATTCATCCACTCCCGGCAACCAGAGCATATAGAATTGCCCCGCCCTCGCATCATCGCATCTCTCAAATACTATTTCCTTTATGTTTTTCGCAACTACTTCGCATTTTTTAATCTTAACTGCTTCATACATGCGCAACACCCACCATATCCTCTATGCTTTCATAACCTTCTCTCTCCATAAATTCTTTGATTTCTTGGCATATTTCTTTGAAAATTCCTATACCCCGGTAATAAATCCCGCTTCCTATCTCCACTGCTTTAGCGCCAGCCATAAAGAATTCCACTGCGTCGTATCCGCTAAGAATTCCACCGCATCCGACTATATCCACTTTGACATCCTCGTAAAGTTCGTAAACTCCTCTGAGCGCAAGAGGTTTTATTGAAGGACCTGAGTAACCTCCTATTTTAGCAGTTAAAACAGGTCTTTTCGCGTATATATCTATCGCCATTCCTTTTAATGTATTGGTCATAACAACCGCATCTGCATATCTCTCCGCAATTTTTCCCAGTTCCACGAAGTTGGGAATTTCCAAACTGAATTTAGCCCAAATAGGTTTTTGCGTGGCTTTTCTAACCTCTCTGAGAATATCCTCAACGAGTTCCATATCCCTACCAATCTCAATCCCATAGCCCTTAGCGTGTGGACAGGAGAAGTTCAGTTCAAATCCTGCAACGAAGTCCTCAACTTTTTTAACGATAGATGAATATTCTTCAACCTCAGATCCAAATATGCTGGCTATGATATTTCTGCCTCTAATTTTCTTCAACTCCTCCGAAAAGAATTCTACCCCCGGATTTGGAAGTCCCATGGCGTTCAACAAGCCGTATGGCATCTCATAAATTGTAGGATTATCGTAGCCCTTTTTGGATGATAAACCGAAGGATTTGGTAACCACAGCTCCCGCACCACTATTTAGAATTCTCAGCAGAAGTTTTGCCGAAATTCCCAATATGCCTGAGGCAAGTATAGTGGGATTCGGGATTTCCAGTTTCCCAACTTTAACAGCCAGATTTACCATACTAAGGTGTATACAAATTAACGCATTTAATATTTTGTTTTGGCTGTTGAATGATTGATATCTTTTACATTTGTTACAGTTCAGGCAGATGCTTTTTAAGGTATTTACTATTTATGTCTTCAAGTATTGATTTAGCTACATCGTAGCTTGCAGTTTTTATTTTAGAAGAATTCCGTGGTTTTTGAGGTATATTTATAGGAATAAGCCATTCGCTATTATTCATGACATTTTCCTTTATTCTTTTAACATTTATTACCAAAGCATCGTTGGTGTGTCTTGTTTCTAGAGCCATATAGGGATCAGCATAACATATACCCAAACCGCTTATAAAAAATAATGTTGCCTCTTTCCACTCTACTCTTTCATCGCCCAAAATATTTATCAGTCTTATATCTCCAGAACCAGTGAAGCTACTCTTCATTGAAAATTTTGCACCATTTACTTCAATATCATATCTAGCTTCTTTCAACCATTTACATTTAAAACCAACTGAATTTAAAAGCGCGCAGAATAACGCCTCAAGGGCACCTCCAACAACAAACCTATTTTCCCAATTAGCTGTATTGTATTCCGTTACAAGTTTTTTAATAGCTGCTTCAAATTCTTTTAAGTTTTCCTTATACCTTTCATCCTCAAGTTTTTCTTTTATTTTTCTGAATATCTCTCTTTCCTTTTCATACAAACTAAACACCTCCAAAATCTTTTCCATTGATGTACTTAAATAAGCTTGCTTGAACCTTTGCAACTCTCTGCTTAGCAAATTCACAATATTCAGGAACGATTTCAAACCCAAGGTAGTGTCTGCCAAGCATTTTGGCCACCACCGCCACGGTACCAGAACCTATGAATGGATCAAAAACTAAATCTCCTTCATCGCTGCTAAACAGTAGAATTTTTTTAACGAGCTCTACAGGCAATTTAGTAGGTGTTTTTATCTTACCAGTCCAGTATTCTCTATTTATTATCCATACATCTTCAGGATAATGCTCTACTTTATTAAATTTGTACTTCTTTTCATCACGCACAACGAAAAGAATATGATAATGGCTTGTAACATATTTTCTTTTTGTGAAAACACCAAATTGATACTTCCATATAAGGTGGTTGATAGTTATAAAACCTACTTCATCTAGCGCATTTAAGATATCTTTAAGATTAGTCCAACCTGAGAAAACATACATACTTCCAGTTCTTTTCAGAATCCTATAGGCTTCTTTCATCCATTTAACTGTAAAATCGTAATATTTTTCTTTTGGTATTTCGTTGTATCCCTCTAATACTCTATCTTGCCTCCTATTGTAATTATTTCTTTTTGCCTTAAAATCAATGGCAAAAGGAGGATCAGTAACAATAAGATCTATGCTTTCATCAGGGATATCTTTCATAAGTACTAGCGCATCGCCACAATATATCTCATCAATCTTATATTTACCTACCATCATATCCTTTTTCATTAATACCCCATAGTAATCTATTATTTAAATCATTTTTCATTTTCATAGGAGTTTTTAAATACCGACATCTTCCGCAATATCATCTAAGTCCAGTGAGATAAGTTTCGCTTTTGTGGGTATGCCCTCTTTGCTCCAACCTCTCGCTTGGTAGTATTCATCAAGCATGTGCTCAAATTCATTTGGAGACACCTTAGCTCCTGCGGAGGGTCCTCTGGGTATGGGTTCGTGCATAATGCGCCAGGGCAAAGTGTCGTCCTTTCTGGAGAAACCCTCGCGTATGTTAAAGGCTCTCGCTATATTGTACATCCTCTCCCCAACGGTCATAAGGCAAGATTTGTCCGCGTACATACCCGTAACGGCATACAAAATATCGGGGAGAATATCTATGGTATATACTCCCCGGGCAAACTTGCATATTCCGAGAGTATCGTAGAGCTGCATGAGATCCTCGTGGAATTTCACGATGAATCCCTTATTTCTGTAATCCATCCTATTCACGCCATCAAACACCCACCATTTACCCGCGAGTTCGGTCGGGTAATTTCCTGCAGTTAGGTGGCATGCTCCCCGATAAGATACGGCGAACGCCAGAGCAAGGCCCTTAGCCCCCCTCGCATCATATCCAGGAAATTCAAGCCCTTTTATGTGTATTGCGAATTTCCACGAATCCTTGCCCAATTTTTCCGATGCTCTTTTAACTCCATCCGCAAGCAACTTTCCGAGATTTCCTTCACGATAGGCCATCTTTCTCAGGGCTTCTGCGGCGACTTCAACATTTCCGAATCTCAAATCCAAGCCGTCGGTATCTTCTTTTGTGAGGAGTCCTTTTTCATAAGCTTCCATGGCCCATCCTATCGTCACGCCCGCGGATATGGTATCCAAGCCGTATATATCGCAAAGATAGTTGAGATACGCTACGGAATCCAAATCATCTATCTCAAGCATACTTCCTAAAGAATACGAAGTTTCATATTCCGGCCCATCCACTCTCGTTCCGGGCAGGTATTTTTTCATCTCCACTACGCGGGAACATGCTATTACGCAGTGAGGGCAGGGATTTCTAGCGACTCTTCTTGTAGGCACAAAACGCTCAGGGTCCAAATCGCTGTATCCCTTTTCCTCGTAGGCCTTTCTGAAGAAACTTTCCTGAAAATTTCGGCTTGGAAAAATACCCAGTCCGCGGTTAAGCCAGTCGTAGGAAGCCCCTGTGCCGAAATCCCTATACCTCTTGGCGGATGGATTTTCCAGAATTTTTTTCGTTAGTTCTCTCGCCAAAATTTTCATTCCTTCTTCGTCGTGATACTCTATTTTGCCTGTGCCTTCCACAATCATAGCTTTCAATTTTTTGGAACCCATGACGGCACCTATTCCGCAGCGAGCCGCCTGTCTTTCTTCAAAATCCACGCCGGATATAAGCGATAGATTTTCGCCGGCGGGTCCTATTGCGGCGGTGGTCACATTTTCCCCGAATCTTTCTTTAAGTATTTTTTGCGTTTCTAACGCATCTTTGCCCCATAGATCATCGGCATCCAAAATTTCAACAACTTCATCCTTTATTCTGAGAATCTTGGGCTTCTCTGCATTGCCCTCAATTATGAGCATGTCATAACCAGCCTTTTTCAAAGCGATACCCATCTTCGCCCCTACCACCGAGCGCCCGAATCCGCCGGTCAGCGGAGATTTGAAAACCAGCGAGCTCTTGGACAAGGTGGGCAATCCTGTACCCACTAAAACTCCGGGGGCAAAAATCAGTTTGTTCTCGCCGCCTAAAGCATCCGCGCCCTTCGGCACCTCCTTGTAGAGATAATAGGAAGCCAGAGCCAACCCGCCCAGAAATTTCTTCACGAGTTCCTCGGGCAATTCCTCCTTCTTTACCGAGTCATTCGTGAGATTCACTCTGAGCACCTTACCGGCATATCCCTTCATTGTAGGATTATCGTGGTGGTGAATTTAAATTTTGTTGGAGAAAAATTTATCTAATCTACCACAATTATTGTTCCGATGGTTGATGAGAAGCTGCTGAAGATGTGTCAGGACTATATTTACGCGGTATTTCTATGTATGATAACTGATTCGGAAACTGCTGCGGATAACTACAGAATAAAAATACATTTGAAGATGCTGGAATATATAAAAAAGAATTACAGTATAGAAGAAAGAGAGCTTGAAAATCTTTTACATAACCTCAATAAATATATCGGCCTTCCTATATTGAGGAGGGGAGATAATTTTCACTCGCGTGATATTGAGATATACGGCAGAAAACTCTACGAGAAAATTATGGAAATGAGGAGATAGATGAACAAAAACCTTAAATCCATCTCCCCTATTTTGGATTTTGCTGCCACCGTAGCTTAGTTGGAAGAGCGGCGGACTTGTAATCCGCAGGTCGGGGGTTCGAATCCCCCCGGTGGCTCTGAGGTGTTCATATGCCGAAATGTCCTTACTGCGGAGGAAATGTTAGCTATATACCACAGTACCAGCGATATTATTGTTATCAGTGCCAAAGATATGTGGAGCCTGTGGAGGAGAAACCTGCATCTGTGAGATGTCCTTATTGTGGAGGAAACGCCACTTATATTCCTCAATACGATAAATATTACTGTTATAGCTGCCGGAGGTATGTTGAGCCTCAACCCGTGCAACCTCCCCAACCGGTAGTTCAGCCCCAGCAGGCACAACAGCCAATCGTTCAGCAACCGCAACCGGTGCAATCACAACAGGCTCCTCGTTGTCCCCACTGCGGCGGAGAGTTGAGTTTTATTCCACAGTACCAGCGATATTACTGTTATCGTTGTCAAAGATATGTGGAGCCAGTTTCTCAGCAGCGAGTGCCACAGCCTTCACAGTACACGCAGAACCCCATATGGTTCCAGAACTTCTACCGTGTTAGGAAGAAAGTTCTAACCGTAGGGAATAAGTACTGGATAGAGGATGCCAACGGCAATATATTGGGATTCAGTAAGCAGAAAATCTTCAAACTGAAAGAAGATATAAGAATATATACCGACGAAACTATGCAGGAGGAATTGTTCCGCATACAGCAGACGCAAATAATAGATGTGTGGGGCAAATTTGCCGTTATAGATTCCAAAACAAATACGATCTTGGGCTATGTAAGAAGGAATTTCTTAAAATCTACATTCGCGCCTGATGAATGGGAAGTATACGATGCCAATGAAAACCTCATAGGCCATATAAAGGAAGAAACTAGCACAGGTCTTATGAGAAAATATATGCCAGGAGGAGGTCTTATACCGGAGAAGATGACCATGTACTTACATGGACAGCCTGTGGCGGAGATAGAACAACAGTTCAAGATAATCGGAGATATATGGGAACTCCGCTGCTTAAACATACCACCGTATTTGGATAGGCGCGTACTTCTAGCGGGTTTGATTCTGATGGCTATGATAGAGAGACAGCACAAGTAAGAAAGTATTAAATATACTCGTAGGATGCACCAGTATGCCTCTGCTGAAAAAGAAAGATAGAGAAATTCTTGAAAAAGAATTCGCGGAAAACTTACAGCATAAAGTAGTACTGATTGGATTTCTCAGTAAAGAGCATACATGTATGTACTGCAGAGAAGTTAATATGTTGTTAGAAGAGGTATCTTCCCTCCATGAAAAAATTGAATTGAAAATTTATGATATAAGTGATGAAGAGGCGGAAAAATATTCTGTGAAGCAGACACCTACAATTATAATCACCGACGATGAGGGAATTTACGGTAACAGGATACAGTTCTGGGGCATTCCTTCAGGATACGAATTCACGACGCTCATAGAGGATATCATAGATGTATCACGAAGAACTCCTAAGGTAAGCGAACAGACTAAGGAGGCACTACATAAACTCAAAAACAATTTACAAATAGAGGTATACATAACTCCAACTTGTCCATACTGTCCGAGGGCGGTGAGAACGGCGCATTCTTTCGCTATGGTGAATGAGAGGATTACCGGCATAATGGTGGAGGCCATAGAGTTTCCTTCCCTCGCCGATAGATGGGGCGTTATGAGTGTTCCCCACATAGTCATAAAGAATTTGGATAAGGGCAATACAGTGCAGTTCATAGGAGCGTATCCGGAAAAACATTTTCTGAGATTCGTAGAAGATGCCGACAACGGCGAGGACTATAAAGTAGTTTGAACGATTCAAATAATCTTCAATTTTTTGGCACCGAAATTCTTATAACTATGTTCGCCATCATTATGTTTATGGTCATACTAAAGAGGAAGAAAGAACTAAGGGATTTGGAGAAATTGGGAAGATGGATATTCATATGTGGCCGAAGAAAAACAGGTAAAACATTTTTCGTCAAGAACTTTATGGACTATGATTTGTATTTTTTTGTAAACAGAGATGGTACAGTATTCACTGAAGACGGAAGGAAAATATCGTATGAAACATTTTTTGAGTTGTTTAGAGAAAACTTAGGAAGTAAAAAAATCGTAATTGATGAAATACATCGCCTTCCTCATGAATTTTTTGATTATCTCCACTATCAATCAAAAAAAGGTGAGATTATCGCAATATCTTCAACATTATGGTTATCTCAAAAACTGCTAGGTTCAGGTTCTCCACTTCTCGGACTGTTTTCAATGTATATTTTCGGATTGGCGGATGAGTGCGATACAATCAAATCCCTTACCATGAAAGATGCCGTTGAAAGATTAGAAAGCGCAGTTTATCTTCGCGAACCCATTCTGGCCTACGATTACAAACCACCTATTACCGATTATCTTTCTAACTATCTTTATGCCAACAAATTAACTTTGAAAGAGATAATTGGTGAGATTTTTAATGAGGAAGAGAGAAATATATCGTTGGTGTATGAAGGTATACTCAGGGCCGTTTCTGATGGGAAAAGAACAAGTACAGAAATAACCTCTTATTTATTTTCAAAAAAACTTATTCCAAAAGATAATCCGGGATTGATCCAGAGATATCTTGATGTTCTTGTTAAAATAGGGTTGCTGGAAAAAATTGATACTAACAAAAGAGGATACTACTACGAACATAAATCACCCTTATTTGATACCCATTTTTATATTGATGAAAAATACGGATATACGGAACAGGATATTCCCATTAACTTTATCAAAAGAGTCGTCAGGGAAATTATACCAAGACATATGGAGAAATTTGTGTGGGACCTACTTGCCCATAAATACGGACTAAAAAAAGTCAAAATATTTGATCCAGAAATTGATATTGCTTTAAAAAGATTTGATAAATTGGTTGTTGTCGGAGAAGTTAAATGGAGAAAAAATATTTCTAAGAGCGAAATAAAAAAGATGCAGGAAAAATTATCTAAATTTGATTGTAAGAAAATAATAGTTGTTCAAAATAAAAACAGACTATACATAGAAGATGGCGACATAGAAATAATTGATGCCAATGATATTGTTAAGATGTGCAAAGAAAACAAGCAAAAACTTATTGGGTAGATTTTCTTTCTTTAATCTCTCTCAAAAATTCTTCGTATTCATCTTCGGATACTTCAACTATCAAAGAACCCTCATAACCGCAATTTTCGCATCTGTACTTCTCACCGGTTATCATTCCCGCCACATAGTATATTCTCGTGCTTCCGCAGATTGGACACACTTTTAAGTACTTTTTAGCCATAATATATCACCAGTGCTTGAAAACTCGGTATCCCGTGAAGTACATAGCCATGGCGAATTCATTGACCTTCTCAATTATTTCTTTATCCCTTATTGAGCCACCCGGCTGAACAATCGCTGTTATTCCCGCCTCCGCAGCAATCTCAATAGCATCTGGAAACGGGAAAAAGGCATCGGATGCCATAACCGCGCCCCTTGCCCTTTCTCCGGCCTTCATAGCAGCGATCTTAACACTGTCCACTCTGCTCATTTGGCCGGCACCTATTCCTACTGTCATTAGATTTTTGGCGAAAACTATGGCGTTGCTTCTAACATGACGAACCACGCGCCACGCAAATTTTAAATCCTCAAGTTCGTATTCATCCGCTTCCCTTTTACTCACAAGTTCCCACGACTCGTCAAATTTTCTGTCCCAAGTCTGGACGAGCAAACCACCCATAACCTTTCTTATATCGTACCCTTCATATTTTGGTCTTTCTGCCTCTATAATTCTCAACCTCTTTTTCTTTTTAAGAATATTCAAGGCTCCCTCTTCGTATCCTGGCGCTATAACGCATTCAAAGAACATTTTTCTCATGCTCTCCGCCGTTTCCTCATCCACAGTAGTGTTAAAGGCCACTATACCTCCGTATGCAGATAACTTATCTCCGCTCAGCGCCTTCTCATACGCCTCTTTCGGCGTGGAACCCATCGCCGCGCCACATGGATTTCCGTGTTTTATTATCGCGCATGCTATTCCATCTAAATCGTTCACTAACCGATAGGCGGAATCTACATCGTATATGTTGTTGAATGATAGTTTTCTTCCGTGCAACTGCTTCCATGAAAATGTACCGTCAACATAAAAACAGGCGCGCTGATGTGGATTTTCGCCATATCTCAACTCTTCTCTTTTCATATAGGGAAAGATGAAAACATCGGGGAATGATTTTTCCCACAAATTCCAAAGAGTATTATAGATAACTGCATCGTAAATGGCCGTTCTCGCAAACGCTTTAAGTGCGAGATTTCTCCGATAGTTTTCGTCTATGCCCCTCTCCAACCTATTTATGAATTCAGCGTAATCCTCTGGGGAAGTCAAAACGCAAACTCTCTTATAGTTCTTGGCTGCCGCTCTTATTAAAGCTACACCACCTATATCAATGTATTCAATAAGTTTATCCGTACCTATTGATTTTTTTGCCATATCCTCAAAAGGATAGAGATTGACAATCACAACTTCTATGTTCGGCAGAGAATATCTTTTTAGTTCATCGTAATTTCTTGCGAGAATTCCTCCGTGTATCTTTGGATGAAGCGTCTTTACCCTTCCGCCTAAAATCTCATCAAAGCCTGTAAAGGATGAAGATTCAATGACTTTATATCCCATCTTTTCTAGGTATCTCTTCGTCCCTCCCGTTGATATTATTTTGTATCCGTGTTTTGCCAGCGCCTTAACAAGTGGAGATAGGCCCCTTTTGTCATAGACGCTTATAAATGCATATTTTTCCATTTTTAGTCCCTCCATAATACCTCCTTAAGCACCTCGGGAATCTTATCTATCACATCCATAGGCATTAAACCGTAGAATTTTTCTTTAAAGGCGAGGTCTCCAGCCCTTCCGGATATGTACGCTGCCAACCGGGCGGAATCAAATGGGTTGAGATTTTTTGATAGAAGTGCCGCCGTTATTCCAGCGAGAACATCTCCCGTGCCTCCTACGCTCATAGCTGGATTCCCGGTCATATTTAATTTAACTCTATCTCCGTCGGTTATTACATCAACAGGTCCCTTCAAAAGTACTGTTATTTCATACTCTTTTGCTATTTTTTCCGCGTTCTCCTTTGTGGCTTCTAAACCTGTAATAAATTTGAACTCTCCGCGGTGGGGAGTTATAA
>Ga0190313_1001119_pt1 | contig 14686 bp, 8 predicted proteins | sample 4870071011_MG_FD_169989 | JGI IMG/M metagenome (GOLD analysis project Ga0190313, IMG submission 169989) | Hydrothermal vent sediment bacterial communities from Southern Trench, Guaymas Basin, Mexico - 4870-07-10-11_MG | ecosystem: Environmental > Aquatic > Marine > Hydrothermal vents > Sediment ...
GTTCAAGCATGCCGAGGCTGCCCTTGTACTCCAGGGTGGTCTCCTCGCGAATCTGGGCACAATTCCCGTCCTCGTTGGTAAGGAAGATGTGGTTTTCAGCGAGGAACTTAACCACGCGAGCATTATTGATGGAGTTAGACTCAGCAGGGCGAACAAAATCATTTACAAACACATTGATGTGGATGACCTCAGGCAGAAATTGAAGGAGCATAGGAACTCTGGCAAAAGGGCTCTGATAATCACCGATGGTGTATTCTCAATGGATGGCGATATAGCGCCCCTGCCCGAGATTGCGGAACTCGGCGAGGAATATAACGCTATGGTTTATGTGGATGATGCGCACGGCGAGGGCGTTCTCGGCGATCATGGGAGAGGAATAGTTGACCACTTCAAACTACATGGCAAAGTGGATATAGAAATGGGTACCCTGTCCAAAGCGTTCGGCGTTATGGGCGGATTCGTAACAGGAACGGAGGAACTCATTGACCTTCTAAAGCAGCAGTGCAGACCGTTCCTTTTCAGCAGTGCTCTTAATCCCGGAGATACGGCTGCCGCCATAAAAGCGGTGGAGATTCTTGAGAGAGACGACTCTCTGGTTAAAAAACTCTGGGAAAATGCCCGCTACCTCAAAAAGGGCTTGGAGGACATAGGATATACCTTGGGAAACAGCAAGACGCCGATAACTCCTGTTATGATTGGAAACGAGAAGAAGACCGTGGAGCTCAGCAATATTCTCTACAAAGAAGAGAATGTATTTGCCTCGCCCATAGTCTATCCTACAGTGCCGAGAGGAACAGCCAGAATAAGATTGATGCCATCCGCGGTCCACAGCAAAGAGGACCTTGATTATGCTATTGAGGCTTTTGAACGCGCAGGCAAAAAACTTGAAATTATTTAATCTCTTTTTTAATGTTTTCCGCCATTATTTTTGATATAGATGATACTCTGGTTTACTATGAAAACCTGAATATTGAGGAGTGGTATGAGGAGGTTTGTCTGCCTTCCTGCGAATCTCTGGGCATAGAAATTTCTTTGGATGATTGGAATTCTCTTGTTTCTGGAAAATTTTCCCGTGATTGGCCTGCCAAGCTTGGTGTGAATGCAAAAACATTTTGGAAAACCATAGATGAATACAATTATAAGTTTCGGATAAAAATGGGAAAGCAAGGAAGGATAAAGAAATATGAAGACACAGATGTTCTCAGCAAAATTGATGTAAAGATGATTGCCTATTCGGTCTCTTCTAAAAAATGCGCCGAATTTTCACTTGAGATTACATCGCTGCGAAAATTTTTCTATTCCGTCTACGGAAAGGACCTTGATAACTATAAATTCCTTATGGAATTAAAGCCGCATGGAGGATTGCTCAGAGAGATTTTGCGCAGGGAAAATATTTCCCCTTCCGATTGTTTAGTAATTGGGGATTCGCCCCGCGATTATTTTGCTGGAATTGCCGCAGGATGCTCCGCCATTATTGTGGATAGAGAAAATAAATACCAAGGAGATTTCAAAAAAATAGAGAATCTTTGGGAACTTATCTCCCTTTTGTAAGATTAATTATAGTTTTTATTGAAGTTATTGTCCAGAGAGCCAGGAGCAGAAAATACAGGGAGAAGCCGAAGTAATCCACGACCTCCAGTTGGAATACGCTTGCTACACTATGTGAACCGCTAACATAAGCGGCCAGAGGAAATATGAAAGCCCACCAAGCCAAAGAATAAGGTAGATTAAGATTTTTTATGTAATGGATGGTCATAATTACTGCCATAAAGAACCACCATACACCGAATCCCCAGAATATTAAAGCAAAGCCAAAAAATATATCCTTAAATGATATGAAATAAGAATTGGATGCCAAAATTATCAGTGTTGATGTACCCGCACCTATCGGTCCTAGATTTATCCATATTGATGGTGCCATTCCACAAGGCATAGGCTCGTGTGTTATGAATCTGTGCATAACCACGGAGAACAATGCCAGATATAGAAAGAAGCCGGAACCCCAAGCGAAATAGTTGATAAAAACCAAAATCTCTCTTATTACACCACCAAAATGATTTATAAAAAATCCTCCGGAGAGAGGAATAACTATTAAGCCCACGGGGGGTATGAACCATGCGGGAGTTACATTTTTCAAATCTATATCTTTCTGAATGAACATCAAATAGGGAATTAAAAAAGAGAAGAGTATTGTGAGAGCGGCTCCAAACACCCACAGATAAAAACTGATTACGAATGATTTCAATATCAATAAATAATCGGCAGATAGAACAAGGAGACCTATAGCTATCGTTCCATAAAAATGACTTATTGCGGGATGGACCAAATCTCTAATCGCATACTCCCTGAACTTTACCCATCTATGTATCCACGGAATCAGAAGAATGAAGAACAGCGCGGTGTTGAGATAAGTTAAAAATATTCCAAAATCTTTTAGAATAAAAAGATACTTAGAGTAGGCATTGCTCACCAATGCCAGACCACCGGTACCCATAACACTCGCAAACCAAGAGGGGGCAAACTTTTTTGTATTCATATGGAGGAGAATAGTTATCTGATATATATAGGTAACTCAGTTCATTAGATTATTTTGTTTATTATTTCCTTTATCTTTCTAAGACCGTTCTTTGAAGTTTCAAAATATTTTCTTCCTTTCTCCGTTATCTTATATATCCTCCGTGCAGGGCCTCCGCCCCCAACCTCCCATGACGACTCAAGATATCCGTTTCTTTCCATTCTTCTCAGAAGATTGTATATTATGGCTTTGGGAACTTCAAGATGGAATTTATTCTTTATTTCTCTATGGATTTTCGCCCCGTGCATCTCTTTTTCCAATAGAATGTTGAGAATCATAATATGGAGGAGTCCTCTCACAGGCAAATCCTTGAAGCATTCGCATCTATAATCGTAAACCTTCTTTTCCGCCATACTATCCCTACGGATTAACCGCTTCCCATATTTCTAATTTGCCATTTGGCCCCAAAATTAATCTAACTCCATCACCATTACCCTTATCATGTTCAAATTGCGCGACTCCGAAATCGCAGAGAAAATAATAAATTACATCAAATCCCGCGGCAGAAAATTCCGATTTATGCATGTATGCGGAACGCATCAGGATACGATAGTGCGCCACGGCCTTGATGAAATGTTGCTGGAAGCGAATGTGGAAGTTAGAGAAGGGCCAGGATGTCCGGTATGCGTTACCACCGGCAGGGAAATAGAGATGATGAAAACCCTCGCTTATAAAGGCAAGATCGTGTGCGTTTACGGGGATATGTTTAGAGTGAGGGTGCTCGGAAAATCATTGGAAAGTGTGAAAAGCGAGGGGTACGATGTGCGGGTGGTTTACAGCGTTGCCGACGCTGTGGAAATTGCTGAGAAGAATAAAGATAAAGATGTGGTTTTCTTCGGCGTGGGATTTGAGACGACAGCACCATCCACAGCATATTCTATCATAAATTCTCCGGATAATTTCTATGTTCTTAGTGCTCACAGATATGTTCCTCCGGCTATGGATGCCCTCCTTTCCCTCGGAAGGATAAAGCTTGATGGCATAATACTGCCCGGACATGTTAGCACCGTGATCGGTCAAAAGCCCTGGGAGTTTCTCAGCGAGAAATACAAAATACCTCAGGTAATCGCCGGATTTGAGCCCCTTGATGTGTTGATCGGAATAAAATATCTTGTTGAAATGGCAGAGAACGGTGTATGGGAGGTTAGGAACGAATATACTCGGGCGGTCAAGTATGAGGGAAATATAAAGGCGCAGAAGTTTATGGATGAGACCTTTGAGCCTGCGAGTATTGAATGGCGCGGCTTTCCCGAAATTCCAGATAGCTGGATGAAAATCAGGGGGAAATATGAGGATAAAGATGCTTTGCGAGTATTTGTGGACGAACTGGAGGAAGTAAAAAATATAGATATACCTGAACCTCCTGGCTGCAAATGCGGAGAAGTTATACGGGGAGAAATCTATCCTTGGGAATGCCCTCTGTTCGGAAAGGCCTGCAAACCATCTCAACCTGTGGGGCCATGCATGGTAAGCGCTGAAGGTGCTTGTGCCATAGAATATAAGTATGGGAAAATGTGGAGGAAATTCACGGGTAAATAAAATCATTGAAAATAATTTATAATATTTCTAATTAAACCCACATTTTCTCTCCTTATCCCGCGAATTCTAAGGTCATAGATCTCCTTAGATGGGCCGGATGGTTCTATAATAATTTTAATCTCGTCTTTTTCATATATTTTCGTAGGACTCATAATACTGGGCTTCTTGATCGGTTCAAAACGAACCTTTTGCAACCCTACCCACCAAACATATTTCACCCCTGCTTTGCATTCTCAAAACCACTACCCTGCGCCCGGTCCCCCGAAAACGGAAAACTTCCACCTTTCTATGTAATATGTATATTTATATACTGTAGAGGTTGCTCCGTTTCCGCAAAACAATAATTATATTGGCGATGTCCAAGGAAGTTTGTCCAATAATATGAGGTTATTAGACCTGTGTTGTCTGAAAATTATTTCGCATGAGGGTCACCTCCTTTTTGGTTTAATTTTTCTATGTATTTGAAGAAGTTACCGAGGATAATATCCTGAGCTTTACGATAGAAAGCTTTTTCGGGGGTTTCAAGGTTATCGAAATTGAGGCTCATATGTGGACGAATTTTGTTGTACCAGTCAACAAATTCGTGGAGGGAATTGAAGGCGTGTCTATGTTGTTGGTATGTATGGAACCACTTCTCAAGTTTTCCATTGGATTGCGGGTGTTTATATTTGCACAATATATGTTTTATACCTTTTTCACGGCAGTAATTCTCGAATGAGTGTTTAGCGTAACCTTTCTTATTCCGCTTGTTTGCGTAGAATTGTGAGCCGTGATCCGTTATGACCTCACGGATTGGAGCGATGTGAAGATATTTGTTGTATGCCTCATCCAGAAGTTTGATAGAAGCCTCGGCCGTCGGCGAATCAAATTCGTCGCACGCCAAAATCATACGACTTGCATCGTCCATTACCGCACAGATCCATTTCCCAGAAATTTCATCGTAATACCAGTCCATATGCACAGCTGATAAACTATGCTCACGCTCATACCTGATCCACGGCTTCTTCCTCTTCCTTTTATTCCGCTCCTCTCTCGCCATTCCATTCACCCGCAATACCTCCTGTACCTTATTATGATCCAACTTCAGCCCGTATTTTTCTCTCAGTATCTTGCTTACCTTTACAGCACCACACCTGTATTTCTCCGCTACACACATTATCATCAATTTTATATCATCACTATACTCCTTACGCTTCCTTCCAACCTTCTTCAATTCCGGAATCTTTCCCGTCTCCCGATATTCCTTGCATAGCTGCTGAACCCTACGCTCACTCACTCCATATCTTCTGGCCATATCTTTTACCGATAAGCCATAATCCACTACATTCCTCACTATTTTCTTTACTGCTACTGCATCTAACTTCACTACACCCGAACTCTTTCCTCTATTTAAATCCAAGCGAAATCTTTTACAGACAACACAACTCTATCTTTTGAAAGATAATAATAAATAGTATTTTTCATAAATTACAGTATCTCCGCATGTTATCAGATGGTCATCACCTCCTGAGGGGAAGGAGAGTGACTAGGAATAAGGTAGAGCGAAGAGATTATTACTAAGATTTAAAATAATCCAGTGCTCCGGCCGGGATTTGAACCCGGGTCACGGGCTCGAAAGGCCCGAATGCTTGGCCGGGCTACACCACCGGAGCCTCAGGCAAAACGCAAATACGGTTTTGGTATAAAAAGGTAATCCTCAGTTCAGGCGGCTTACTTATGGGCAAAAGTATTATATTTAAAAGATTACATGCACATGTGTATGATGGTGGCTCGCCGACCCCTTCCAATAAATGTTCCTGTTGATTGGAACGAAATTCGTTGCAGAATTTATGAGGATATTTCGAGAAGGTTTTCCGACCTTATGACGGGTAGGTTATCAAGTACGATACAGATGATCAATGTTTTTTCGGAGGAGTGGGTAAGAAGCGGACATGTTGAGACGCAGTTCGCCGAGAATCTCGTTAAGGATATAGGTATAGGCGATGTCGTCGCTCATACCAACAATCCCGATTACCTTTCAAATATGGATAAATTGATAAGAGACCTTCATAGACATCATAGGATTTATGTGGATGCCAAGCCCGTTTACTGGTGCGAATCTTGCAAAACGGCCCTTAGTTCCAAGGAGATTGAGAGAAAAAAGACAAAGAAGAACTATTTCTATGGTAAGGTTGAGATAGATAAGAATGTATATTTCATACTCAAAGATGCCAAGGAAAAGTTTGAGAACGCCATCGGAATAATTCTTGATCCTAACGGGAGTTATGTAATATACAATTTCAGAGGAAAGAAGATTATTTGTGAGGAGAGGGAGTGGGAGGAGATAAGGAAGAAGTTGGGTATCGGCGAGGGAGAGGTATGGAGTAAAATAACATATTCTCAGATTCTCGGTATGGCTAAAAAAATCAAGATTTTTGGCGTGGAGAACATGAAAACTCAGGCTTTCGCTCCCAATGTTAACAGAAGACATTACGAATTAGCAACCAGATTCAGAATTCCAGTTAAAGTCATTCCTGTGGATACCTTACCAGCGGGAAAAATGGAATCTTTCAAATACATATGCAGGTACTGTGGAAACGAAGTAACTATAAAAAAGGTTCCTGAGGTATATATCTCGGCCAAAGGTTTAACAAAGCCCGAGTGGATGTATGAAAAACACTACGAGGATGTTATGATTTCATCAAACATAGAGATCCTTCCTAGAATGCCCCTTCTCTACTGTGAGAAATGCGGAGCATTTGATTACGGAACAAAGGAAAAGAAGTGCAAATGCGGAGGAAAGATGCGAAAGAAATTTTCTTATGCGGAAAACATCATTATGTTCTCTTCCCTTAGAACAGGAGGAGTTGATGTCCTCTTCCTAACATATCCCGATATAATATGGTATTCATATCCTGCTTATTTAGCGATGAAGGGCATAGGCGAGGAATGGTTTAGTGAAATCAAAATGGTAAGGCGGGCAAAGTTCAAAGATATGGAAGATTTTTATTTCAAGTACGGAACAGATGTGGTAAGATTAGCCCTAATAGGAGGGAGGGGAAAAATAACGGAGGCCTCTTTAATACATGCCAGAAGATTGCTGAATATAATAGAAAATATATTCCGATATTATGAAATATATCAAACTTCCAGGGAAATAGTAGAAAATACTGACAGGTGGATAATCTCACGACTGGAAAAGGTCAAGAGAGACCTTGTGGATCTTGTGGTAAAAAACGAATATACTGCTGCATATAAGATATTTTACAATTTCGTGGTAAATGATCTCTCCAAGTTTTATATAAGGGTCATAAGAGGGGATAAAGGCTCCCTGGAACAGATTCTACCGGATGTAGCCAGAATGCTTTATTTATTTGCTCCAAGAAAAGGCAGAGAACTTGTAGAAAAACTCCATGTACAGTTGAGCGGATTTGAGATCAGAGAGGATTTGATAAACGAAGATCTTGAAAAAGAGATCAATGCCCTGAAAGATTTGATAAGCAAAATTTATCGTCTCCGTTTGGAGAGAAATATACCGTTGAGAAGACCCCTTATGAGAGTTGTTGTCGTTGGAACAGATGAACAGATTGAAAAGATAAGAAAATACAGAGATGTTGTAATGAAGCTGTGTAATGTCATGGATGTGGAGATAACAACGGAATGGGGCGAAATGTATATGGATATTATACCCAATATGGAGGCATTCAGCGAGGATTACAGACCTTGGGCAACGAAAATAGCCATTCTTCTAAGAACCCGTGACCTCAGAAGGGTGAGAAAAGAAATAGAGAAGGGAGAGTATATAGTGGGTATAGAGGGACAGGAAATAAGAATTACTCCCAACATGGTGAAGTTTATACCGCGCGTTCCAGAAGGTTATGTTCCTCTTAGTAGCGAGTTCGGTGATGTATATGTGGATATAAAAAGCGATGAACTCGTTGAAAGAGAGCATGTTGTGAGGGAGATTATAAGAAGAATTCAGAGTATGAAGAAGGATATAGAGGTGGATTATCGGGATGTTATAGATGTTTATATAGAATGTCCACCCGACTTCAGGGCGATGATTGAAGAAAGATTGCCTCATATTCTCAAAAAGGTAAGGGCTAGAAAGATAGAATTTCCGCGAAGAGTGGATGTAGGATATGTCGTGGAGTGGGCCCTTCTGGATAAAGAGGTTACTATAGGAATAGTTCCTCTATACAGAGATAGAGTTATTACCGCATATATGCAAATTCCGGGGGTAACGGAAGATATTGCCAACAGAATTTTTGATGTGGGTGTGGGAAGTGTTTATGAACTTATGAACACGGACCCAGATGAACTCGGTGCTATAGAGGGGCTATCCAGAGCGCTGGCTAGAAGAATAGTGGAGTATCTACGCAGAAATTCTCCGTTCGGAAGAATAGAAAAGGACGGCAAACTTTACTGCCCACTTTGCGAGTCCGAGATATCGGAAGAGAATGTACACTGTCCGTACTGCGGAGTGCTTCTTAGTGAGAGAAGGGAAGAGAGGAAAGTGAAAGAAATCCCGGTAGAGGAATTGACTCTTGAAGCGGGTAAGAGCTATGTCCTTCTTGATAAATTTGAAATAGGTTATCACAAACTCGCGGAGTTTGCCCAGAAGGGAGAAAAGGTTCTTTGCATAACGCAGATAAAACCTGATGAAGTGAAAAGCAAATATAACCTTGATAAAAATGTGAAAATTACTTGGCTATCAAATACGGGTGTAAAAGGTTCTGTTAGACCTAGGGATTTGGAAAGGCTTAGCCTGATCGTTGACGGATTTTTGGCGGAGGGCGGAAAAGTAATTTTCATAGATGGTGTGGAGTTCCTCATATCGCAAAACGATTTCTTCGCAGTTCTACGATTCCTGCAGATATTGAGAGACGAGGTAAAGGTGGAAAAGGGTTTATTAATTTTCCCAATAGCCTCCAAAAACCTCAGTGAGGCTCGTCTCCGCTTGCTCAGAAAAGAGTTCAATGTGATTTAAGCCCAAAATCTTAATAATTACATATCAAATTCCCCCACGATGAGATTCAACCCGACGGTGGAGGAAATCCAATTATCAGGAATAAGAAAAATATTTGAAATGGCCAACTCCAAAGCGATAAATCTCGGATTGGGAGAACCCGATTTCCATCCTCCAGATAGGGTTAAAGAGGCGTTGAAAGAAGCGGTTGATAAAGGATACAATAAGTACGATTCCACATACGGTTTGAAGATTCTGAGAGAAGCCATAGCGGAGAAGTATTCTAAGTATGATGATCTTACCGCAGATAATGTTCTGATTACGGTAGGCGCCACGGAAGGCATTTTTTCCACCATGCTCTCCGTAGTGGAAAGAGGCTCAAAAATTCTCATTCCTGACCCGGGCTTCGTCCTTTACGAACCCCACACTAAAATAGCGGGCGGTGTTCCGCTCAGATATCAATTGAGGAGCGAGAAGGATTTTCAGCCAGATGAAGAGGAAATAAAGAATTTGATTGATGATAAAGTGAAGGCCATTGTGGTTAATTCCCCATCCAATCCCACGGGAAGCGTTCTGAGCCCCGACTCAGTAAAATTTTTTCTGGACATCTCTGAAGATTACAACCTAACAATAATTTCTGATGAAGTTTATATGAATTTTGTCTATGACTCACAACATCAAACTTTTCTCGGAAAAGGGGAGAATGTAATATTTGTTCAATCATTTTCAAAAGAATTTGCCATGACGGGATGGAGAATAGGTTATTTGATCGGTGATAAGAAAGCAATAAAAACAATAGGTAAAATACACTATTATCTAGTCGCATGCCCGACTACACCCATTGAATATGCCGCTTATATAGCAATAAGAGATTGCGAGGAGTTTACAGTTAAAATGGTAAAGGAGTTTTCAAAAAGGAGGAAAGTAATTTACGAAGAACTCAAAAAAATAGATGGAATACATCCTAATGTACCTAAGGGCGCATTCTACATATTTCCCAAATACGATTACAATATAAAATCGGAAAAACTTGCCGAAGAACTGGCTAAAAGAGGGCTCTTATCCGCACCGGGGAGCGCTTTCGGGCCAGGCGGTGAAGGACACATAAGATTTTCTTACGCTGCGAGCATTGATGATATAAGAAAGGGGATGGAAATACTTAGGAACTATGTAGAGGAAATTTCCTGAGGTTGTTGCAAATTTACTGCGTTACTTTAATTACAATTTCTACAAAAATTTATATACTTCTAATACATATCTATACCCGCTTATGGGCTGGAAGAAAATTGTAGCTATACTTGCCATACTCGTGATATTAATAGCAGGTTTTCTTTATCCCACTCAATATGTTAATATCAGAACGAGCACTTCTTTAAAAATAAGACCGTGGCAGGAATCCGATACGGAATTTCTGCACGGTAATGATATTACGAATAACACGACGGGAAACAGCGAGGAATATGAGGATATTGTTGCCCCCTATGGACATTCTTGGGTTATGGAAAATCCGTTTACCGAGGATTTCAATGTATCCTACATAGTATCCAGATTATACTTAGAGCCGCATATAGGTAGCGATATCAGAGTGGATGGCTCAATGGGTGACAAGGCGGCATTCAATATTTCATTCGGGGATGTGAATCGCGACGGAATATCGGATTTGATAGTTGGCGCACCTTACGCAGATTGGCCATCTAATATCACAGCTGTGTATAAATCATCATCCTACTCTACAATGAATTATCCCTTTTATACAACTCCGACTTGGGTTAGATTACAAATGCTGTTTCCAAGTTCTCAGATTCCCTCAACAGGCATAGTGGATAAAATATACTTCTACAAATCAAGTTCTGGTACATCAGGAACATTTAGAAATTTCAGAATTTATTTAGGTGAATATTCATCATCCTCTCTCACATCGGATCTTGATGCAAACAACAACTCCGCAACAAATAAAAAATTGGTATATAAGATGGATGAATTTACCCTTTCAGGAGACTCTGGATGGGTATGCATTGATGTGTACAACATATTTAATTACACGGGTAATGATAATCTTTTCATTCAGATTAGCTGGTCGGGTTGTACCGGCGACACTCAAAGATTGAGAGCCACCGACAGAGCGGATGGAAATAATTATAGAGCATATGCGTCTTCAACTTCGGGAACAAATTCTTCCGCCAATGTGGATTCCTATATGTATCATCTAAAATTAGCAATAACCCCTTGGCAGAAAGCTGATTGTGGAGCCACTTACATCTTTTTTGGTTATGAAAACTGGTCTGCATCGCATTTAACCGCGGAGGATGCCAACTGGACCTTATACGGTGAGATGGGCCACGACTACTTCGGCTGGTCCGTGGATTCTTTGGATTTCAACGACGATTCACCATACGGCAGAGATGATGTTATAATTGGTGCTCCAAACGCTTCAGTAGGACAAATCCGTCCAGGCAAGATGTATATATTTTACGGCGGAAGATTTGATGAATTTGAGAATTCCACTCCCCTCCATCTGCAAGGATGGAGTAATTCATCTACAGGCGTTACGGTTACTGTAACGAAATCATATAAAGGGTTACAATGTTTAAGATTCTACGATGGAGGAAGCGATGAAAAATACGCGTATCGCAGTATTCCAAATTACGATGCGGGAATAGTGGAATTGTTCGTGAATCTCAACTGGACAGGTGGGAATTTCTTCATTACGCTGAAAAATGGTACAAGCGATGTAATGAAAATTGAGTTCAGAAATAACGGATTCATTTATTATTACAATTCTACGGGCTCATATCAGCTTATGAGTGAGGGTTATGCAGCAAATACTTGGTACTGGGTCAAATTTGATTATGATTGCGGTAGGGGAACATACGATATATATCTAAACAATACCTTGGTTAAAAGCGGAATAGATTTCATAAATTCCGCAAGTTCTGTGAATACCATTGACTTAAGAACTGGAACATCAACAGAAGTTACCGTTTATGTGGATCAGGTAATCACCACTCCCGGATATGTCATCGGAGTGGGAGAATTTGACGGAGATAAATACGGTTTTTCAGTGAGTTACGCAGGTGATAATAACTACGACGGTGTGGATGATGCCGTTGTTGGAGCGCCGGGATATCAGAACAATACGGGGAAAAGTTATGTGTATTTTGGCGATCCAAAGAGTGGAGGAGTGAAAGAGGGTTATGCAGGGAAAGATAGAGATCAAACTGAAAATAAAAATAGGAACAATAGTGAAAAGTTTGACAAAAAAACAAAGAATAATAATGTTTCAAATGTTAATAGAAATGGTAAAAAAATGAAATCTATTCCAACTGTTAAGAGAAGCGTAAATAAAGATAATGAAACTACTTTAAGAGGTACACAGTTTGATAAAGAATTAATTAGGGTAAAAAAGAGCAAAAATAAAAATTATAAAAAAGCGGTAAAGGGAGCATCTGGTTCCGGATGGATTGATGATCGTGCTGTGGCGACTTCCACTAATGGGGAGACGCATCCCTCTATAGCTGTGAATAGTACAGGAGTGCTTTGGTGCGCATATACATATAAATACTCTTCAACTGATTATGATATTTATATAAAATATTCAACTGATGGAGGTGTCACTTGGTCAACGAGCGGAATTGATTATACTGTTGCATCTACAACAGCTATGGAAAATTACCCCTGCGTTGTTATAGATCCAGCTACGGATTATATCTATGTGATCTATGAATGTCAAGATTATGGTGATTATGTTTATAGATTACATGCAGCACGCTCCACGGACGGGGGACAAACATGGGAAGATATCGTTCTTCCATTTACATCGGACCAATATGATGAAGCGCCCAATAATGATATATTGTGGGGATCTGGATATAGACATCCGGATGCAGCAATTTTCTATGCATCTGGATATCCCTCAAGCATATTTGTTGTATATGAGCATGTTTATGATCCTACACCAAATGATTGTGATTTTGATATAGGGATTATGCGGTATGATACCGATGATGCATGGCAGACAAGTAGCTGGAATGATGACCGTCACTGGATTGAGCCTGGAAGTGATAAAGTTGCAGCCAGACCCTCAATTTCTGTTGTGGCAGACCCCGATCATCTCAATAATGGGTATATCGCAATATATGTTGCCTATATATACAGAGATGACGGTGATGCATATAAAGATATAAAGGGAGATTTAAGGGTAAAATATGATGATATCAATGGCAATTGGCATGATGTTTATGATTTAGATGATGATTGGAGCAATACGGGTGGAGATGCTATGCGACCCTCAATAGCGGCTACACATGGAGGAAATCTCATAGTTATAGCATATGAAGATGAATACAACTCCACTGATCACGATGTAAAGTATTGTTATAGTACGAATGACGGTAGTTCTTGGGTTGTAGATATTCCACTTGCATATACATCAGCATTTGAAGGATATCCTCGTTTAAGCGTGGATTATGAGGGAGATATGCAAAATAGCAACGATGGATATATTCACTGTGTATACTATTATGAATCTGGATCAACTAAGCAGATAAGATACTATAGAACAAATAAGGATTTAATAAACCTACTAGTAGAAGATTTTGAATCCTCCGTTCCACCAGCAGGATGGACGGAAGAAGATGTTGTTGGTACTGAAGGTGATTGGGCACGGGCAAGTCAAACACAGAATCCATCAGGTTATTCTCCTGCGCATGGAAGTTATTTAGCGTATTTCAACTCCTATACATGTTCTGCAGGAAGTGAGACGAGATTATATTCCTCCTCTATAGACCTTTCAAATGCTGATTATGTACGGCTCTCCTTCTATATGTTGAGAGATAATGAGTTTTCTGGTAGCGATGATCGTTTATATGTGGAAATATCTACAGATGGGGGCAGTACATGGACAACAATAGCCACTTTACATAGATATTATAGTGGAGGAGATTACTGGTTTATCTACCAATATAACATAAGCAATTATGCTGGAAATAGTGATGTGAGAATAGGATTTAGGGGACATAGTGAATATGGTAATGATATACATATAGATTATGTGCGAGTTTCCGCATGGAAAAAGTGGGGTTCAATAAATATTGATGATGGAAACGATGACATAAAAATTGATGATGACCATATAAGGTGTATTGATGTAACATCCTTCCATACTAATCAATGGATTCCAGGCATAGTTTTTATGAAATCATCCAACAATGGAGACATTTATTATACAACAAAAGGTGCCAGATATACATTCAAAACCTCACCTGATACCAATCCTCCACAGGTGGAAATTGATGGGACTATGTATGATACAGATGTAACTCTTAACTTTGTTCTCGGGCGTTCTTATACGATAAATGCACCAGACCAGACATCCGGAAATGAAAGATGGGTATTTGACCATTGGAGTGATGGAGGAGCTCAACAACATACAATAACTGCTGGAACTACTGATACTACGCTAACCGCATACTTCTGGCACCAATATAGTGTAACATTTAAATACACTAAGGGAAATGGAGCGGGATGCACACATTCCACGAGCATACCTGTTACATACTATCATGAGGGAAATAGTGATATCGGTTATGCAACAGAATCTGGAAATTGGTACTGGGTAGATAATG
>Ga0190313_1001120_pt1 | contig 14674 bp, 15 predicted proteins | sample 4870071011_MG_FD_169989 | JGI IMG/M metagenome (GOLD analysis project Ga0190313, IMG submission 169989) | Hydrothermal vent sediment bacterial communities from Southern Trench, Guaymas Basin, Mexico - 4870-07-10-11_MG | ecosystem: Environmental > Aquatic > Marine > Hydrothermal vents > Sediment ...
TTTGGGTCACTGTTGCAGAGCGGTGCAATATGTGAGGAAGATGCAATAATCTCTTTACTCCTAGGCAGTGTGTTCATGTTACCTATACTCTATATCAGGTTTCACTTTCCTCAGTGGATATCGATATTCGGGTTAAGGCTTGGACTGCTTAGAGGTTTGATAAGTCTCTCGCTTATGATGGTGACGAGAGTTGTAGTTCTGCTATTATTTTTAAAAATTTATTAAAAAATAAAAATTATTCCTCAACTACTATTCTTCAACTACAATTCTGAAGGGAACTCTTGATATCGGTCCATAGCCAAATATTTCAACTCTATCGAACGTATCGATATCGTCAATCTTTATCCAATGATCTCTTCCTGGCTTGTCTTCATATCTAAAGAGGTAAGAGGAATCTATAAGTTCAACGATCAAAACGTATTCCTCTCCAGGAATAAGCTTTGCAGCAGGAATCTCTGCTTTTCCATACTTTAGCGAGGTTATATAACAGTATCCCCTATCTTTATAGTATTCAATTTCTCCTCCTAAGGGATTCCATCCTCTTTTTGTGCATATCCAAACAGTTCCTTTCAAATCTCTTGGTGTATTTATTTCTATATCACTTACCTTTCTAAACACGATCGTTCCATTTGAATAAATCCGGTCCGCTCCACTGATTCTGAACCAGCAGTTTTTAGCACTCTTGTTGTAGAACGTTATGTCTTTGGCGTGCGCACACACAAACGTTCCATCCGGGCTTAAAACTACGTCATTACTCTCTGCACTCGTAGAGGCGTTTACAGCTATCGCTGCTATTCCAATGCATACTACTAGACCCACAAGTAGTGACAACTTTCTCATAACAAATCACCAAACAGTAGCAGCGATATATTACTTTTAAGTTTTTTGATCTTAATTAATATTTCTAATAAGCTTAATGATAACACTTATATTCATAAAATGTAACTGGAGACTATGAAAAATCTGTTCGTTGCAATCGTAATCGTATGCATTCTTTGTACGTCTACAACGAGCGCACTTAGAGTTGAAATAAAGACTCCAAGCGTTGTTTTCCCTAACGAGAAATTCAACATTTCCATTGAAATCGATGGAAATTTACCAACTGTTGTCGGTGTAGCTCTAAATGTTCCGAAAGAATTTACGCTCATAAACTGCTCAACACCTTACAAAGTTTTGGGGAACAGTGTGTCTCTAGCTATAATAAACGATACGAGAGTAGAATGCACATTTAAAGCACCATCGAACGAAGGAACGTTTACATTTGACGGAAAATGGGTTGACATGCTAAACGAGGGAGAAGGCAAACTTGAAGCATCGATTTCTGTGAGTAAAGTGACCGCGACGCAGATTACAACTACCACTGCAACATTCACAACCACAATCATAACAACTACACATCCAACAGCCACAACAAAACAGACACCTGGTTTTGAGTTTGTAACGGCAGTTCTACCCATCTCCTTGATCGCGCTCAGGAGGTGGTTGAGATGAGAAAAGTTTTCATCGCTCTAATATTGCTCATCTCGTGTATTGGAGTAGTAAGCGCTAACGATTACATGGACTTGTTTAAAGGTGATAACAGAATAACAGAGAAAGAGCTTGCAAATGTTATAACAGATTACATGCTTGGAAGTTCAACATTGAGTTTGAATGAAATCAGAGACGCCTCTTACGTTTACATCCACTGGAATGGAGAACCGAAGTCAATTGTTGATTCAGCAAACAGAACTATAACGATATACAAGCCAATAAAGAGAATAGTAGCCTTGCATAGTGATGCAGTTGAAGCGTTAGTCGTATTAGGTGCTAAGAATAAAGTCGTTGGGGTAAGTAAGTATACGAAGGAGAGTAAAAGGCAATTCCCAGAATTGAGCAAGTTGCCATCTGTAGGATCGTGCTTCGATCCAGATATAGAAGCTATAGTAAGCCTCAATCCAGATGTGGTTATATCCTACGTCAGATGGCCGGACCCGAGCAAGCTCGAGAAGAAGTTTAAGCTCCTCGGTTTAAACATAACAGTAATAAGATTCGATTTTTACAAAGGTAGCACAATGAAGGAAGAGATAGAAAAGTTGGGTTATCTACTCGATAAAGAGGAGAATGCGAGTAAATATATCAAATGGTTTGATAAGTATGAAAATCTTGTGAAGTCGAGGATCCCTGAGAAGAAGGTCAAGGTTTACACATGTGGTGGCAAACCTTTAAGGGCTTTCGGCGAGGGGACGGGGCTTTACGATCTATCAGTCATGGCTGGAGGAGACAACGTTCTTAAGGGTAGGGAAGGTTACTTCGATGTTGATCCCGAGCAGGTGATAGTCTGGACACCAGATGTAATCTTAAGGTGGAGCTACGCAGGTGGATACGAAACGGATGACATAAGCGGAATGAAGACTGATTACGAAGAAATCGTCAACCAACCGGGATTTGAAAACATACCTGCGGTAAAGAACGGTAGAGTTTACGTGATGTCTGCTGATCTCGCAACGGCTCCATCCTTCCCGGTTGCTCTCGTAACAGTTGCCAAATGGCTCTATCCAGACAGATACAGCGACATCAATCCAAAGGAAATATTTCAAGAGTATATCGACAACTTCCTACACATAAACTACAATGTAAGCGAACAGGGTAGCTTCGTATACCCTAAGTGGTAAATGATGGACACAACAGAACTCTTGCGAGTTAAGGAAGAGTATGAGAGGTACGTATGTAAAAAAATCCTTTTTATAATTTTTACATTAATTCTGATAGTAGTAGTCGCTGGAATCTCCGCAACGTTAGGTTCGTATCCGATTTCTGTTTCAGAAGTTTATTCGATAATCCTAAAATGTTTAGTCAGTCATCCTGAGAACACTAAAGAGTCAATCGTCTGGAATTTAAGAATGCCTAGGATACTCCTCGCAATAATCGCTGGAGCGGGGTTAGCTTCCAGTGGTGCGATGACTCAGGGGATTTTGAGGAATCCACTTGCAACCCCATACACTTTAGGAATTTCATCTGCCGCTGGACTTGGGGCTGCAATTGCAATCATACTCTCGAAGGGAATCTTTGTGGGTAAGTATGTGATAGTGGGTAACGCATTCCTCTTTTCTCTAATACCAACATTTGTCATACTCGCCTTAGCTCGAGTTAAAGGTGCCACACCTGAGACGATAATATTGGCGGGAATTGCTATGATGTACATCTTCAGTGCAGTAACGACAATACTAATGTACTTCGCCGAGCCTGAAGCGGTAAAGTCAGCATACTTCTGGATGGTCGGTGACTTGGGAAAGGCTTCGTGGGAGATGATCCCAACAGTATTAGTATCCCTCTTGATCTGCTTTATCCTCCTAATGTGGAAGACTTGGGATGTCAATGTAATGATGACAGCCGGAGACGAAGTTGCAAAGAGCTTGGGAGTTAATCCAGAAAGAGAAAGGATTTTTGTTATGCTCGTCTCCGCATTTTTAACAGCATCGATCATAAGTTTCACAGGAACGATCGGTTTCATATGCTTGGTAGCGCCACATATATGCAGAATGGTCATAGGTGGTGACTGCAGATATCTACTCCCAGCTTCAGCCCTTTTCGGAGGAGCTTTACTGCTTACATGCGATACTATTGCGAGGACAATATTAGCACCAGTGATCCTTCCAGTCGGAGTCGTTACAAACTGCTTAGGAGGCCCAATGTTTTTATATATGCTTATAAGGAGAAAGAAGGAGTACTGGTAACATGAAGATAAGAATAAAGGGTTTAGAGTTCAGCTACGACAGCATCCAGGCTCTTAAGAATGTGACGATAGACATTCACGAGTCTGAGATTGTTGCAATTGTAGGCCCAAACGGATCTGGAAAGTCTACGTTATTGAAGTGTATAGACAGAATTCTGAAACCTCAGAAAGGTGTTATACTAATCAACGGAAAAGATGTCAAAGATTTCAGTCAGATTGAGATTGCTAGGACTGTAGGCTATGTTCCTCAAAGCGTTAAACAGTTCTTTCCAGCTACAGTTTTTGAAGTAGTTTTGATGGGTAGAAGACCATATTTAGGTTGGAGGTGCAGTAGGAGGGATATAGAGAAAGTATTTGAAGTTCTCAGGATTCTGGACATCGAGAACATTGCCATGAGGGACTTCAACGAGTTAAGCGGTGGGCAACAGCAGAAGGTTCTGATTGCAAGGGTGTTGGCTCAGGAGCCAGAGATTTTGTTACTCGACGAACCTACGGCGAACTTGGATATCAAGCATCAACTTGAAGTCATGGAAATCATAAGAACAATTGTTAGAGAAAAGGGAATTACTGCAATTGTAGCAATACATGACCTTAATTTAGCTTCAAGGTATGCGGATAGGATTATTATGATGAAAGACGGTAAAGTATTTGCTGTAGGATATCCCAACGAAGTTTTAACTTCAACCAATGTGGAAAATGTTTACGGTGTAAAGGTTAAGGTTATTGAACTTAATAAATCAACATATATAATACCTTTAGAACCTCTTGATTAATTATATTAATTATAAATGATGTAATAAAAAATATAATAATTATAACTATATATAAGACCTTATGATAAACTTTCTTATAACATCTTCTTCCTCACTCCTGTAAATATCCCTAGCCTTTCCATCACCCCTTAAGTTCAAACCCCTAAAGATGACAACTGGTATACCCCAATCACCCTCACCCATTATCAAGTTTGCAAAGCCCGCAATTTCATCAGCCACACATTCAACCGTTTTACTCAAAAGATTTCCGTAAAGATCACTCTTTCCAATCCAATCTCTCAAAGCCAACACACCAGAAACTCCTATCGCTACTCCAACAACACCCCTTCTAAAACACCTACCATTAGTATCGGTTATTATTACTCCTACATCCTTTCCAGTTATCTCCTTTAACCTCCTTCTAATCCTCTCAGCACTTGCATCTGGATCTTTCGGTGGTAGAATTATGTAGCCCCTCTCGACGTTACTTCTGTCTATTCCAGCGTTGACACAGATGTTGCCAAACTTAGCCTTGACTAGTAGAAAGGGATGATCGATTAAAATTTCCTCACTCTCCTCGAGGACAGCCTGAACAAATCTTGGATCTTCACCAAGCCTTCTAGCAATCTCAATCGCTCTTTTACTTGGCACGTAATTGTCAAGCTTTGCAATTCTACCCTCAGCCTTCGACACCACAGTTGAACATATCGCTATGATGTCGTCATCTTTAAGCTCAAATCTTTCAGCTATCAACTTCGCCACATCATCTCCTTCTCTAACTATTGGCAACTTCAAGCCTACAATTTCCATGAAAAACATTTTACGCAGAGAATAAAGTGTTTTTGTGCGATCTCTAGTGCTTGAAGCTTTAACAGCTGGATTTTATGTGAACATAACAAGGAGCCTAGCTCCTATATTCTTAGCGGTAATTGGGTACACAATCGTGGATATTGTCAAATTGAACGCTACAGCATACCTCTTTGCAACGGTTCTATCGTACGTAGTTTACACGTACAGAGAGAAATTCATAAGAAATATCAAGAAGTTTCTCTTAACCTTTCATGCACTAGAAAGGCTATTCTGGGGATTAATACCTATATCTTACTACTTCAACGTTCTTCCAATAGTCTATACGCTTGCAATATGCTTCACAGTTCCTACATCGGCTCTAATAAACGTTGCAATATTCTCACTCGATAAGAGGACTGCAAAGAAAACTTTAGCTTTGAGGGCATCCTTAGGCTCTTTCTCAAACATACTTGGATCTATAATCTCTTTTATAGTCCTATATATATTGATAGGATTTGAGAAGTACATACTTCTCTATGCCCTCTCCTCAGCTGTAGGATTCATATCGACAGTAGTACTTGCATTCGCAAACATCGGCAGAATTGGACTTGGAGATGTCGAGGAGGAAGCTAAGATTAAGTACGTAAACGTCTTGCTCTTCTTCATACTTGTAACTGCTTCATCAGCTTTGATAGGTTCAACTTGGACACCACACCTTGTGAGGGACTTAGGAGCTAAGGATTACTTTGCTATGGCTGTAAGCTTTCTACAAACTGCAACATCCATCTTTGCACCCCTCTTCTGGTCTGGAAGAAACTACAGAACTTACAGGATTGCCATAATCCTTTCAAGCATTATACCACCCGCAATATACATCATCAAAAATCCAATTCCACATCTAGCTCTAGCTGTCTTCTATGCCTTCTCGTTCAACGGTGTTAACATGCTTTCAAGCTTCATGTGCGCTGAGATTAGAGGAAAGGATGTACCATTCCTGCTAACAGCATCTACATCCTTCTCACAGCTTCTTGGAATGATTTTGGCGATTTTAACTGGAAGCTTCACGCTTATGATGATCAGCGCAACCGCCCTACTACTTTTAGCATTGACACTTTCACTCCTTACAATTCCAGAAATCTCGATAGATGTTGAAAGAGCGAGGGTTTATTCGAGGATAGTTTACGATGTGACGATATCTGGATATTCTTTCTCAACAACTCTTGCAAAGGAGACTACATTACTTGCTTTAAGGTTAACGGCACTTGCGTTCGCTATTATGTTAATCACATTTATATATCGTGTAATCTACTACTTAAGCTTATGAATTTGCAAGAAGCTATATGGCTAGCTTTGAAGGATGTTGAGGCATCGATACCGAAGGTACTCATCTCCATAGTTCTAATTTGCATTTTCTTCGTTATGGGTTATGTCTTAAATAGGATGTTGCAAAAGGTATTTGAAGTTGTTAGAGTTGATGAACTCTTCAAGCCTATTGAAAGGCACATTGGAATATCCTTTACTTCTATAATTTTGGCAATCTTGAACGTTGGAGTTGCCCTAACCGCTTTATACACTATCTCAAGTGTTGCATTTCCAGAGGGAGTTAAACACATCAACATGGTTTTAGACTACTTCGGAAGGGTTTTGAGTGTAGTGTTTCTGATTGCAATAGTTTTTGTCGCAATCAGTAGAATTTCTGAGAAGATTGCAGTTGAAGGAAAGATGAAGGGATTCATGACACTTATAACACTATTTATAGTCATGGTTCTGCTAATAGACGTGACTAATCTGACTCCAGAGATAAAATCAGCTTTGGCTTGGGGTTTGAGTATAGGAATTGGTATATCTATGGGTGTTTTCACAACTTGGTTCTTCTTCCACGACATCTTAAATCGACAAAAACGTTAATACCTGACTATCAAAGTATATTTGAATGCTGACGGAGAAACTTACTGAACTTAAGTATAGGCTTGCGGATAGGTTCGTGCAAAGGGAAGCTGAGATAACAGCTGTGCTAGCCGGTCTACTCTCTGGAGAACCGACAATACTCATTGGGGAGGTTGGAACAGCTAAGACTGCTCTGATCGAAAACTTGGCAAGCATGATCGATGCGAAGTACTTCTACTACCTCCTAACACGTTTTACTGAGCCAGACGAGATTTTAGGTGTTTTAGATATAAATGCATTAAGAGAGGGAAAGTACATTAGAAGGACTGAGGGGAAGCTCCCACAAGCAGAAATAGTCTTCTTAGATGAGATATTCAAAGCATCTTCGGCAATAAGAAACATACTGCTTGACATAATACTGAACAAGAGGATATTCAGTGATGGTATTTACATAAAGCTTCCAATGCTTGCATTGTATACTGCAAGTAACGAGATAAGTGGTGATATAGAAGATGTACCATTCTACGATAGGTTAACGATCAGATGCTTCGTAAAGGGGGTTTCTGAGGATTCTTGGGAGGAGCTGATAGAGAAGGGCGTTGAGTTAGATTTGGGAGTTGAAAGTAAAGTTGTAATGGATGTGAACGATGTCAAGGCTTTACAGAGAGCTGTAGCTGAAAAGTTCAGAAACATAACGAACAATAAGGATCTCATGAGAAGGTATATAGAAGCGCTGATAAGGTTGAAGCAGAGGGGTGTTAAGATCTCGGATAGGAGGAAGATAAAGGTTTTAAAGGTAGCATCTGCAATTTCTATGGTTTATGGGGAGAGTGATGTTAGCTTAGACTCGTTGGCTGAAGCGTTGAAGCTCACAGCTGTGCATGATGAAGAAGATTTGAAGAAGGTTGAGCAGATAATACTCGAGCTTGGATTGAGCAGTTTCTACCAGCATGTGCAGAAAATACAGGTCGTAACTGCAGAACTTCAGAATGCCGTAAATGCAAGCTTAAATGGTGGAATGGAGGAGCTTAAGATGCTTTCAACAATATACAAGAAAGCTTCAGCCGTCCTAAATGAAATACCCAAGAATCCAAGGTTAATTCCTTACATAAAGCAATTTAAACAGGTTTACAGTAGGGCTGAGGATGTTTTGGAGAGGAAAAAGGCTGAACTGTTTGGAATATGAAGAATAACTTAATAAACATAACAAATGACGACTTCGTTTATCAGCTGATATCTCAGAGGATTGAAGGATATCTACCAAAAGATTTGCAACAAGTTTACAGGGTTTGTGAGCAAATCCAGCTAATTGCTACAGACTGCTACTTCCTACATTACTCACTCTACCCCTTTTTGAGATCTAAGAACGAGGATAATGTTCTTGAAGAAGCTAGAAAATTCTTACAAGATTACATGTCTAGCGATAGGTTTCAGAGGATTAAGATGCTGACTACACTTGACGATGAGATGAGCTTGGCTTACAGCATAGCCCTAGCTAAGGCAATAATTGGAAAGGTCCTGGGTATAATAAGGCTTGAGCACGAAGACCCCTTCAAAAATATCAAGACTTACGTTAGCTACGCTTTAACTTCGATCGTTGAAGGTGGAGAAATACCAGCGATATTGGATTATGCAACCGAATATGCGGAGGAGATGGTTAAGAACGCTAACGATGTTAGAGAGCTCATAGGTGGAAAGAAGGCTGGAAAGGAAGAGGGCACGTTTAAGAAGGTCTTAGACTTAGCTGAGCATATGCTCTACGTGAAATTCATGAAGGAGATAGTCTCATTCTCCAAAAGGCTCTTTAGCCACATACCCAAAGCTACATACATCTTCAAAAAAAGGGGTAGATATGGAGATGAGCTTTCTGGTTACAGCTTGACAAAGAGGGCTGACAGGGCACTTGTAAGAGAATTAGCATTACCAGAAGAGTTATTTTTGAAAAAACTTAGTGGAGAAGGTTTCTTAACCAAAGAAAAGCTCAGTATAGCTGAGGGAGCTTATTACATCCTCGTTGACAAATCGGGGTCTATGGTAGGAGAAAAGACGGTTTGGGCAAGAAGTGTTGCTTTGGCAATTTACAGAATTGCGAGCGTTAAGAGGAGAAAGTACTTTCTAAGATTTTTTGATAAAAAGACTCATCAACTGCTTAGCGATCCACATGAGGTTGTTGATGCCATCTTGAAAGTTCAATCTAACGGTGGAACGGACATAACTCATGCACTGAAAACAGCTATAAAGGATTTGGTTGAGAGAGGTTTGTCAGACCTGACAAACACCATTGTAATTATAACCGATGGAGAGGATGTTGTTGAGGACATATCAAAGGATTTGAAGAAAGCTAATGCAAATCTAATTTCGGTTATGATTCAGGGGGATAACGATACTTTGAAGGCTATAAGCGACTGTTACATGAGGGCAGAGCTTAGTGAAGCGGGTGGAGCTAAACTACTCAAAGTTGTTGAGGTTAGTTGAAAGCTTTTTTACAGTCTCTTCAAATCTTCTAAGCTCTTCACTCAAAGCCGATGTCTTTGCGGATATGAAATCAGATTTAGTTCTCTCTATGGCATTTCTAACGTAATCTACTTTGGGTCTCAGATTTGGAGTTATCCTGTCTGGGAAACTGAACGTTATCAGGTTGTTGTATATTCTTTCCATAATGCCTATAAGTTTCTCAGCTCTTTCAAACTCATTTTTCCTGAGCAAATCCAAAACATGTCTTCTGATTTCACCTACAGCATCAGCCAAACCTGTTAATATCGGTGCAAACTCCACATCAAGTTTGGTCAAATCTATATCTAAATTACTTTCTTTAACTATGTGCATGAAGACGTAGGCTTCCACAAGTTCTTGCATAGCATCAAACGTAACAGGATAATAAATGTCAGGATAAATCTTATACTCGACGACCTTTTTTAAGATTTCAATAGCGTTTTTTAAGTAACTTTCAGCCTTCTCAAAATCTCCAGCATGGATTGATGCTATAGCTTTTGTTGAATTTATTCTCATCTCTCTAACGAGCTTGAGTAATTCCTCCCTTGCAACTTCCTTTTCTTCAAGCTTTGACCTTATAAAATCCAAAAATTCCTCAAGTTTCATAAAAAGAAATATTAAAAAAGTTATTATTACTCCTTCTTAGCCAAGACTATCTCAATTGATGAGACGTTTGCAGTTCCCTGCTCACTTTCAATCTGCTCTGTATCAATCTTTATGTCCCTAACATCCACATCTGTCAAGAAGCGCTTTCTGACGATCTCTGCCACATCTACAGCTCTACTTATCGCTTTTCCTCTTGCCTTTATTGCTACTTCCTTAGCTCCGTTGTTGAACTGTGTCAACACAGCTAACACGTAGTTCATTACAGGCTTGTTCCCAACAAACACCGCATTCTCTGCCATTCTCATCACCTCCCCCGAGCATGGGATAAGGTTATATTAATCTTTCGTAAGCTTGAGAGTATGAGAGAGTTCATAACACTCCTAGCCTTATTCATGCTGTCAGTCTATTTGGGCTACGTTTGGGCTGTAAACAACCCTGGACCTTCTGAAAGGCTCATAAAGAACATATTTAAGAGTTTTGTCTTTATAAAGGATCTTCCATCAGTTGTAATTTTCTTGGTGATATTTGTAAACAACGCTGTGAAGAGTTTGATAAGTATGCTGTTAGGCTTATTCCTTGGAATAGTTCCTATAACATTTGTAGTCTTTAACGGTTTTATCTTAGGCATGGTTTCTGGTGTAGCCTCAAAGGATGTCGGAATTTGGAGAGTTGCACTTATGTTGATCCCACACGGAGTCCTTGAGATTCCAGCGGTTTTGATAGCATGCTCTTACGGACTGAGATTGGGTTTGGCGATAATCAAAAAGCTAAGAGGAATAAGAGTTAATCTAACAGGTGAATTGAAAAGGGCTTTGGGTGTCTATATTAAGTACGTTGTACCACTACTTCTCATAGCAGCATTCGTCGAAACATATATAACTCCAATAATCAGTCAAGCTTGAACCTTCTTAAACCAGAAAACAAAACGACTGAGCTAACAAATCTCGCATTCGGAATTGGATAGTCTCCGTACCTTACAACCATATCCCTGTTCAAACTTTCAATAAAGTTTATACATGAGAATAATCCATCCATAGTTATCTCATCGGGATTACCAGCAAAGACTATTAATGCACTGTTTGCGGATTCAACATCACCTTCAAAGCTCAGATTTCTCACAGCTTCTCTAACCATTTCCAACATCCTCTGAGTTCTTATTGCCAAGAGTTGACTCCTCTTCATGAAGAACCTGAAGAAAGGTAAGTTTTTCCTTGCATGACCCAAAACCGTAAAACCATCACTGACTACAGCGTTGAAGAAGTCTGATGTGTCAACAACGACTTCTCCAGCAACTCTCTTTTTAAGATCAACCTCACCAACCCTCGCTATTACGTTTAAAGCTTCAAGTGTATCCTCGATCTTATCCCCCCTAGTCAGCATTAAGACATTCGAAACCCTTTTTAATGTCCTAACTCTACTTCTAAACTCTCCAGAATCTTTTATACCTCCAACAACACCCAAAATAATGATGGGATCTTCAAAAACATCTCTTAACCTTTTACCAAGTTCAAAAGTAAGATTAACATCGTATTCGTTGTCAAGAGATGTTATAAGCATAGCCCCCTCATAGATCTCGTATCTACTCAGAATTTCATTCATAACACCCGTAACATCCAAGCTCTTTGGCAGATAGAACTTGTTCTTTTCATCGAGTTTTATCCTACTTATATCGTCAACACTACTCAGAATAGCGTAACATCTAAATAGAGGGATTTTGTTCACCTTAACTCCCTTTCTGTACAGAAAACTTGAAATTTCTCCCCCCTTCGTTCCAACGCCTATCGTTAGAAGTCTCATCTTCATAAATCTTTAGAAGCAAGATAATAATATTTACCGTTAAAGCGAAATCAATTAATTGTATGAGTGTGTAAGAAGAGTGATGGACAAAAAGACAATTGTAAAGAAGTTTGCAGTTTATGGAAGAAACATCCAGCCCTCTGCAATAGATGTGCTTATAAGGAATGTCAACTCTCAAAATTTGGATAGAGTAATAGCTCACATATGCAAAACAGTTAATAGCTTCGTGATTTCACCAGAAGATGTTTTGTCAGCTTTAAAGAGTTACGAAGTTAAGAGCAGGGAGAATAGCGCTAAGGTTGAAGTGAAAGTTCAACCGAAAAAAGATGTTGACATTAGAGATGTCACAGGAAGGTCAATGTGTGAAGGGAGTATAGAAGACTTCATAGCATACTTCAACTCTCGTTTTGAAAAGTTGAGTGCACTCGTTAGAAGGAGGATTGGAGGTGTAAAGATTTCAGCGCTTGAGAAGTTTAAAAACGAGCAAGTTGAAGTTGTTGGAATGGTTAAAGATGTTAGAGATTATGGAGAATTTGCTGTGTTTGATTTGGAAGATAAAAGTGGTGTTGTCAGCGTTTTTGCCTCTGAAAAGCTTAGAGAACAGGCTTTGGAATTTCTGGGAGATGAGGTGATAGGAGTCATTGGAGTTTACAGAAATGGAAGAATATATGCTGACAGAATAGTCTTTCCAGACATTCCCATGAGGGAAAGAGCTAAAAAGGACTTTGGGGTGGTTTTCATATCCGATACTCACTTTGGAAGTAGGGAGTTTTTGGAAAGAGAATGGAATGCGTTTACCAAGTGGCTGAGTGGTGAAGTTGGAAGCGAGAAGGTCGTTGATCTGGCAAGTAAGATAAAGTACGTGATAATAGCTGGGGATATCGTCGATGGCGTAGGTATTTACCCAGAACAGGAGAACGATTTAGCTATTACAGATATATATGGTCAATATGAATTTGCAGCAGAGCAGCTCGATAAGATACCTAAGGATGTTAAGATAATTCTGTCTGTGGGTAATCACGATGCAATAAGACAGGCCGAACCTCAACCAGCTCTTCCCAAAGAAATTAGAGATCTATTCTCTAACAACGTCATACACGTTGGAAATCCAGCTTACGTGAACTTGGATGGTTTGAAAGTTTTAATCTACCATGGAAGGAGTTTGGATGATGTGATAACAAGAATCCCACGCTTAAGCTATGAGAAACCACATGAAGCTATGATTGAATTACTAAGGAGAAGGCATCTCTGCCCTATATACGGAGAAAAAACTCCCATTGCTCCAGAAAGGGAGGACTGGCTCGTCATAGATGAAGTTCCCGATGTCTTCCACAGTGGTCACGTGCACACCTACGGAGTGGGATTTTACAGAGGTGTTTTGGTTGTTAATTCTAGTACTTGGCAATCTCAAACCGAATTCCAGAGGAAGATGAATCTAAATCCAATGCCGTGCAACGTGGCAGTTTACTACAACGGTGAGGTAGGTAGATTAAGGTTTTGTAAGTCTTAGCTTTTCTATTGGAAGGTATACGACTTCGATTCCAGCTTCCCTTAATAGTTCTAAACCCCTTTTATCTGCATAATCCTTTCCGTAAACAACCTTCTTTATACCGGCGTTTATTATCATCTTTGCACACGTTATACATGGGCAATGTGTTGTGTACATAGTAGCTCCATCAATACTTATTCCGAACTTTGCCGCTTGTATGATCGCATTTTGCTCAGCATGAAGCCCACGGCAGTTATGAACGATAAAGGACTCAGTAGCGAAGGAATGAGCATATTTTACTTCTAAATTATAGACCTTACCTTTGTAAAATTCCGTTTTTACACTGACAACTGGTGTGTAAAGTCTCCCGTTCTTCAAGTATCTCGTCTTAAGTTTAGTATCCTTGTTTATTCTTAGTCTATACATGTAAGATTTTACTTTCCTACGTGGCGGTGAGAAGTCGAGTGTTGGAAGAATTCCTAGTCTCAAACAAATTTGGAACATCTGAAGAGCTAAAGCTTTTGACGCTGTAACGCCTCTTGTATCTTTGGAATTGTCATAGCCGTCACCTTCAAGCCAACCGTGAAGGATGTATTTCTGAAGACTTGGTTTCAAAGTCATCAGTTCTGGAGAAAGCTTCATTGTGTATGCATTTCTACCAAGCATGTTTGTGAAGATCGTCGCTAAAATTCTCGAGGAAAACTTGACAATAATCGAAGATCCTCTTAAGTATACATAGGGCTTTAGATTGAAGTATTCTTTCATTGTACTTACAATCTTTTCAACTATATCCGATTCATCTTTGTTCAAGCTAAATGCGATTTGATTGCCCGACGAACAACCTTCAGCAAGGTATATTCCAAAAAGCCACATCAGATCTTTGCTCACTTCAATCTCGGCTGGAATATCCTTACTTGGAGATTCTCCAAGATGTAACATTCCATTTCGGACGACAACACATCCTCTAGGTGAACTACCGTTTACCCAGTTCCAAGCAACACTTCTACTGACTCCATATATTTTTTCAATATAATCATAGCTTTTACCAGCCTTTCTTGCATTTAAAACATCGTAATAAATCTTAGGTGGTTTTTCAACATATTTCGATAGATCTATCGACTTTAAATTGTTAATTCTCGTATCAAAGCC
>Ga0190313_1001121_pt1 | contig 14671 bp, 19 predicted proteins | sample 4870071011_MG_FD_169989 | JGI IMG/M metagenome (GOLD analysis project Ga0190313, IMG submission 169989) | Hydrothermal vent sediment bacterial communities from Southern Trench, Guaymas Basin, Mexico - 4870-07-10-11_MG | ecosystem: Environmental > Aquatic > Marine > Hydrothermal vents > Sediment ...
CTGAAGGACTTATTGAGGAATTATATGCGAAAAGTTTGGCAAAAGCGGAAGCGAAGCGTGAAAAGGCAGATTATGACATATATTTCGAGCCATCCGAAGAAGAAGCCGAAGATATTGTCGAAGATGCTGAGAAGTTTTTAGTGCGAATAAAAGAAGCAATAAAGGAGATTCACGATAAATCACAGAGTTGAAGATTATAATTGGTGTGAGGCGCAGCAAGCAGCGGAATATGCAGTAAAATACAGGTTTGGAATCATGGCTTATTTGGTGGGAACTAAGGTATATAAGTTAAGGTGATACAATGAAAGCTCTGATTCTTTCCGGTGGGCATGGAACTCGCCTCCGTCCCCTGACATATTCTCAACAGAAACAATTGATTCCAGTAGCAAACAAGCCAGTTTTATTCTATGCTATAGAAGACGTAATAGAAGCTGGGATAAGAGACATAGGAATCATCGTAGGTCCGAACAAAGGGCAGGTTATGGAAACAGTTAATTCAGTTGATTGGGATGCGGAAATAGAATTCGTATACCAGGGTGAACCTAAGGGTTTGGCCCATGCTATACTCGTTGCTGAGGAATTTCTTGATGATGAAGAATTCGTAATGTATCTTGGTGATAATATCCTTAGAGATGGTATTGTAACTCACGCTCAAAGATTTAGAGATTTGAATCCCGACTCACTCATCCTGCTTACAGAAGTTGAAGAGCCTCAGCGCTTTGGAGTCGCTGAGTTAGATGAAAATGGTAGGGTGAAAAGGTTGATAGAGAAGCCCAAAGTTCCACCGTCCAATTATGCCTTAGTTGGGGTGTATTTCTTTAAACCTATAATTATTAAGGCTTGCAAGAGCATTAAACCATCTTGGCGTAATGAGCTTGAAATTACAGATGCAATTCAGTGGCTTATTGAAAATGGTTACAGGGTTGAGGCGTCAATTGTTGAAGGATGGTGGAAAGATACTGGCAAGCCAGAAGACATACTAGAAGCAAATAGGCTCATTTTGGATGATATACAGCCAAAGAATGAAGGTAAGACCGAGAATTCAAGAATTATGAGTAGAGCTGTCATAGAATCCGGAACAGTGATAAAAAATTCTGTTGTTAAGGGCCCTTGCGTTGTGGGTAAGAACTGCCGGATTGTAAATTCATACATAGGCCCCTATACATCGATAGGCAACAACTGTGTAATAGAAGGTACTGAAATTGAAGACGGCGTTATCATGGATGGCAGTACAATTATAAATGCCGGTAGAATCGTCGAAAGTCTGATTGGTAGAAACGTTAAGATTCAAGAGCGTAATTCTAAACCGAAAGGATACAGATTTGTAGTTGGCGACTATTCAGACATTGTGTTGTGATAACATGAAAGTGTTGGTTACGGGTGGTTTGGGCTTTATAGGGAGTAATTTCATCAGATATCTCTTAGACAAATATTCGGATGTTGAAGTTATTAACGTGGATGCCCTAAAATACGGATCAAATCCGAACAATCTGAGAGATGTCGAGAGAGATGAAAGATATTCTTTTGTTAAAGGCGATATATCAGACTATGGGCTGATGTCCAAGCTTGTGAGAAATATTGATATTGTGGTGAATTATGCAGCCGAATCGCATGTGGATAGAAGCATTTCCAATCCATACTCCTTCCTGCAGAGTAATGTCATTGGAGTGTTTACGATATTGGAAGCTTTAAGGAAGAATAATCCAGAGGCTAAGCTCGTTCATGTGGGTACAGATGAGGTATATGGAGATATTATAAAAGGATCTTTTAAAGAAGATGATAGACTAAAACCCTCTTCACCATATTCAGCAAGTAAAGCAGCCGCTGATATGTTCGTTTTAGCCTATGTAAGGACTTATGGATTATACACCATGATTACAAGATGCACAAACAACTATGGTCCTTATCAGTTCCCAGAGAAGCTTATTCCCAAAACAATCATTAGAGCATCAATGAATCTAAAGGTGCCTATTTATGGGACTGGTAAAAACGTTCGAGACTGGATTTATGTTTTAGATCACTGCGAAGCAATAGATTTGGTGATGAGGGAAGGAGAAAAGGGGGAAATATACAACATCTCAAGCGGTGAGGAGAAGACGAACTTGGAAGTAGTTACAGAAATCTTGAAGATCATGGGCAAGGACGAAGACCTGATCGAGTTTGTTGAAGATCGACCAGGACACGATATAAGATATAGTTTAGATTCTTCAAAAATTAGAGAGGAATTAGGCTGGAAACCTAAGCATAGCTTTAAGGAGGGGATAAGAAAGACTGTGGAATGGTATCTCGAAAACGAGTGGTGGTGGAAACATTTAGCTGACGAAAGAGTGTTGCATCCGACGCCTTGGAAACTTGAGTGGTAAGGGTTAAATAAATTCCCCTTCAATTTAGCCATGGTATCCGATATGGAAATTATCAAGGAGTTGGATAAGCAGGGTAGATTGGTGCTACCGAAAAACTGGAGAGAAAAATACGCAAAGAAGGGGAAAGTCGTTCTAAAGGTAGAGAACGACACGATCATCATAAAACCGTATGAGTTAGTTGATCTCACAGAATTCTTCGATAAGATTGAAGTTGATGTGAAATCGGATCTATCCGACTGGAAATCTGTGAGAAGGGAACTGCTTGAGGTTCGTTGATGCGAGCGTTTTCGTTCATGCATTTCTTAAGCCGAAAAGAGAGTTGAAACCTCACGAAATGAAAATAAAAGAGTCCGCCAAAAAGATCGTGAAAAGGATCAACGATGGTGAGGAAGTGGGCGTAACAGTTGTTCAAGTATCTGAGATAGCAAATCTTTTGGAGAGCTATTTACCGCTGAATGAGGCTCTGAGGGTCGAGAAGTTCCTTTTATTAGCCGGAAACGTGAGGGTTTTTGACGTTACAAAGAGAGACTGCCTTAAAGCTTTGAAAATTGTCAAAGAGAAAAATGTTGGGTTATGCGACGCAATAGTATATGTGATAATGATGAAAAACGGTGTAAATGAAATATATTCGTTTGATAGTGATTTTGATAAGCTCAATGTAAGAAGAGTTACGGGGTGATGGTATGAAGATATTTGTTACAGGCGGTAGCGGTCTGCTTGGAAGTAAGATAACCGAAATAGCTCTGGAAAGAGGTTATGATGTCTACTCAGGATACTGTCGTCATAAACCAGAATTTGGTAAAGCGGTTAAATTTGATTTAACCGATGCTAACAGTATTGTAAGAGCTATCAACGATGTAGAGCCAGATGTGATTATACACACGGCAGCTTTGACGGATGTTGATAGATGCGAGGTTGATAAGGATTTAGCCTACAAAATTAATGTTGAGGGGACTAAAATTATAGCAGAGGTGGCAAGAAAATTTGATTTATTCTTAATATATATTTCAACTGACTATGTCTTTGATGGAAATGAAGGATTATACAAAGAAGAAGATGAAACGAATCCTGTGAATTATTACGGTTATACAAAGTTGTTGGGAGAAAAATACTGTCAGGATTTCTGTATTGCGAGGACTTGTGTTATATACGGGGCTAAACCAGCAAGCGGTAAGGTTAATTTTGCTTTATGGTTGATCAACAAGCTTGAGAAAGGGGAAAGTGTTAGAATAGTCACTGATCAATATATTACACCAACACTAAATACCAATCTTGCTAAGATGTTGTTGGAGATTGCCGAGAGGAAAATTACAGGAATCTTTCACTTGGCTGGGGCTACAAGAGTTTCGAGGTTCGAATTTGCCAAAGAGATTGCAAGAGTATTTGGATTGGATGAGAGTTTAATTATTCCTTCAAGGATGGATGAGATAAATTGGATTGCAAAAAGGCCGAGAGATTCATCTCTGGACGCTTCTAAAGCTGCAAAATATTTGAATGAAAAACCCTACGATTTAAGAAAAGCTTTAAAAGTATTAAAAGGAGAGATATTAAGGTGATTAATATGCCAAAAGTTATCGAGGTTGTATACGAGAACGGAGTTTTCAGGCCCCTTGGGAAAGTTAACTTACCTGAAAAAACGAGATTGAAAATTAAGATAGATGATATTGAAGATTTACTGGAGGAATTTTGTGGACTGCTGGAATCAAAGATCACGCTCGAAGATATTAAGAAAATGAGATGCGAGACAAAAACATGGAGAAAGCAGTAATAGATACCAATGTCTTTGTAAACTTCTTTTTGAAGACGGATCTAACTGAAAGGGCTAAAGATATGATAAAGTTCGTTTTAACAGACTATTCACCAGTTGTCTTTACGAACATCTTAGAAGCTTTTATCTTAATTAGGGAGGAGCTGGCACATAAAGGAATTTTGAAGTTTTATGATCAAAGGGATTTCATTGAAAAGAATGGCTATGTAAGCTTATTCGTTTACAAGAAGTTCTTCGAGTTTTTGAAGAAATTTAGCATTTTAATTCTTGAAAATAAATGTAATGTTGACGATTTTCAAAGTATTATGGAGAAGTATAACCTTTTACCGAACGATGCTTTGATAGCTGCGACGTGCAAGCACTACGGGATAAAGAAGATTGCCACGTTTGACGGAGATTTTAAGAGGGTTGAATTTTTAGAAGTCTTGGAGGTGTAGCTATGCTTCCTGGTATTGTTATCAAGCCCTTAAAGAGATTTGCAGATGAAAGGGGATTTTTCACAGAGATAATGCGTAAAGACTGGGAGATATTTGAGGATGAGATAGTTCAAGCAAACTTGTCAATTACATATCCTGGAATCGTTAGAGCTTGGCATAAGCATGAAAGAGGGCAGGTTGATTACTTCGTTTGTATTAAGGGAGCTATCAAGATCTGTGCCTATGATGACAAGACACAGGAGTTGGCTGAGATAATTTCAACTGGTGAAAATCCTCAAGTAGTTAGAGTTCCGGGACATTACTGGCATGGGTTTAAAGCTGTTGGAAATGAGCCGGCTATGCTGGTTTACTTTGTTAACAGATTGTATGATTATGAGAAGCCTGATGAAGTGAGAGTGCCATGGAATGATGAGGCTATAGTTCCGAAGAAGATAAATGGTAGAGAAGATGATCCAAGATGTAATAAGCCTTGGAATTGGTTCTATCCACCACACAAGTGATACAATATGAATACCGTCCAGCGAATCGCAAAGAACACCGGAGTATTGCTCGTTTCGCAGATTGCAAGCTATATACTGGGATTTTTCTTCGTGATGTATACTGCCCGGTATCTGGGTGCAGCAGGTTTTGGAATTTTATCGTTTGCGCTTGCATTTACCGGGATTTTTGGCGTTTTCTCAGATTTAGGGTTAAGCACGTTAACGGTAAGAGAAGTTGCGAGAGATAAGACATTGGCAAGTAAATATCTTGGGAATATCACCGTAATGAAGATTATTTTAGTAATAATTACATTTGGATTGATTGCCATAACGATAAATTTACTTGGCTATCCAGAACAAACGATAAAGGTTGTTTATTTAGTTGCTCTATCTGTTATCTTTGGTGCTTTTTCTAACATGTTCAACTCAATATTCCAGGCTTATGAGAAGATGGAATATGTTTCAGTTGGAAGGATTTTAAGCAGTGCTTTGATGCTTGCTGGCGCTTTGTTTGCAATATCTTATGGATTTGATATTGTCGGTTTTGCCTCTATTTACTTTATTGTTAGTGCTATTGTTTTGGGATACAGTTTTGTTGTTTGTGTATGGAAGTTTGCTAAACCAGAGATAGAGGTTGATTGGAGCTTCTGGAAGCCCACGATTAAAGAGGCTTTGCCGTTTGGGTTAACAGGAACTTTTATTACCATTTATTTATGGATTGACTCGGTGATGCTTTCATTAATGAAAGGAGATGAAGTGGTTGGGTGGTATAATGCCGCTTACAGATTGGTGCTCGTTTTGTTATTCATTCCAGTAGCTTTTAATAGTGCTGTTTTCCCTCTTATGTCACAATTTTATATAAATTCTACGAACTCATTGAAATTCATGCTTGAGAAACATTTTAAATATATGCTCATAATTGGTTTCCCAATAGGTGTTGGAACAACACTTTTAGCGGATAAGATAATATTGCTAATCTTTGGCACCGAGTACACACCATCGGTAATTGCTCTCCAAATTTTGACTTGGGCTATAGTACTCATTTTTGCTAGAACTGCCTTTGAACGAGTGTTAGAAGCTGCCAATCGGCAAATTATAGTAACTGAAGTATTTGGAGGTTGTGCATTACTAAACGTAATTTTAAATGTTATACTGATACCAAGATACAGCTATATTGGCGCTGCTGTGGCAACCTTAATAACAGATTTTGCAGTTTTTGTTCTTATTTTCGTTTGGAGCCTAAAAATTGGATACAGTGTTCCAAATAAACAACTGGTAGAAGTCATAAGTAAAGCCATATCCGCAAGTTTGTTAACGGGTGTTTTTATTGAATATTTGAGATATCTGAACCTGTTCGTACTCGTGTTTACAGCAATCATTATTTACTTCGGGCTAATTTTGCTGATTAAAGGTCTAGATAAAGATGATATTAGACTACTAAAAAATCTGTTTCCTGAAAAAGAGGTTGGTGGAAGTGATTTGTAAGATTTGTGGTAACTCTAAAAATAATAAAGAATTTCAGATAAGAGAAATGATGTTCGGCTTTAGAGACGAATTTACCTATTTTGAATGCTCAAAATGTGGTTGCCTTCAAATCGCAAAAATACCAAGAAATATAGGGAAATATTATCCCTCAAACTACTACTCATTCAAAAAAGGAGAGTCTATCAATTTTATAAAGCAAATTCTAAAAAGAAAGAGAGATAATTATGCGCTGTTCAAAAAGGGACTCATAGGAAAAGTAATTTATTGGAAATACCCAAATCCACTTCTTGATATGATTTGCAGGATAGGTGTAAACTATAATTCAAGAGTATTAGATGTGGGCTGCGGTGCTGGTAATTTCCTTTATTCTTTAAGGGAGATAGGGTTCAAGAATTTGGTGGGTGTGGATCCATACATAGACAAAGACGTCATGAATAGAGATATAAAAATCCTTAAAAAGACCATTCATGAGTTGCCTGATAACCAAAAATTTGACTTGATTACTTTTAATCACTCTTTTGAGCATATTCCAGACCAATTAGAAACTCTTTTAAAGGTTCGTAAAATACTATCTGAAAAGGGAGTTTGTCTAATCAGGATGCCTGTAAAGACAGAATATATTTGGGATCGTTACGGCGTTAATTGGGTGCAGATAGATGCTCCACGTCATTTCTTTATTCACACTCTTAAGAGTTTTGAGTTGTTGGCGGAAAAATCTGGTTTGGTTATAAAAGATGTGATTTTTGACTCTACCGAATTTCAGTTTTGGGGTAGTGAACAATATAAAAGAGATATTCCGTTAACGGCGGAAAATTCATATTCAGTAAATCCTAAAAAGAGTATATTTACGGAGAAGCAGATTAGGGAATTCAAGAAGATGGCTAATGAGCTAAATAAGAATAAGCAAGGAGATCAAGCTTGTTTTTATCTTATGAGAAGTGGAATAAAATGAACAATCTAAAGTCTCCCTCATCCTGAATTGGAACAGATGGAAAGATACGATAGAGTGCCTGGAATCGTTATATCAAGTTACCTACCCGAACAGCGGTAAAATATGCAAAGCTTTTTGAGTTTTGATACAATAAAAACAATAAGGTAGGAAGTGAAAGGGAGACATGAACATTTCAGAAATGGAGAGGAAATTAATAGAGATGGATAGGAATCCACATTTGATACTGGAGATGGAGAGGGGAGCGAAGGAGTCTGAGGGGGATGTGGAGGAATCTGCTGTGGGGGCATGGGGATACGATGTGGATAGTGAGGAATTTGTGAGAGAACTGAGAAGAACAAAGCGGTTATGTTTTCATAGACACTTCAATTTTCGTAGATTAAGGTAATTAAAGGGAATAGATATGAATAATAAAAAGGTTGTGTTTACTTTGCATGCGGAAGACAAGCTCAAACGCCTTATGAAGATGGGGGTTACGAAGGAGAAGGTTTTGAAAATCATCGAAAACCCTGTAAAAGTTGTCAATGGATATTATGGACGCAAGATAGCACAGGGCTTATTAAGCGAAGATTTAATATTAAGGATAGTGTATGAAGAAAGTGAGGGGGAAAGTGAGGGGGAAATCGTGGTAGTTACTAGGTTGTGCATTTTGAGCATTTCCCAAAATGCTTCGTGCGATTTCATCATTTATCCATCGCACTGGGTGCAACCCCACACCCTCTATCCCGTCTGCCATGAGGCTTTCGGGATTGCTTGCGATACCGGCTATTTGCTTCGGCGCTGCGCCGGCTCGCCGGCAATCGCAACTACTCCGCCTCTCTCTCCCCCTTTGGTAATGTTATTAGAGCATATATAAAACTGTCGGTTGAAAATTAGATGCCATATATCCTGGCGAAAGGAGGAGATACGAATGAGGGTCAGATATGACGGGGAGGGGGATACACTGGATATGCTCCTGCTGGAAGATAGACAGATACATCATGCGGAAGATTATGGACAGATAATAGTGAATTATGATGAGAAGGGGGAAGTAGTTGAGATAGAGATATTGAATGCGAGCAAGTTACTCGGAGGGTTTTTAACTGAAATCCTTAAAGCTCCAAAAAGGGAAATAGTTGAAATTGTATAAATACAAAAGTCTCCATCATCTTGAACTGGAACGGGTGGGAAGAGAAGGGGTAATGGGTGGAGCGTGATGAGTGATGGGTGATAAAGTAAAGGGTGACGGGGTGATGAGTAACGAGTCAAGAATTGCAGATAGCGGATCATTGATTACGCATGACCGATTACCCATCACGGATTATCCCAAAGTCGCCATCATCATCCTGAATTGGAACGGCTGGAAAGATACGATAGAGTGCCTGGAATCGCTTTATCGGATTACCTACCCGAATTACGATGTTATTGTTGTGGATAATGGTTCTGAAGATGATTCGATAGAGAAAATAAAAGAATACTGCGAAGGCAAGATAAAAGTGGAATCAAAGTTTTTTGAATATTCCAGTGAGAATAAGCCAATAAAAGTCATAGAATACACAAGAGAAGAAGCTGAAACTGGAGGAAAAGAGGAGGATATAGAGGGTTTACCTTCAAATAGAAGGCTTATTCTTATAAAAAATGAAAAAAATTATGGATTTGCCAGAGGGAATAATATCGGAATGAAGTATGCCCTGAAGACTTTGAATCCTGATTATATTTTACTTTTGAATAATGATACGGTGGTTGATAAGAGGTTTTTGGAGCATGCTGTAGAAGTTATGGGGAAAAAGGATATTGGAATTGTTACTGGTAAAATATATTATTATGATGATCCACAAAGGATATGGGCGGCAGGAGGGCATATAAATATGCTCTTTGGAAGTGGTGGAGGTGTAGGACACAACCAATTAGATAAAGGTCAATTTAATGAAATTAAAGAAGTTCAGTACGCCCCAGGAACATTAGCATTGATAAGAAGATCTATTTTGGAACAAGTAGGTTTTTTACCTGAATGTTATTTTGGGACAGGAGAAGAAATGGAATTTGCTATTAAAACTATGAAGAAGGGATATAAAATAATCTGCAACCCTAATTGTATTATATTCCATAAAGTAGGCATGAGTAGCAACCGTTCCCTTAAATATCGTTATAATTCTTGGAGAACCAAATTGCTTTTCCTTGAGAGAAATTTTCCTAAGCCATTCCGAAAACTTTGGCTCATTTTGTATAGGATGTTAATTGAGGGTTATCTTAAATTCATAAAGAAAGATTATAAAGAATTAGATATTTTTCTTTTAGCTGTCCAAGATCATAACCTTAGAAAATTCATAGTAGAGGAAGACTTGAGTAAAGCGGAAGTATATTTAGGTGAAAGGTGGAGATAATAAAATGAACACGAGGAAAGCCTTAATCACCGGCATAACAGGGCAGGACGGCTCTTACTTAGCTGAGTTCCTGCTGAGTAAGGGATACGAGGTTCACGGCATTATAAGGAGGGCATCTACATTCAACACAAAAAGGATAGACCACATTTATGTTGATCCGCATGAACCTGGGGCAAGGCTTTTCTTATACTATGGCGACTTATCAGATTCGGAGCAGATAACAAATATAATTTACAATGTAAAGCCTGATGAGGTTTATCATCTGGGAGCACAGAGTCATGTAAAGGTTAGCTTTGAAATGCCTGAGTATACGGGAAATGTTACTGCTCTGGGGACAACAAGGATACTTGAAGCGATAAGAAGGAGCGGGAATGACATAAAGTTTTATCAGGCATCAAGCAGTGAGATGTTTGGAGCATCACCACCTCCACAAAATGAAGAGACGCCTTTTAGACCGAGAAGTCCTTATGCATGTGCAAAGGTTTACGCTTACTGGATGACCGTAAATTACAGAGAAGGCTATGGCTTATTCGCATGCAACGGCATTCTATTCAACCACGAATCACCGAGGAGGGGTGAAATATTTGTGACAAGGAAAATAACAAGGGGAATAGCAAGGATTCTTGCAGGGAAGGAAAAGTATCTATATTTAGGAAATCTAGATGCAAAGAGAGATTGGGGCTATGCTCCCGAATATGTGGAGATGATGTGGAAGATGCTTCAGAGGGATGAACCGGAAGATTTTGTAATTGGAGTTGGAGAGGCGCATTCAGTTAGAGAATTTGTTGAAGAAGCGTTCTCGTATGCTGGGCTTAACTGGGAAGAACATGTGAAAATAGACCCGAGATACTTCAGACCTCTTGAGCCAGAGACTTTGATTCCTGATGCGAGCAAGGCAAGAAAAAAGCTAGAGTGGAAGCCGAAAATTAAATTTAAAGAGTTGGTTAAGATAATGGTGGATGCGGACATGCGTGCTGAGGGATTGGAACCCATAGGGGAAGGGGATGAAATAATTGCAAAGAAGTTTCCGAACAGATGGTGGAGGGTGGATTGAGGAATGGGAGAGAGGGAAAATGAGACTGGCTAACAAAAAAATACTTGTGACAGGGGGAGCTGGATTCTTAGGGTCTCACTTAGTAGAAAAATTGATAAATGAAAGAGGGGTTAACCCGGAGAACATAAGGATACCAAGAAGTAGGGATATGGATTTGAGAAAGTGGGAAAACTGTGTTAAAGCAGTTAAGGATATGGATATCGTTATACATTTAGCTGCAAAGGTCGGGGGCATCGGCTATAATATGAAATATCCTGCCTCACTTTTCTATGATAATGCTATCATGGGTATTCAATTAATGGAGGCTGCAAGGCAAGAAGGTGTTGAGAAGTTTGTGGCTGTGGGGACTATCTGTGCTTATCCGAAGTTCACACCAGTGCCATTTAAGGAAGAAGATTTATGGAATGGGTATCCAGAAGAAACAAACGCTCCCTATGGTTTAGCGAAGAAGATGTTGCTTGTTCAGGCTCAAGCGTATAGGCAGCAGTATGGATTTAATGCCATATATCTGCTTCCCGTGAATTTATATGGTCCAAGAGACAACTTTGATCCGGAGCAATCCCATGTCATTCCTGCTTTGATTAGAAAAATGTTCGATGCGAAATTAGAAGGGAGGAAAGAGGTGGTAGTGTGGGGGACTGGAAAAGCGACGAGGGAGTTTCTATATGTTGAGGATGCTGCAGAAGGTATTATTTTAGCAACTGAAAGATATAATAAACCTGAGCCGGTGAATTTAGGCTCTGGCTTTGAGATTTCGATAAAAGAGCTTGCTGAGTTAATAGCGGAACTTGTTGGATTTGATGGAGAAATAAAGTGGGATACTACAAAACCTGATGGGCAACCAAGGAGATGTCTTGATGTTAGTAAAGCATGGAAAGAGTTTGGATTTAAGGCGAAAACAGATTTCAGAGAAGGATTGAAGAAAACAATAGAATGGTATAAGGAGTGGAGAGGGATAAAATGAGTATGCAGGATAACGGCTGGATTCCAGAAGATGAGTGGAAAATCATTGTGCGGAAGATGCCAATAGTTTCAGTTGACCTGATAGTTCTGCACAAGGAAGGAGTGGTGCTTGGGAAGCGTAGGAATGAGCCTGCAAAGGGTGAATGGTTCGTTCCTGGTGGTAGGGTCAGAAAAGGCGAGAGGTTAGAGGATGCTGTACATCGCATAGCGAGGGAAGAGCTTGGGACAGATGTTGAAGTTAAAGAAATGCTGGGTGTGTATGAGCATTTTTACAATACTGCAGACATTCCAGATGCAAGTAAGCATTACGTTGCTGTTGCTTTTGTTGTAACTCCGATTGATGAAAAGTTTGTTCCCGATAACCAGCATGTAGAATTCAGAGTGTTTACAAGTGCAGATGGCTTGCATCCCTACGTTAAACAATATATGGCTGATGTGAGCAAGAGAATGGGATTACAAATTTATTTCAATGAGGTGAAGGAAAATGCCTTTAGTTAGAGCATGGAATCATTTTAGAGAATACGGACTTGGCTCAACTTTATCTGTAATGCGCAATATCTTCCTTAAACGAACATTCAGAATCTGGGAAAAATTAGGGTTCTATGTAATTCCGAAACATTATTATTATCCAATCCCTGAAACGAGGGAACTTTTATTGAGGGAGAAGAAGATATGGAAAAATTCTGAGCTGATCGGGATAGATATGAATGAAAAGATTCAACTGAAATTTTTGAAAGAAGTTTTTCCAAACTACAAAAGTGAATATATTAGATTCCCTAGGGATAAAAACCAACGAGATTCAAAGTTTGATTTTTACTTTGGTAGTGGTGGAATTGCAGAAGTTGATGCAGAGGTTTTATACTGCATGATTCGGCATTTTAAACCTTCAACGATCATTGAAATTGGCTCAGGTTCCTCCACTTTATTGATTGCCCAAGCATGCAGAGTTAATAAGAGGGAAGTTGGTAAAGAGTCAAAATTCATCGTAGTAGATCCTTATCCTCGTAAAACTATACAAATGGGTATTCCAGGTCTCACTCATATTGTCCCTAAAAAAGTTGAGGAACTAGATTTGGAATTTTTCGAAGCGCTTGAATCAGGGGACATCTTATTTATAGATTCAAGTCATGTGGTAAAAATAGGGGGCGATGTCAATTACTTGTATTTGGAAGTCTTACCCAGGCTTAATGCAGGTGTAATAGTTCATAGCCATGATATCTTTCTTCCCCATGAATATCCAAAAGAGTGGATAATAAAAGAGCATAGGTTTTGGACTGAGCAATATCTTCTTCAAGCATTTTTAACTTATAATTCAGCCTTTGAAGTTCTGTGAGGAGGGCACTATATGCATTTAAAGTATCCAAATGAGCTGAAATCAGTTTTTCCAACTTACAATCCCAAAACTACAATGCCAGGTAGCTTCTGGATCAGGAGGAGGGAGAGAAATGAAGGATAAGCCGTTAGTTTCCATCGTAACTCCATCTTACAATCAGGGAAGATTTATTGAAGATACAATTCTCAGTGTGAAAAACCAAGATTATCCAAATATCGAGCATATCGTTGTGGATGGTGGTTCGACCGACAATACGCTGGAAATCTTAAGAAAGTATGAGAATGAATACAATCTAAGATGGATTTCAGAGCCTGATGAGGGGCAATCTGATGCAGTAAATAAGGGATTTAGGATGGCTAAGGGTGAGATTATTGGATGGCTGAATTCAGATGATGTTTATTTTACGAGGGATGTGATTTCGTATGTTGTGGAGCAATTTATGAAAAATCCAGATGTGGATGTAATTTATGGGGATAACGCATGCATAGATGAGGATACACAACTTATTAAAGTCAGGCATACCCCAGATTATAGCTTTAGTAGGTTGCTTCGAGTTGATTATATACCACAACCTTCTACTTTTTTCCGCAGGAAAGTTATCCTAAGGCATAAGTTGGATGTAAATATTGACTTACCTATGGATTATGAGTATTGGCTACGACTTGCTGTTGATGGCATGAAATTCAAGCACGTAAAGAAGATTTTATCCGCAAATAGAATACACAAAGCAATGAAAACCCGTAGTCGATGGCAAGAAATGAAAGCAGAAACAAGAAAAGTTCAAGATAAGTATGGACAAGAATTTGGTGCCAAATACCTTTTATTAAGGCAGTTAGATAATGCTCTTTTTGCACTCTTAAAGGTGTACGGGGTAAAGACAATAGTTAAACTATATTCAAATCCTGAGGAGCAAAATCTGGCTTTCCCTGCTAAATTTGACACACTTCCAAAGGCAATACTAAGACAATTATTCTACATATAGTTTCATTCGTAAATTACAGATCCTCCATTACAGTATATTTTATTCTTTTTGTTTTCTAATACAGGGAGTATTTTTGACGTATTCCACCAATTTTTGTCGTAACCAGTAGCCTTCTGCATCCAATAATCTACTTGCATAATACCATCTACATAATTTATTTTCCTTAAGAAAAAGTAACTTTTAGCAGATATTAATGCATCGAATTTAATTGGTGGAATATGCTGTATTCTTGAGGATTCAGATAACATCCCCCCATAGGAGTATAAAATGTGGTCAGTATTATAACTATCTGCAAATATCTTTTTATTCCCGTTGTTGTACCTTCCTAACCAACTGGCACCATAGACATCGAAAGCAGGATAGTTATACCCATAGTAAGGAATTTTCTCACTTATAGTTCCGCTTTTGACTATTCTAGGCTGACCTATGGAAGGGGATGGATTATAATCACCTCCTCGCGTTTCCTGAATTATTTCTGAGATGAAGCCGCTATTA
>Ga0190313_1001122_pt1 | contig 14671 bp, 7 predicted proteins | sample 4870071011_MG_FD_169989 | JGI IMG/M metagenome (GOLD analysis project Ga0190313, IMG submission 169989) | Hydrothermal vent sediment bacterial communities from Southern Trench, Guaymas Basin, Mexico - 4870-07-10-11_MG | ecosystem: Environmental > Aquatic > Marine > Hydrothermal vents > Sediment ...
TCTCACTCCCTTTCGGTCGTGATCCATAGGATTTTCCGTTGGTTTAGCTTTGTCATACCCGCACCGGAACGGACTGTAAAATAATTTCGGGATAGGACAAGATTTTTGTGGCTTCAATCGTGCCGCAATCCAAGTCTTCAGTGCGTTTCCCGCCAAGTAAATAAGATAATAGTGCTCTCCCTCTTCCTCGGGTCCAGCACAATGCGCACAACCCATCTTATTTTCTTATTGGTTGATCTGGTCACAACCCACACAATTCGATTGATTTCTTAAAACTTTGAGGAAACAATCTCTCGTACTCTATTTCATTTACCCAACGCACAAATAAATTATCAGGAAATGCTCCTCGTAGTGCTAATGTCATTAGAGCTCAACCGTAGCAAGGTTTCATCACCCATATTCTTCGTTTCAATTGAGGGGAAATCTTTGTTAGCAAACTCATTTAAACTGTTATATATGGCCAAGGGCTTCTCAAAATATCTAAAGTCATCATCTAGAATTACGACATCCTCTCCTCCCAAGACACGCAGAAATTCATAGACAATTGATGAGTCATGATAGTATACTGGTCCCCTCCGTTCAATATCAAATGTACTCCTATAAAGGGAGATGTACGATAATCTCGAAAGAGCCTTTAATGCTTTTTTTTCTTCATCTCCAGACGCTGGTGAAAAGGCATAAAGCAAGATTTTAAAATCCTTACTATTACTATGTTTTCGGAGATTATCTATCATGGAAAAAAGAGATCTTTTGACTTTATCAACATCTTCGTGACCGAATAGAGAATCCCAACTTGCTAGATCATGGTCATTAATACCGGCCCCTTCTGAATTCAACAGAACCTTGGCTTTAGAGCCCAGAATGATTAACATCTTCAGGAATGTATCTGGACGAGAAAGAAGCTTGAACCATCTTTCTTCTGGTGCCCCCTTCTTCAAATCATCAGATGCCTTCTTATCCGTTTTCAATTCAACATGGCTATGTTTTTCTTCAGAGACAATGGGCTTTGTACTTTCAATGCCAGAATTTGCTACATCATCCGGTTGTGGTTCCTCTGGTATCAGGTCACTCAAATCTTCAACCTTTCTGAATTCTATAGTCCAATCTCCATTCCCCCACCTCTCCACCTCTTTCTCTTTTTTACCCATTTTATCCTTCTTGAAACCAAGGCCCCATATTGGGCCGAACAGCCCACCTCCAAGTGCCGTTCGGTAATCTTTAATTTTTCTTTTCTCCTCCGGGGTGTAAAAAATTGAAACAGTTTTGCTATTATAAGCCGAAACTAGAACGGTTCTGCCGTCTATATCCTTACCATAGTTAATAGCTCTAACTATGTGTTGAACCTTATCGAATACTTTATCAACTTCTTTTTCTTTTTGAATCCAAAACGAGAGTTCTACTATTAATACCAAGAGAGAAAAAGATATCCACCAAACAGGGGGTGCAATCTCTCGGAAATTTAATGCACCTATTGCTTCTGGGACTAATAAGACGATAAAAGCGGGTGCCGAGATCGGAACAATTTTCAGAGATGTTTCCGCTCGCGTGTAGATCAATGGCTTCTTCAGGAATTTGTACGAAACAAACTCTAGTAAACCCAACATTATGAGAGAGAGATGGATATTTTCCCACAGAGCCTCTATATTTTTTTCCAATAAACCATAGTGGACTATAATGTAGACATTGCTCCACAAGAGTATTATTATTGCAGAAAGTTCCATTTCTCGTTTATAAAGAACCACCTTACTGAATGTCTTATTCATATGCTCTACAATATATACTACAAAATACATAACGATAAGTGAGAAATAAAGACCTCCTTCCGAAGAAGATAGTAAATACGTCCCAACAGAAGTCAAAGCGAGAATGCCACCTAGGATGCTTAATATAATAAATAGAGAGATCCCCACCCCTCGCTCATTTTTTTGCAATTCGATTTCCCGTAATCTTCGATAATACTTTATGATGTTGGAAGAGAAAAACCTTTCCATTGGCTTCATCTCATCCTCCTGCAATCGCCTCATATAATTTTTGAAGAATTCTCCTGGCGTTTCAATATTGTTAAGGATTTCATCAATTCCACCAAGTTTTTGCTTTGTTTCCTCACCCTGCAGCCTCCTCATATAGTTCTTAAAGAATCCTTTTTTCCTCTCAATGTTATTAAGGATTTCATCAACTCCTCCGACTTTTGAACCAAGTTTTTTTTCACTAACTCTTGCTGTCTTCTTTCCATCTAAAACAAGATAGTCGTCCCATATTGCATAACCCAAAGCACGGGATGGCTTCATGCCCTCTAAAAGGATGTTACGAGAACCAGGAATTCTCCGTTCAATGTCCGAGATGGGGATTACTGAGCTTTTAAAAGACTCATAAAGTTTATCTATGAGAACTCGAACGCCATCTTCAGTTATAAGGTCTTTTAAATCATTTAGATTGCCGCTTTCAATAATTCTGTCCCATATCCACCTTTTGATATCAACAGGTTCTTCTAATTTGGAGCCGTCGGATCTGTGTATATATCCAACCTTGTAGTACCAGTTCGCCAAATCTTTCACAGGGTCGTTGGTGGATTCTTCTCTAAAAACCCATAATAATTCCTTTATAGATGCTGAAAAAGTCTTAGATGCAACTGATTCGAAGATAAGATGGCCTGGGATTAGGCTTCTATCCTCCGTCCATTTTATTTTCCCAATTACAGAAATTACATCCCTGGAAGTTTCTCTAATTTCATCAATGCTGGTATCGATTGTAAAAACATATTCGAATCCCCCATCGGTAGGCCGTTTTGATACTTCAAATACTTTAATTTCAGCAGTTTTGTCGGATCTATTAAAAAACAGCATATACGAAACCATATTGGAAGAAACAATATCTCCTACCTCATTGCCTGCCCAACTATATTGAGGGTTTAACTCCGTAAGAACTTTCAGATTCTGAATAATATTGGAAAGCCTTACATCAACATCATGTGCTTTAATTAAATCGTGATCCCAAGTTTCTGATATCTGCATCATATCATTTGTCACATAAACTAGCAATCCTATTTATACCTTTCTTTATAACTTCAACAGCTGAACTTGATTGACTTCCACCTTTTCTGGGATATGTAACACGAAGATATGTCTTTTTATTTCTTGAGACCAGTTTAAGTTCTAATATTACCTTTTTCCTGTGATAAACCTCCCATCCCTCATTCTCATTAACAGCATGAATGGCCAGATGCTTTTTCTTGAGGATGCTGCGTATATATTCTTCCACACATTCTCTATAATCATTCAAATCAGAAACTGGGGAGAATGGCAAGGGTAAAGACATAGTTGTCCAGTAATCATTTAACCATTCACTTAGGTTTTCGATTGTATCTTTAAGATTTTTCCCATCCCTGTAATGCAATGCATACTTGATATTCAATTCAGCAGCTTTAATTTTTTCAAGCCCATCTTGATCGTCATCCGATAACAAACTTTGGCTAGTTTTTATGATTTTTTCACCAATATCTGAAATAACCCCAGTATCAATCAAATTCAAATCGTCTGGAAGGGTGTCAAATATATTGGCCATTTTTTTAATTTCATCCATTTTTTTCATTCTATCAGTCATATTTCACACCCAGATATCTAGACAACACTGCAAGAACGGAATCGGCACTTTCGACGATTTGTCCATTACGACCTAAAGCGGCTTTCCTCATAACATTAAATACCTCTTTATTTCTTTCTACATTAAGAGAAACCACCGACCGGATAAACTCGTCGCCGCTCATTAAGGCAGTTTCTTCTTTTTCTGTAATATTAAACATCTCTTTCCATGCGGATAAAATCTTCTTCTCATGTGGATCTATAATGTCATCCATCAAAGCAGTCTGGAGAAGAGCTTTATAAATATATATTGAAAAATTCTTGTTGGCCAAGATATCTTCCTTCTGCAATACCTGAAAAACAAAATCGGGGTCGCCTATTTTGGACGAAAAGGTAACCCCAAGAAAGCCCTTTGTTTCAAGTACTTCAGAATTAGTGAGCATAGATGGGTCGAAAACATCTGCATCATCTAAAGCCTTAATTCCCTCATAAGCAGTAAGTGGTCTGGTCCCACTAAAGAAAATAACTGCCTTTTTATTGGTATCACATTTTATCCATTTTGTATAAATCGGAGGAGGGGCCGTTGGATTTTCCAATGCCTCGTATGGATCTGCCATGGAAAATAATTCTCCAATCTGCTCCTTGAGACTTGAAAGAAGAACAATATCCTGCCTAGCTATAGAGCTCGCAAAGATAACGATTGTAGCAGAAGAAGCAGTAAATGGATGTCTCAACCTTGCTAATGGGCCATGAAGGACATATTTCTCGCTCGGGTTATCCTCAAAGGACTCTAGTTTAAGAGTAGATTGTTCCTCAAACCACTCATCGGAGAACAATGGAGGTATGTTAGCATAAATGTATTCATCGGATGTCGATATTCTGTCATTTTCCAGTGCATAACGCATAGAAAATTGTGGACTGGCGATTGTGTCCCATCTGTTTATTAAATAGGGTATGGTGACAGAAGAAATATGTTGAAGAGAATTTTTAGAGAACGGAGGAATATCAGAAGAAACAGATTTATCATTGCTTTTTATACTTAAAAAAGGCATTAAAGCCATGAAAATGCTCTCTGTTTCTGTGGCAGAGACATCTTTAGTGTGCTGTAGAACAGATAGATCAATCAACAGATGGATAAAATTGTTCACCGTAGAATAATTTTCAACAACTCTGTGAACTTTTTGTAGGGCCCCCATTGAATATGCCAGAGTTCCAGCGTTTTCGATCGTGGGTATGGAACCCCGAAATAGGGTCACCAAGACAACGAGCTTCTTATCATCAGTCACAAGCCGCGGGATCAGGGTTTGAGGGAAAAAACGCCCCCACGAATCACTTGGGTTGTGAAGGATTACAATAGTATCCGCAGAAAGAATCCTGCTGGTAACATCTCTAACATCTTCAATCCTTTCGGAGATAAGCTTCTTTAGCTCACTCTGGCTACCAACGGGAAAATCCAGAATGTGTTTATTTTTTATGTATTTCAATGGGCCCACATCATAGCCACGGGAGATATGGCCTATAAGGTATGTGTTTTCCAAGAGAAATTTCGCTCTCTTCTTAGTGAGATGTTGTTCAATTTGAGACATTAGGCGGGCCACATAGGTGTCTACGCTTTCGCCAATTCCCACAATAGAAAGCACAGATGTTAACTTGGACACTTTCACATTAAACACCTCACCTGCTTTTCCGCAAGTCCGTAAGTTCTTCTAACTCTTCCTTTGCACAATTTAGATTCTCGAAAGCCTCAACATACACATTAAAAATGAAAATCCATGCATAAAGCGGCGTGAGTATCATGCCACTATCCGTATCCCTTGTTTTCAGATCCTCTAAAAACTTCTCGTAGGTGGAAAGAAAATTACGCAACTCATTACTTTTGTACTTCCCTTCTAGAGAGGCATCTTTAGAGAACTCATACTTAGAAGTCCCACTAAAAAGCTGATTTAAAGAGATGTCCCATCCATTTTTATTCACCATGCCCCTCATGGTATTACCAATGCCATCTATCTGAACCAAAAGCTTTGAGACCTCTTTCTGGAGCATCTTGGGATCATTTATGGGAGTTAATGCCGCCTCGATAATACCGATGGACTTTGCGTTTTTTTGAACTATTTTAGCGAGGGTCTCCCCATATTCCTCTACGCGGTGGCGTTTTTTCATATGCCCAAATGAAAGTTGACCAAAAACAGCATCATGCTTTTCGAGGATTTCCTCGCATATTTGAGCTATAGGAGTTAGAACCCACTCTGCCGGGGCTGCCATCTCGGCCTCGCTCATGTAGGAATCAAGCATGTCAACAATGTGGTACCAGATGTCCACCATAAACAACTCATTATCCGACAGATTAAATGCAAGAGCCCTCACGGAGTTCTTTATGGACTGGTACTCAGGAGCAGAATATGTATTATAGACAGATTGAGCGAGTTCCAGTGTTCTCATTGTAACAGCCATACTGACCTGGCTCGAGATCTTCTTTATTTTCTTTTCGAGCTCGCTGGATATGTTCTTGATTTCCTTATCAAAAGTGGAGAACACTGTTTCAAAGTATTTTTTCCATTTGGGAGGGATGTCATCCGGGATATCCTCAAGGACTTTTGTGATTTCACTAGAACTTTCACTGGCTGAAACAGATGCCCCCTTGGGGCCCTGCATAACGAAGATAATAACAACTGCCGCAAACAATGAGAGTACTACAACTATAGCCGCAAGATTGAATGAACTCCACAGAATAATATATATTGAAAATGTGAGGAGTACCGCAGTCGCAAAAACATCTTTTGGAACTTGACTTCTAGCCAGCTTGGACTCCAATGCAGAAACGAGCAGGAGTACTACAACCGTTACATACAACAGAATCCCGGATACAACAAAGAAACTGAGTGCTATAGAAAGCACTATAATGGAATACAACAACATATCGATTGAGGGGGCAATACCCCGAATCTGGTTTTTATTCTTCTTTTTCATCCGTATCCTCCAGTTTCTTGCCCATATATCTGTAGATTCTCCCAAGAATCTCTTTTTCATAGGTTTCTGCGGTCGTCTCATCCATGCCCAACCTTGCGTAAGACTCAAGACGATCATATTTGTCATATCCCTTATAAGAATCCATAAGCTCATCAAACACCTTAAGTTTGGGACCATAGAGAAGTGTTAGAATGTGTGCGCCTTTGTCATCATCAATGCTATCCTCAGTCTTATCCAAAGTGATCGCATATGCGCCCGGTTTGTGAAAATCAATAGCTCTTAGATTGCGAGATGTGTCACCAGTGACATATTGAAACTTATGTAATTCTTTTGTTTCAACCAATGCACGGCTCCACTCCTCCAAGATATCGGAACGAACCAGCTTTTCATCAACCCCATAAATTATTGGAAAGAGACGGGTTATTGCAAAATCATCGGACAGGGCCGAAGTACTTCCAGTTATCTTAAGCGGTTCCGATTCCGCATTCTCAGCAAGTTCAGAAAGAGAATCTGAATCTATCAGGCCGAGATTAAGTTCATTGGCGATTATAAAATCCCGGATCGTCTGTTCAAATATCTGCCTCAAAATACTTTTTGCTTCGGATGGGACAGTACCTTCTCTTCGGTACTGCTCGGGAGACGGCACCTGAGAAAAATTAACCACGATGAAGGGGCGATCAGGGCTAAGTGGAGCACCGATATCATTGGGATCGAGTTGCTGAACATAGTCTTTTATGTGCTTCGATATTGTAGTGTACAACAATTCGGTAAGGACATCCGCAGTAAGAACATTGGTCACCCGATACCAAAAGGCATTGCTACCAGAGGGATACCTTTTTTGAAGTTTGTTTATTATCTGTTCATTACTCAGGAGGATTGGTATGATCTTGCTATCCACCAATTTATTCTCTTTATTCAATTTCTCGTAATACTGCATAAACCTCCCTAGAGAGTAGGAAATAGTAACCGGCCCCGCATTCTGCTCGAGTTCCATAGGAACCACAATAAATGCATATATGTGAAGCGTCGTCTTGCTTGCATTCATTATTTCCCTTACTAAAATAGGGCCCCACGAGGCCCCAGTCCCACCAGATGCAGAGAAGGCGACAATGACAATATTTGGCTTAGGCTGCAAGATTCTATCTAAAATTCCTTTTATTTCTCCCTCCACCTTGTCATACAATTGTTCTCCAACAAATGGATTTCCCCCAGCACCATCTATATTTTGCGATTGCCCAGCCCATATGCGATTGGGGATATTTTGGAAAACATTTTCGTTCTGAACCCCCTTTCCAAGGTCAATGGCCCACACTCGAGGGCTCTCAGGGCCACCCAGAGCATCCAAGAAATCAGCATAGCGAGTAAGGTTTTTCACCTTTTTTACCTTACGCATAACAGACTCTGTTATCTGACAACCAGCCTGTCCAATTCCTACCATTGCTAGCCGATAATCCGTCCGTTCTACCTCATTTTTTTCCGTCTTTTCTTCATTCATGTTCGCACCTCTCTTTCTTCATGTATTTCCTCTAAAACTATGTGCCCAATAACATAGACCAAAGCACCAGGAACACTTTTTTGCTGATCAGTTATCATTCCAAAATTCACCGGATTTCTCCTGTGTTCTTCATACCACTTTATTGCATCTCCTGAGTAGTTGAGGTTAATTAATAGGGACATAGAGTCCTTAAACTCAACTATCTCCTCCTTAACCTCAGAGAGATCTAGATATGTCGTTTCCGAGGATTCTAACAGGTTATTAAGATTCTCTGAAGCTTTCCGTAATCCTTCAGTAAGAAGTAGTAGTTGGGTCCTATACTCTTTCACGATAGCCTTCTGACCTTCCCGGCTCATGCTTTTTATTATATCGTCCAACTCCTCTTCGTTAGATATGCGATTAACAATCTGCCCAAATGTTATAACGAAACCGTTCCGACCAGTTATTTCTCTTTCCATAATGCTTAAATTCTCTTTTATTTGTTCTATAAGCGCCTCGTGCAATTTGTCGATGAAAACCAAGTACCCCATTATCATATCACTAAATGTTTCATACTGATCAGGGTCAAAGGATATTTTGTTAAATATGCTTGGATCCAGTTCTTCAACCATATGATTCTTCAGTTCCTCCACAAGGAGGGTTATTTCTTGCAAAACATCGTAAAGAGACATTTCGTCATCGTCTAGGAACTTTCTGACCTGAGATACAAACTTCTTTACGGCGGAAACATATGGACGGTTCTTTAACTCAATTTCTATCTTCTTTATTTTCTCATTTATGTTATCGAAGATAGCTTTCCTAAGTTCCACAAGATTCTGTTCCACTTCCTTAAGCCTCCCAATTAGCTCGCCGAAGGTTTCGCAGCAATTCATGTCAAAGTCTGTGTTAGGGAGAATTACATGTCCGATTAGGGAAGAAAATTGAGCCTTTAAATCGGTCGCATCATCAGTGATATCTTTGAGTATTGAAGTTGTCTCAATCCCTAAATCCACGGGAGATTTGAGCTGTTTAAGGGGGATATAATGTCTTAATCTGTTTATGATATCGCTTAGGGCCCTCTGTGCGTCCTCTCTCGCCTTCTGTTCTGTTTCCTGCAGAGTTTGTGGCCAATCCGCGATAGCTTTTCCGATTTCAATAGTTGAGAAAATTGTCGTATTAGCGGCTTTTATATCCTTTAAGGCGCTTTCTAAATCGCTCGTAGATATATGCTTCTCTAATTTCTTTATCTTCATATCCCATTTCGAAATGAAGGCTTCCCGATCCTCATTGAATGCCTTCTTTAAATCAGCTCTTTTCGCATTTAAATCGCTGCGGCAATCTGAGAAAGATTTGATTTGATGAAGAACAGACTCTGTATTCTTTTCTGTAGGATCTTGTATTTTATTAAAGAGAGCGATGCATTTCTGAAGCCTATCCACGACGACCGTAAATGGTTTATAGCAAGATTTGAAATCAATACTCTCCTTAAAGGACACTTTCTTAAGAGATTCGTATTCTTCCTCAAGTGCAACTTTATCTCTTAACGCCTTTTCCTTCATTGATTTAATATCCGTTATTTGGGCTTGAATAATATCGTCATTCCATGTAACCAACTTTCTTAGTTGACTTAGGGTGTTGCATGCAGCACCGGGATTCGCCTTTATACTATAGTTTTTAATTTCTTCGATAACCTTAAGCGTATCCGGGAAATCTGCATCCAGAATATTCTTATGTTTGTCGTATTGAGTTTCCAATAAAGAGATATAGTGTCCCTTCTCTTTATCGAAGATATCTACGAGTGTGATTATTTCGAGATCGAGATTATGCATATCTACGTGAAAGGTATCAATGGACTTAACAAGTTCTAGCATATCAGAATCCCCATCCATAATCGCGATGTTCTCTAAGAGTTGTTTGGACAAAACTTCGATCTTCTTGAGATGTGCATCCATCCTCTTGAACTCAGGGGGTATTTTGCCGAAACTGTCTTTGGTAATTATGGAAATCAATTCGTCAATATCCGTCTTCTTATTTTTAAGGAGTTTTATCTCTGCATTAACATCCTGCCTCACCGCAGATTTTGTTCTACTATCCCAAGATAGAGCCTCTGAAAGCATGTCGTGTAACTTATAACAATTCTCCACAGAGAGCGCGTCATAACCTTCAAGATCGTGAGCAAGTTTTTTTGTTGCAGTAGCAGCAATATCAACCGTAGTCAACTCCTCAATCTGCCTCTCTATTTTTTCAAGCACCTCTTTTCTATATGCAGACAAATGCTCGATTAAACCAGCAGAGTGTTTACTGAATTTCTCAAATGAGGAGAGAATCTCTTTTAGTTTGTCAAGCGTACCCCAATCTGACGAGATGGGCTCATCCTGCATGGGGGCGTTGATCTGGGAAAGAAGTTGCTCGAGGGTTTTTAGCAATCGATCACGCTCTTTGGCTATATCCAAAGAAGCCCCGGAGATGTTTCCAAGTCCCTTCAGAGATTCAAGAAGATTTTTTATTGGCCCCCGCTCGTTTGTCACAGATTGATGAAGGGCTCTAACTCTTTGATACACCTCATTTTTAAGGTCTTCTATACTGGTTTCAAAGTCTTCTGCCTCACTCTCATATTTTAAAAAACCATCGTCTATAGCCACTCTATTGTTTGGGCTGACGACTGACAAACTATTCCAAGTTTTTTCAAGCTCTGAAGTATCAGATAGTAGTCTCATCAAGATATCCTTGATGAGATTTAAAATGCGTTGATTTAGAGCTGCGAGTTCCTGTTTTTTAGCTACATAAAGTCCATTGAAATGTTCTCGAGATTTATTAAGATAAATTATCTTCTCCACTATCACATCAAGGTCCCTAATGAAACGATCCGCTTTAATTTCGATCAGATCTGCTTTCCCTTCTCTATATTGTAGACTTGGCATTTTAAATTTGGATATAATCTTAGGAACTTCAATGTTAATCATCTCAATTTTGGCTTTGAATTTCTTTATTTCCTTTATATTAAGAGGGTCAGACAACAATGCAAAAGATTCTTTTTTAAGGTCACCTATTTCAGCAATATGTTCATCAACCTCTTCTCTAACCTGTTCAAGTAATGAACGCAGATGGTTAACACTACGTTCCCGAACTTCAAGGAAATCGTTATAGATTCTACGTTTATATTCATTTCTGCTTTTATCGTCAGAAGGAACGATTACCGAATGAATTATATGGACATCAAATGTTTGAAATAGGGGGAGATTAAGATTCGCAATCTCATTGATCCTATGAATTCTTCTATTTAATAATATCTGAAGTTTTATGCCTATCAAGAGTAAGTCTATGTTTTTCTCATATCTATGAACCTCTTTATTTACCAGATCTTGTATTGAATACATAGAACTGGTTGACTTCGTTTCAACTACTTGTGAGTGGATGTCTTTTCCAATTAATCCCTCATCACAGGCAGAAATTATGACATAAAACACAGATCTTGAGAGGTTATTGATAAAAGCATCCAATTTGCCGTTTGGGTCCTCTATGTGCAGAACTTGCTCAACCCTCTTTTCAAAATAGCTTTTCAAGATATTTTTTAACCATGTATTGATTTTATCCGTGAAAACCAGTTCCTCCAACTTTTTTCTGAGTGCTTCACACTTTTTTTTCTCTGCCTTTGAGAGGGAATAATTACTCTGTTCTAAACTCCTTCTCACAAGGTTGAGGACTTCATTATCCACACCGTCTAAAGTTTCAACTTCTTCTAGGTTCTTATCAAGAACCCTAAGGAAGTTATATAATTCAAGGACTGTACGAATGCAGTCAACCCCTCGCTGACCTCCCGTTTTAGATTTAAAGCTCAAGTTCTGATACACAAAGCGGGAATACCCTATTCGTATAAAAACATTTCGTGAGGAGCTGGAATTTGGAGAGTACTCCGATTCTCTTAAAAATACCGATTCTTTAATATGCAGTTTACTACGAGAAAACGCTTCATCGGAGCTTCACCGTATACTTTCTCACTGCATAAGAACATTCAGACTTTACCTAAAGGGGCGTACATTCTGCGGAACCCACGATGCAACACCTTAATGAGGTAATGCAAACTGGTTATAAAGCTCACAAGCATTGTACCACCCTCGTGACCTCTAAAGATCATCTCCTTTTCGCTTATACGGCGCTAAAGAACCTCTCAATCTTACCGTTTGTTCCTTATCAGCAGATATAGGGTGAATAGCGTTTTTGTCGTTCCGGTTTGTTGGTGATGAATTCCGGCAAGTATGTGTTTTATCCCATTTTCTTCCAGAAATTCACCGAATTTATGCTTTGAGTACCCTTTTTTATCGGTTCTGGAAGCCACAACCTGAGTTCCGTGATCTCTCATTATCTTTCTGGCTTTCCGTACCCTTCAAAGCCTTTTTTCAGAATCGAGCTGGCGTTTTAGATTATTGTATTTGTTGCATTTATCGAATACTCCATAGCACATTATTCTCCTGCTAGCATCATCCACAAACGCAATGAGCCCCTTTCCCCTATCAAGATGCTTCCAAGCTCCATCCCAGAGGCTCATTGAGCGTTTTTTTCAAATCGTACAGACTTTCTTTGCTTTTCTCTTCGGATTTTCCATGATCTGACCCTCCTCAAGCAGGATTCGATGTATTCGTTTAGTTACCTCATGGGAGCATGAGTAAGCACCGTTAAATAATTTCGAATAGGACATATCCTACTATATGCCGAAAATACTATATACTCCTGCCTCCATAGTGAAGTGGTAGCCATCTCGAATAGAGAGGAGGCTCCAAACACTTGCTACAAACCAATAGATAGGAGGTCTAAAAATGTCAAGAAAGGGAAAAAAAGGATTGCTTAGTCTTGTCTTGTTTATCGCGGTAGTCATCCTTATTGGATCATCATCTTCTATAATTAATTTTGTTAAGGCAGATAATGTTATTCTAACTGCAACTGGTGATTTTGACATAACAAGCACGCCAGTAGGCACGAACACCACCATGTCCTTAACACTATATCTTCCCGGTTCAGGCAATGTATCTGCCATAAACATAAGCGCTCCCTTATCTTTTGATGGGGGGGATGTGTGGGTAAAGGATGTAAATATATTCGATGGGACTAATGGGGTGTGGTATAATGGTACGGCGAATTCTACATTAAAAGGAACAAACTCCAGCGGAAACAGATTTGCCAATATCACTTTGGGCTCATTCTTCAATAGTACCTCATCTAGTGACAAGATAGTGATAAATTACACGGCAATCGCTGGCCCCAATCCTGCCAATGAGACATTTTTGATTCAACTATTTAATGGGACAGGTGTAAATTCGGGGCCGACAATTGTTACTCAGAAAGTAGGAGGGAATCTTTGGATTGAGGTTGTGGATAACGATAAACCACAGATAACCGATACCACATCTGGAAGCCCAACAACCGGTGAATCCTACAATGTAACTGCAACAGTAACCGATAACGTTGGTGTTTACGGAGTATGGCTGAATTATACGCTTACATCCATAGATGGATATTCTCAAATATGGAATGTTTCCATGGACAATTCTGGAACAAATTACTGGTACAACCTAGCTCTCTGGAATAATGCAACATGGCTGAATTACACGATATGGGCAAATGATACATCGGACAACTGGAATTCCTCTGCGAAGAATCTGCAAGTAAGCGATACCGATAACCCGCGCATAACAGACACCACATCCGGAACTCCAACAACCGGAGAATCTTACAATATCACTGCAACAGTAACCGATAATGTGGCTGTTTACAGAGTATGGCTGAATTATACGGTTACATCCGTAGATGGATATTCTCAAACATGGAATGCTTCCATGGACAATTCGGGAACAAACTACTGGCATAATCTAACTATCTGGAATAATGCAACATGGCTGAATTACACGATATGGGCGAACGACACATCGAACAACTGGAATTCCTCTGCGAAGAATCTCACTGTTGGAGACAATGATCTACCTACATCATCGTGTTCGATTTCAGGCTACTGGCACAATAGCGTCGTTTCTATATCATGGAATGCGTCCGACAATGTCAATCTTTCTTCAATTGAGTTATTTTACAATTACAGTATAGATAATACCACATCCACATGGAGTGGATGGAAAAGTTTTTGCACTCAGAATATAAGCCAACAGAGTGCATCAGGAACATTTTCATTCAATTTCCCAGATGGTGAGGGTTACTATCAGTTCAAGACCATAGTTGTGGATAATGCCACCAATACTGAGATAGATATTGGAATTGATGCTACTGCAGGATATGACAGTACAGACCCAATTTCAGAACAGGACAGTGATGATTCTGTTTTTGAGGGCATTCAATATACATTCAATGGTAGTTCCTCTTCAGATAATATCGAGATATATAACTGGACATGGAGCTTTGGAGACGGCTCATATGGATATGGGAATGTTACAAATCACGCTTATTTCTGTCCAGGAACTTTTGTAGTGAAGTTAACAGTAGAGGACTATGCAGGAAACACGAATTGGTCCACTATTTTGATATATGTGAACAATGTTCCTCCCACCGCAGGATTCACAAACACAACAGGAACGCTCTGCGAAGGGGACAGTATAGTCTTCAATGCTTCTTCATCGACAGAGCCGGGAAACAATATCACATGGTACGA
>Ga0190313_1001124_pt1 | contig 14659 bp, 26 predicted proteins | sample 4870071011_MG_FD_169989 | JGI IMG/M metagenome (GOLD analysis project Ga0190313, IMG submission 169989) | Hydrothermal vent sediment bacterial communities from Southern Trench, Guaymas Basin, Mexico - 4870-07-10-11_MG | ecosystem: Environmental > Aquatic > Marine > Hydrothermal vents > Sediment ...
ATATCATGAAGAGGGTGTATTATACCTATGTGAATGGAAAATTATGTAGAGTTGAGGATTATGGAGCCAAGAAAATAGTTACAGAAGTTAGAGATCCAAGCTTAGAAAGAGATATAGCCTATATACTGCTGTATCTGACAATAATAGCGATCTCATTACTATCGTTGTTATATCGTCTAAAGGCGATACCATGATCTTTCACTCAACAACTGCTCCAAGAATACGAATTGCTACAACTGTATCAATAGAGTTTGCTATGACAGGAGTAATTTTGCGAGGTGAAAGTAGATGAGAAAATGGATAGTTTTGCTAATACTCATTGCGGTTAGTAGTATTATTTGGTTGCCAGCTGTGACAGCTTTCAGTCATCCTGATAAGTACCAGTACTATATCAAAGCTTTGGAGTACTTGCTTAAGGGTTTGCAGGAGTATTTTAAGGCAGTAATAACGCTTTTTAGGGAGGCTGTTAGGTGACTAAAAATACTAAGTAGTTTTTTACAGCTGGGAGGTAACTAGAATGTCTAATGAGGATAAAAACAGAAAAGAAAGGGCTATGGAAATGTTACTGGCTAGAGGAAGAATAGCCGTATGGCTCATAATCTTAGCTACTGGAGTTCTGTGCTTCTTCGGTAAAATCACAGGAGAGCAATTCGTTGACATTATAAAATACGTTGCTGGAATCTGGCTCGGAGCTGAAGCTGCTGCGAAGGGAGCTGAGATAGTTAAAGAGGCATGAACTACGAAAGACCTATTGAAAGACTCGAACGTCAAATCGGAGAGCTATCTGGCAAGGTAGACATCATTCTCAAGAAGCTCGATGAAGTTGAAGAGCTTGTAAGACAGCACGGAGAGAGGATTACGAGATGCGAAAACGCCATAGACGACTGTAACGATAAGATCCAAAACCATTTAAGGTGGCATGAAAGGCAGAAGGGTTGGAACATTCAATGGAAGATTGCGATTTTAGCTGCTCTTGTGGCATCCGGATCTAGCGCTTTGTTCTCGCTCTTAATATCTTTAATAAGGTAGTATTATATGTATGCATCCCATAAGATACTGGTCCAAAAGAAAGCAAAGATTGATAAATTATAAGTTAAAGAAGAAGATCGAGGAGTTAAGAGCCATATATGCTGCTTCAACTGTAGTAATCATATTAGCTGCTTTGATCCTTCTCTTGTGGCTTATATTAAATAAATAAGGCAGTATATTAAGGAACCTTTCAGTCTAACTTCTGGACTGGGGCTGCATAGCAGCCCTTGTCTAAATTATGGATAGAGAGGTTCCAGGTTTTCCGGAGGTCCAGAGCAGGATATATATTAGTCCAACTACTGGACAAGACACTAAGGAAATGCAGGTTATACAGTCCATATATAGGACAATATTTATATGTCCACCTTCAAGACTATATACATGGTCCTGCTGCACCAGGTCATAGAGAGGTACATCAAAATCCTGGAAACCATCAAAAAGTACAACGGGAAGTCTTCAAACCAAATATTTGAATACAGCTCTATAAGATCAAAGGAAACTTTTCAGAGAGTAATCAACGATTTGGAGAAGTTAGGATTGATTGAAAGAGAAGAGAAAAAACCTGATACTTCTCCAAGCAGATTCCCCAAATTCTACAAAACTCCCAAGATTGTTAGGATTACTGAGAAGGGGATTAAGGTTTTGAAGAAGTTAAAAGAGTTGGAGGAGGTGATTAAATGAGAAAACCAGTAATAATTACGGGCCTTAAATTAACAGCATGGAAAGTCGATAGAAATAGCATAACCCTATACTTCGATAAACCCCTGGATAAAGAGACGGAAAGTAAAATCATAGCTGCTATTCTTAAATCCTTAATATAATTTTTTTAACCCTTCATCATCGACTCAACTCAGGTCCAACTCAGAACTTGACTCCAGTAACCTGAGGTTAGTTAAAATCCGATTTTTCACGTAAATCTGCTGGAATCTGCCATAAAAACAGCCTTTGTAAACTCTCAGTTTCACATTTAGAGACTCTAGAGTATACTATGTTATAGTGTAGCATAACTTATTCACTTATTCACTTATTCAGTAGTTATTGAATAAGTAAATAACCTAGGAAGAAGCCAACAAGGTTATAAGGCAAAAAGGCAACTAGAGTATATGAGCGAGAAAAAAATTGTTTTAGTTCCTGATAAGCAGTGGAGAATTACAATTCCGAAGAAGATCAGAAAGCAGATTTCAGCAGAAGCTTTCGTTCTCGAGCTTGTAGATGGTGCAATAGTGCTTAAACCAGTTGAGTTGAAGGAGATAAAGCATGCTTGAGTTTTACATACCGAAACAAGTTTTAGAATCCTACGGAGTTGTAGATCTTAAAGATCCTTCACTATTCAACACAGTTAACATAGCGTTAGATAAGCCAGTAACTGTCAGAATTACTCCAACACTTCTAACGATTTACAAAACTATAAGACGTAAGCTTTATGGGAAATACCTAGGAGTGGACATAATTTTAACGAACAAACACCTTCAAGAAAGTAAAGTATTTGAAATTAGGGAAACTAGTAAGGATTCGAGCTTGAAGCTTACTAAAATGATGATTATTGACAGAATACTTACAACTCACATGCTTCTTTACTTCTTTAAGCTTCTTAAGGACTTGGATATTAAGAAGGAATTTTTACATATTCCTATAGAAGATGTTAAATCTTTGAGTCAAGAAGAACCTCTAACGAATTTATTTAACTTTTTCAAGCGAAAGATAAAGATGTTTGATATAAAGCATTGTCTAACAACAACGATAACTTTTGCTGATACGGTATTAGGCATAATATCAGATTACAATTTCACAGTAAATGCATACTTCCAATACGGTTTATCAAAGATGATCCTGGATGAGGATTTAAACATTCTTCCAGAGCTAAGAATAAAGGTCAGTGATAGATTTCTTTCAGATTTAAAAGGATTTACGAGAGAATATGAAAAGAGGCTTAACGATTTAATGGATGAGTATAGGGTTCAACTTGAAAGTATCCTTGAAGAAGTTTATACACTCGAGACATTAGTACTTAAGTTGTTACGTAAAAATGGAAGTTTTGCATTTACTCCAGAAATTATCGATGTCATAGAGATTCATGGGTATTCTATTCAAGAAGCCCTTGAAGTTTTGAGAGAACTTGAACGTAAGAGGATTGTTATTAGAGAAAGGGAGAGGTGGATTTTAAATGAATGATTGGGCCTTACCTATACCTGTCAATGAGTATATTAACCAGGCTGAGGCTTTTCTTCGAGAACTTAATATAAATCCAGAACTTTTCCAATCTGTCATTAAATCTGCGATTGAAGATTACCTTCAACATGGCTTATGCGTAATTCCAGTTGCATTATCCAAAGATGAGAAAATCGCTAAGAAACCATTGATAAAATGGAAGGAATTCCAGGAAAGAAAACCGACAATAGAGGAAATTGAAAGTTGGTTTGAGAGATACAAGTACTTTAATATTGCAATAGTATGTGGAAGCATCTCAAACTTTTCAGCTCTTGATATCGATGAGAAGAATCCCAAAGTTAGGGAATTTGCTACGATAGAAACCGGAAAGGGATATCAGATTTGGGCTAGATGCGTAAAAAAGAGTGAAAACCTGCACAGTAAGCCGGATATCAGAATTAAAGGTGAAGGAGGTTATGTTTTAGCTCCTCCATCCATACATTATACTGGAGCAATATATCGTTGGACTCCTGGTAAAGACCTAAATAATCTGTATGATGCTGCCACATTTGATAATATAATTAAGAAAATAAAGGCATTATATAATATAAAAGAAGAACCGGTTAAAGAATCGGAAGGTGAAAAGGAATTTGAAAGACCTCCATTACAATTCCCATGCTTTGTTCAAGCTCACAAGGAGACACCTGAAGGCACTAGGAATGAAACTCTTTTTGCTTTAGGTATGATGCTTTTTGCAAATGGTTTCCAGGATCCCTTATTCTTACTGGATTACCTAAAATGGTTCAATAAGACATACTGTAAGCCTCCACTTGATGAGAAAGAAATCAAGAACATTGTAAAATCAATAATCAAGCATGAATACATTCCATCATGTAAGGCTATAATGTCTCGCTTAAAACCCGATTGTAAGGGATGTCCATTAAATAGATTCAAAAAGGTAGAAGCTGAGAAAGAAGAGGAAGTAATGGTTAAAGATGAAGAACTTGAGGAGTTTTTACCGGAAGGGTATGATCTATTCAGAGATTACCAACCTGAACTCATTAGAGCTGTGAAAGAGCAATTAGAAAAAGGTAGTTGTGGATTAAATGCACCAACCGGAGCCGGAAAGACAATAATATTTGATGTAGTAGCGAGATGGTTAGGAGTTCCAACCCTCATAGTCGAGCCTAATAGGCCTTTACAGGATCAAGTACATGAGAAAGATCCTGATGTGTTTGTTCTTAAAGGTAGGAGAAATTACTACTGTCCAGTAACCGGAAAAACTGCTGATAAAGCTCCATGTATAATTAAGAAGAACTTCAAGTGTAAGGAAATATGCCCTTACTATTTAGCTCTGGATATCGCTAAGAAAACTCTCGAGAATAGAGGGATTGTATGTGTAAACTTTGCCAATTGGTGGATATTGAGAAATTACCGTGATGATATGCTCATAATAATAGATGAAGCTCATCTAATTGTAAAGCAATTAGCTTCTCCAATACAAGTCAGATCTAATAGAATTTCAGATATACAAGCTGAAATTGAGGAATTGGAAAGAGAGATTGATATGTTAAGAGATAAGGCTGATGAACTCGATGAAGATTCGAAAGAATACGATGAAATTGCAAAGGAGATAAATAAAAAAGTGAATAGGCTTAAGCAGCTTAGATGGTTAATATCAAACCAGGAACACCTATTATTCTTCAGGAAGAAGGGAAAAGATGGTAAATATAGATGGTATGCAAAGGTTGAGGAAGAAGCAATTGTTAAATGGCTTACAAGAAAACATTGGTGCCTTTTAGTATCTGCAACTTTACCAGATATGGATGTTCCAGTTGTGAAGTCAGATAAATTCGTCGCAACTAGGAAAAATGCTCCCATTGTCTACTTCCCTATTGAGAAGCTAACGAAAACATCTCAATTAAGGAAAGGATTCAGAATCTTAAAATTTGCAGCTAATATAGTCAAACTAATCTCTAACTACTATAATGCTGACAAGGTTGTAGTCCATGTAATGGATATAGAACAGACGGGTAAGGAAATCGCTAGATATCTACAACCGTATAAAGTTAAGCTGCATGAGAAGGGATCCATCGAGAAATGTATTGAGGAATTTAAGAAGGATGATAGTAGGTTCCTGGTAATAGCTCAAGCTCATACCGGATTTGATTGGTCTTTTGTTCAATTACAGTTTGTGATAAACTTACCATATCCAGGTAATCCATACGATCCAGAATGGAAAGCATACGCTGAGAAGTATGGATGGGAGAAAGCTAGAGAGAAATACAATAAGGAAATGGTCCAGAATTTGATTCAATTATGTGGTAGAGTCTGTAGAGGTAGGGAAGATACAGGAATTACCTTCATCCTGGACAGAAAGTTTGGAGAAATATATCTGCTATACAATGATTGGTTCCCTGAAGAATTTAAGAACAGGTTAGTTTTGTTAGTAAGCCCGTGAGGTGATGGGATGGTAGACTTCGAGCTTGGAGAGAACCGGAAAGGAGTTTGTGATAGCTATGATTCTTAAGAAAGGTACTAGGATCCCCTTGTATTTGCCATTCTGTCCTAAGTGCAAGAAACCAGCCTTATTCCAACTTTATGGATCCAAGAGGGTTTTCTGCTACAACTGTGGATCCCTTTTTGAACCTCAATATAAGGAGGTTTAATCTAGACACAACATATATTAAGTAATAATGCATTATTTTTTACATGACTAAAGGCAGGAAATTTAAGTCATATACCATGAGGGTTCCTATAAGTGAGATGGACCCAATTGAAGAACTGGCAAAAGAGTTTAACAAAAGCAAAGCATCGATTATTCGTGATGCTTTAAAATTATACGCAATTCTAAAGTTCGCTGAAAAGCATGGCAAAGAGATTTTGCTTAGGGACCCAAAGACTGGTGAGATTGAAAAGCTAATCTTGCCATGATGACTAATGAGCTTCCAGATCCCATAATACTAGGGTTCATCCTGATACATTCAGTTCTGGCAACTCTAACGCTAAGAATTGCAGGATTTCTAGGAGATCCTTTTCTTTTTATTTTAGCAGGAGTTTACATCTTTCTAGTTATTATAATGATGCTAATGGAGATAAAAGAAGAGTAAAAAATCAAAGGATTTTATCTCTCTTACACTTTATCTCCCTGAATCCTACGTAACCTCCAAAATAGGGACACTGCATACAGAATCTAACCGGAACAATGCCATATAGTGGACATGGAACGCATTCCATTACTTTAATAGTTATTTCTCTTCTCATATTATCATCTCCAAAATCTCTAATGCCTCTTTAAGGTAAATCTTAATTCTCCTCAACTGGGCCTTTTGAGCTGCTGTCAGTCTATGTTCTACATTTTTAACTGCAACGCTGCAATCTCTGCACAGTCTTGCGAAATCTTCAAAACAATTTAAAAGAGTTGTAACACTCATCTTCTCACCTTTAAAATCAACATACGGTTTTTGCATTTCGGACATCTCATTCCCTTCTGTTTGATTTCATTGTATTCTTCTCTTGTTAGTTTGATGAAGTCAATGTATCCACACTTTTGGCATAAGACTTTGTAGAGCCTCATGCTAACTTTAATCCGAATTTAGTTATCTCCAGCATGAATTTCTTTGGAGCAGGTTTTAACCTATGCTTTAAGAGATTACATTCAACCCTGGACCCTCTGGGTATAAACCAGGTCACTATATCACTAAGGTGACTGATATCAATAGGACCCATGAATCCCTTATGCCATTCATTAGGAATCTGGTTTGCATAATCCTTTTTGGGGAAGACTGTTAAAACAACGGGGATCTTGTATTTTCTCGATAGATTTAGCAGAACTCTCATTTGGTCCCCAAGCTTTGGCGTATTCTGTCCCATTACCAATAGACGTTTATCAGGTTCTGTTTTGTTGAATAGTTCCCTTAAGAGATAGTTGAATGCATCGACTACAATGTATCTAAGTTTTAATCCTTTGTTAATTAATGAAATAAGCTCATTAGTTATGAAGTAATGCTGATCGTTGAAGTTGTCGAATCCCTTAAAAACCAAGTAGTCACGGATATCTTTGTAAGAATAGCCGAATTCTCTGCAAACTTCAAGAAATCTCTTGTTTAGTAAAGATCTGTCGGTATTTATAATAAGTATCTTACCGTCTTCAATGGATCCACACTTTATTAAATATAGTGGGACCTGCATGCATGATAGTGTTGTCTTACCAGATCCTGCTGCACCAATGATAGTTACTACCATTCCGCTTAGATCCTCTTCAAAAATTGTGGAAAGAAGATTTTGAGTCAGGCTGAAGGGATCCATTTTAATCACCTATTCGATTTCAAAATCCTCTTCTTTTGCAAAATCTTTTATTAGCTGGTATATTTTGTCGATTAACATTGGATCCCCTGTTAAGTTTATCACTACTTTAATTTCATGAGGCCATGAACCTTTTTTAATAGTTATACACATCTCCATCTTAATCATCCTCCTTTAAATTTACAATAAATTCCATAATCTCATGGTAGGCTGCTAATTTTCCAGCATAGAACTCTGGATAGTTTGTGTTGTTCAAAATCTCGAGATTATCCCTAATTAACTCCGTTATCCTCTCTATGATTTTACACAAAACATCTTTAACATTTTCACTCATTTACCTCCCTCCTCCATTTTTCTAACAAATCTTCCAGAATCTTGGAGCTTGATTTAGAAATCGGAAAGAGATGGCTTACACCATACATAGCAGCAGAATTAGCAGCTCTTGGTGAAATATATACAAGCTCACTGGATTTTGTGTTGATAATAGACACAATTAAATCCCTTTCATCAAAAGGTTCGTTGTCTATCTGGATTAGATAGTCCTTATATTTGATTAATAGCTTATCACTAACAAGCCCTGGATATATTCCTACCTTCTCCCCATATCTCATTATAAAGTTAAAAAAGTCGGTGTAAATGCTCATAGTCATCTCCTCTCAATCTTATAAGGACATATTTGGCTAAAATCACAATAATTGCATTCCCATTCCCATCTTGGACTTCTCCAGTTGTCAATGAACATTATTAGTTCATCGTCATCCATTGGATTTGACTCATCGAATTCTACTATTCTGGAAGGAGTTACGTAGATTAATTTTCCATGTTCATATCCTGTTAGCCACAAGTATATCCTTAGCTGATAGATGTGGTGTTCGTAAGGCCTATTTTCTCTGAGATCCTTTGCAAACTTGATTTCATATACAGTATCATTGTCTATCGCATCAACTCTTCCTTTAATCTTGTAATCCTGGATCTCCTTCTCAAATTCTACTTCGACTTTGCATCCTAAGTCTTTGAGAATTTGCTGTAATCCCAAGTGTACAAGGGATCCGAGTATTAGCTGTGGCTTAATTCCAAATAAGAAGAAGTATTCTTGTTCAAACAAAGATCTCTGTTTACAATAAACTAAGCTTGATACCCATATGACGTTCTCCTCTTTAGAAATTGAATGCCTCATTTTCTCCATCCATTGCTCATAGAGAATTTCAAGAACTACTGATTTGCTGATCTTCTCCCTCTTCTCAAATTCGTTTAAAAATTGGGAGAGATCCATTGATATCAATCCTCCAGGTACTCTTTATACTTCTCAAACAAAAGATCAAGAGCTTCCCTGACTAAGTGGCTGAGAGTTGGAAATAAGCCTTTATCCATTAACTTCTTGGCCATTTCTAACTGTTTTACACTTATGCTAACAGTTCTTTGAATTTTCATGTCTTCTAACATTTTCTTCACCTCTCAACATTTTTAGGGCTTTTTCAATTATATTTGCAGCATCAATAACCTTTGACCAGGCTACTTTCATGGCGTTGGTGAATTCTACTGCAACTCTTGGATTTAGAACGGTTGCAATGCTTTTATAATAGCCGTTTGATGCCCAGAGATCCCAGAATTCCTTTTCCATTTTCCAGAGCCTCTCTTTGACTTCTTTTAATTGAATTTCTAACTCTTCCAACACCACAACCTGGTCCTGTACCATGTTATGTTATATGTTACATGTTATATATTAAGCTGTCTATCCTATCCATCATTATAGATCATTGAGTAGAAGAGAGGAACTTAAAGCCTAATTTAAATATTCCTAAACGTTCCTTTCTTCTACTCAATGATTGTACTTCGACAATTTTTCGTTGAATTAAACCGGATTTCTTGATGAAAGGACTGATTATATTGGAGTTGCTGGAGCTCCGGAAAAGGTCCTGCAAACTCCAGGGGATCCATTTATATCGACAATAGCCGTTGTGATATATCTATTATACTACCTTATTAAATTAATATAAGCTCGCTCCATTTTTATAAGGTCTGAAAATAATTCGGAACATCCCAAGGAAGGTTGATATAGCAATACCGGAAAGGTTGGACCATGAAGGTTTACATTGTAAGTAGGCACCCTGGAACAATAGAATACCTCAAAAGATTCTATCCGGATGCTGAGGTTATTAACCACTTAAAAAGCCCTGATGATATACCAAGTGGATCCCTGGTAATTGGAAACCTGCCATTGACAGTAGTAGCCAGGCTGAAGGAGAGAGGAGTAAGATATGTCCAGGTGAACTTAGAGGTTCCTCCAGAATTGAGAGGGAAGGAGTTAGATGTCAATGAACTTGAAAAATATGTAAAACTAGTAGAAATAAAAGAGTTAAAAATTGAAGAGTTTAAACCTGGATAAGCTTTGATAAAAAAGATCAATCTTAATTTTTTCTCCCAGATTTATCATGAATAATCCTTATCTTAAGCTATTCTCCTGATCACAACGTTATTTACGTTTATAGCGGCTGGATGAATTCTCGCCGCAAACGTTCTTATCCTGTCTGGATTCCATCTAAATCTTATTACACCTTCTTTTTTGAACCTCGTGAATCCTGCTAGAAACGGTAGCCAAATTCTCCAAACCCACCAGCACCATCTCATTTCGAAGAGTACCCATAGAATGGCTAATGCTATACCATTATTGCCTATAAATCTGCATTCTACTTTAATCGGTTTATCCGTTTCGAGGAGCGGGCCGAATACGACATTTTTGCTCGGTTTTATTTGAGCTACGTCGGCATCAAATGCTATAACTTCCCAGCTTGTGTTTAAGGTTAGTACTGTAGGAGTTCCGAACCTTTCCGGTGGATAGGGTATGTTTGTGTAAGCCAATGGTCCTAGCAATGGATTAACGTAGCTACTAAGCCCTACGTACTTCCTAACGACATCATCAACTCTGGCTTTAGCAGAGGATACGGTATCTGCCTCTAAAACATATTCTGTAACCTCTCTGACTGAATCGCTTGTCTCAATACTTACATTGTCTCTTGTAGCTGTAATAGACAAATCCTTCCAGAACTCATAGTAAGGTCTTGGAATGTACTTAGTTAGAACGTATTCAGCTATTTCTCTCATTCCTTGCTCTCCAAATCTTTCCCTGAATGAAATAATGAATGGTGAGAATGGTGTAGATTTTTCTGCGACGGATATAGCCTCTTCGATCTCTTTTTTATCGAATTCTCTGACTAAACTCAGGTCGAACTTAACTCTTGGAATTATTTCTGGATGCTTTACCATATTATCACCTAAAGCCTACTCCAGTGTAGTATACCCCACCCTTGATTTTTACTCTTACCATCCATTATTTCCCCATCGAAAATCCAATCCCTTGAAGTTCTTCTTATCTTAGCTTTTATTAAGTCGATGTTTTGTGGAACTATTTCTCTATCTATTGCCAATGCAATTAATCCGGCTATATGAGGCGTAGCCATCGATGTTCCAATCATGAGATCCCATCCGTCTGGCAGAAAATCGTAAAGACCATCGTACCAAGGACTACAAGCGCTGACAATCTGTGAATTTCTATCTCCACCGATTCCAGCAACGTCTGGCTTTATGAATTCGTCTCCCCATCTCCTATAATGTTCTTCAAAAACGTCTTTGTTTTTAGCATAGTACTTACCTTGCCATCCTCTGCTTGAATAGCTGCTGGTGTGATATTTTTGTTTCCAGTCGGCTGCAGCTACAGTTAGTGCCTTTAAAGCTGCTCCGGGAGAAGCTATTTCAAACTCACCATCTTCATTTCCAGCAGCCACAACGAATATCGTCTTATATTTTTGATTTAGGGTGTTTAGAAGCTTGCATTCGGGATCTTTGTCGACTGGTTCGGTTAAAGTTCCTCCTAGGGACATAGACACGACTTTACAACCGTTCTTTGCACAGATTTCCATTGCTTTCATGACCTGGTATGATGAACATGGTCCAAAAGCGGCAAATACCTTTACATGCAAAGATTTCGGAGCATTTGCAACTGGATAGAAATAACCGTATCTAGTAATTGCTGGTCTTCCAAATGCACAAGCGTGACACCATGAGCCATGCGACATTGTATCTATCGGTGGCTCATACGTTAGACTCACGGATTTAATCTCATGTGGTAATCCCAATCCTGGTCCATACCTAACGCCTGTATCAATTACACCAACATAAGTTCTTGTTGTCAATCTATTATCCTTTGGAACTCCTAAAAGCTCTCTAGTATAAGTTACCAGTTTCCAGTCGGCTCTTGTTATAACTGGAAACGGAGTCAATTTAAGATTCTTAAGTATTTTAGGTGGATTTAATATGAATAGGGCATTTTCTATAATAGCGCTTAATGGGCTTGGAATTTCGGCTGCAGGCTTAAACTTAAATCCCAACTTTTCAAGATCCCCCATTGATAACTTGCTTAGTATAGGATCTTTTGTGATTCCAATTCTTTTAAACAACTCATCAATTCCGTAAGCTGTGGGCCAAAAGATCTTCTCCTTACTTATATATACAACCTCTGGAATTCTCTCTATTTCGTAAAGATCTGCTGGTTCTTTTACGTCTACTATTATGAAGTTTTCAACCGTTCCTATTACCCTAAATCCCTTTTTCCTCAACACTTGAGCTACATAGTCGGTTTTATTCGGCTGAACTTCAACTACAACCCTAAAACCATATACATTCTTCCTTCTCCTCTCAGCCATCTTTAAAGCAGTTTCAAGCCACTCGCTTATTTTTGTCATTTCCTCATCACCTGCCTAAACATTCTCATAATTCTCTCTCCAATATACAAGAAATATCCAGGGGACGTTACAAAATCGTGAACATTGTGAATAAAGTGAGCGAAGGCGACTTTTGGATCCCTGTGAATTATTGCCAATAAAATCCCACTAAGAGGATCATGCATTGGACATATTCTGTGAGCAGGGCCAAAAACCGCTGTATTAGCATCCATCACTCTGTTTACCCATTTGTATCTGCTTAATCCGATTTTATCAAATAATTCGTTATGCTCCTCTATCGTAGGCATATAAAAAATATAGGTTTAAAGGCTTAAAACTTAAGCTAAGGTAAAACCTGCAGCTAATGTTGTGAGTCCTGCCGTAAATACAAACAGCATTCTCTGCAGTACTTTTGGAGCCTGCTCCTTGTTGTAGTCGCCTGTTAAAGCTCTGTACGCAAACAAAGCTGGAGATGATATTAAGGCGATACCTGCCAGAATAAGAGTTACTGGAATGTTAAGATGACCTGTTGTTATATAACAGGCTGTAGGCATCGAGATCGCATGGCCCACTCCGTATAATTCTTCATGATGGCTCCTGGAGTATAGCCATACAATTACAAAGCCGAGTCCTATACCAATTGCAGCTAAGGGCCTCTCTGATATAATATATAAGGCTATTATTAGTATTATAAAGAGGTAGATACAAGCGTATTTAGCTAATTTAGGTGTGGGTTTCTTATCTGTGCTTTTCCCTTTAAGAACGTGGTAACAATGCTGAAAAGCTGATAAGAAAAACATTCCTGCTAAAACGGCTATTGTTAAGTCTATCCTAATGGTTTTGAATGCTGCATAACCTGCTAAGCAACCTATCAAAGCTGGAAGAGTCCAGCAGAAGATGTTAAAGAATATGGGATATCCAGCATTCCATTTCATGATATTACCTCTCAACCTTTCTTCAACATCATATCTACAGCAAATCTAACGAATTGGCGTAATTGTTCATTTGGAGCCTCCTCTACAGCTTGTTTTATAGCCTCTTCGAGTTTCTTCATCGCCAATGAATTTATCATGGCTGCAGCATTGAATATCTTCTGTACAAGGTTTTCTGAGGTTTTAAGATCTTTCAAATTAAGTTTCCAGTCTTCTATAAAACCTATGTAATGTAAAAATAATGGGATTGAAGGTTCCAGTTTTAAGTTAATGGTGTCGATGTAGTCATCTGCTATCTGATACGCAAGACCGAGAGCTTTGCCGTAATGATCGCATTTTGAAAGAGTTTCGTAATCATTCTTTCCTGCTGCAATTGCTCCAAGAACTACTGAAATACTGAATAAAGCTCCAGTTTTAGCCTTTGCAATCATGACATATGGGTTACAAAGCCAATTCTTTTTGAATACATCAAGGACTTCACCTTTCGTGACAGTTTCCCATGTCTTAATGGCAATCTGGACAGCTTTAAAGCCATACTTTGAGATCATTGATAAAGCATGAGAAACTACCATGTGAGGAACGATTATGGCTGCTGCTACTCCTTTCTTGAGCCAATAAGCTAAATCCCCTCTTCTGATTTCATCGAGGTCCAGGATATCATCATGTGTAAGACTAGCGCTATGAATTAATTCTACAGCTACTGCTGCATCTAAGGCATCCTCAGGTTGTCCTCCAAATGATTCACAGCTTAAAAGACATAGAACACCTCTAAGTCTTTTTCCTCCCTTTACAATGTCTTTTACTTCATTTCTGAATTCATAGTTTTTTAAGAAATCATCGATACCTTTCTCGACCATCTGTTTAAGTTCTTCGTATTTCTCCTTCATTTAATCACCAATAGCTTCAATCATTCCCTCTAGATATTCTCTCAAAATGGTGTAATGATAGAACCAGTCTTTTGTTTCAAATGTGATCCATCCCTTGGATACTGCATAGTCTGGATCTATTTGCTTCTTGAGAATCCCTGAGAAAACACTGTAAGGCATTGATACTACTAAGGTAGCATTAGTCTTTGGTTTAGTTGGTAATACTTTGACACCGTCAGGTGTCACATGGAGATAAAAAGCTCCAATTCCTTTTGCAAGTTTTATTTTAAGAAGGAGCGTTCTTTTTGCATATTCTGGATGCTCATTCAATTTATCCTTAATTCTTTCCCAAGCCTTTTCTGACAACAATTTTAGAAGTTCTAACAACTTGTTACTCACCAAATACCACCTCCACAAGCTCAGACCAATCGTAATCCCTTGTAAGGAATCCCTCAATTAATGGATTCGATGCCATATCGTCTGTTTTAAGGCATGGAACTTTAATTAACTTGTAACCATTTTGTTTGCAGAAGTCATCGATGTGTTCGTTGAATAACGGGAAATCGCTTAAGTTCTCCACAACGGCTGCTATTTCAATTCCTTCGGTTTTCAGAACGTCAATGGCTCTCTTTGCTCCAAGTATTGCTCCAGTATTAGGAGC
>Ga0190313_1001125_pt1 | contig 14654 bp, 12 predicted proteins | sample 4870071011_MG_FD_169989 | JGI IMG/M metagenome (GOLD analysis project Ga0190313, IMG submission 169989) | Hydrothermal vent sediment bacterial communities from Southern Trench, Guaymas Basin, Mexico - 4870-07-10-11_MG | ecosystem: Environmental > Aquatic > Marine > Hydrothermal vents > Sediment ...
AAATAATAGATTCCGCCGAAGATTGCGTGACCATCTACATTTTACCAAGCAAGAAATATATGAAGGAGGTAACACTCGGAATTAAAAAATCCGATACGGAGATGATACTATGAGAATTGAAAAAGAGGTTTTGTAAGAGTTTTCAATGAAAATCCAAAATTGCAGTCCGGCGGAACGATGAGTATTTAAAACTTTTTGTTAGTCGCTTTTGCTATATATTTTAACTTATTTTTAATTTTGCAAAACTATTTCTGCAAGAAAACCTCATAAAAAATTTATATAAAAACCACTTATAAACGCGGTCCACCTTTATATACCCCATGCACTATCTGAGGTAGACCGCATTATAACTCAGGCAAAATTTTTATACTATAAATCCTTCCCTTATCACAGAATCCAGGTTTCAGAAATACATAGTTGTGTGGAAGCAGAAGGATGGAATATTGTTTTTGAAGTGACTGCAGAAGTTTCAGAAATACATAGTTGTGTGGAAGCCTTCTTCTACTTCTTCTACTTTTCCACCTCTCAGTGAAAGTTTCAGAAATACATAGTTGTGTGGAAGCATATATGCCTCTGTCACTCCTTGAGAGTATCCCCCTTCTCGTTTCAGAAATACATAGTTGTGTGGAAGCACACCATTACTGTTGCTTGTCTTTACAGTGAATTTTATAGTTTCAGAAATACATAGTTGTGTGGAAGCTCTTTATTCTTCATCTCATTTGTTCTCTTTATCAATCTATCGTTTCAGAAATACATAGTTGTGTGGAAGCATATAAAATCCTCTTGCTATCGCGAAGTCTGTCTCATACTCGTTTCAGAAATACATAGTTGTGTGGAAGCCAATATCCATCAATCCCTTATCCCATCTCCATTTCTTGTTTCAGAAATACATAGTTGTGTGGAAGCTTAACTGTTTCTCTATTTCTTCCAATCTTTTCTTCCAGTTTCAGAAATACATAGTTGTGTGGAAGCACTCCATATCTCTTCTTCAACTTATCACTCCAAACTTGTTTCAGAAATACATAGTTGTGTGGAAGCCTTTTCCTCCTGCACTTAACCCAAAACAATACTCTTTAGTTTCAGAAATACATAGTTGTGTGGAAGCACAACTGAATTCAAGAGTGAGGAAATAGACGTTGGTTTCAGAAATACATAGTTGTGTGGAAGCAAATTGGGCTGTTTTTCAAATACTTTTGAATAGTCTTCGTTTCAGAAATACATAGTTGTGTGGAAGCATAAGCATGGCTTGAAATGTATTGAGAATAAAGAAATTTGTTTCAGAAATACATAGTTGTGTGGAAGCCCTGTATGCCCCGTTCTTGTAGTAGTATATCTCCTCGGTAGTTTCAGAAATACATAGTTGTGTGGAAGCTTATATGTTGCGCCTCCGAGGTTGTTCTGTTTAACATAAGTTTCAGAAATACATAGTTGTGTGGAAGCTCCTTCGCAACCCAATCTTTCTTTTTTCCGATTATCTGTTTCAGAAATACATAGTTGTGTGGAAGCCAATCAACTTCATTTCTCAACTTCTTCCTTGCTAACCGTTTCAGAAATACATAGTTGTGTGGAAGCATAAAAGGTAGATTTTTTAATGATTCTGACATATTCTGTTTCAGAAATACATAGTTGTGTGGAAGCCCGATCGCCTCAAGAATCAATTCCCTTGCTAACAACGTTTCAGAAATACATAGTTGTGTGGAAGCGTTTCTCCTTCTTCCATTTCCTAACCAATTTTCTCCGTTTCAGAAATACATAGTTGTGTGGAAGCTTCATCCCTGAAAATCCAGCGATGTCTGCTACTGTCATGGTTTCAGAAATACATAGTTGTGTGGAAGCTAGAGGGCGTTATCTGCGCTTATACCCTCCTCAGCACAGTTTCAGAAATACATAGTTGTGTGGAAGCCCTCGCCACAATGTGCAGTCAAATAGAGCATCTCTCCGTTTCAGAAATACATAGTTGTGTGGAAGCATGCTCAGTACCGTATATTCCCTTAGGAAATCACTCACCGTTTCAGAAATACATAGTTGTGTGGAAGCAAATAATCTAATTGACTTCCACGAAAACTAAGTTTCTTGCGTTTCAGAAATACATAGTTGTGTGGAAGCTAGAACTATAAGGATGAAGGACGTTTTGGTCGTCCGGAGTTTCAGAAATACATAGTTGTGTGGAAACACCAACGCCCTAACGGGTTCTGGTAATTGCTCCAATTGATTTCAGAAATACATAGTTGTGTTGAAAACCCTAATTAGGAGTACATTACTGAAGCTGTTTTATATTCTCGCAAAATTGAAGAACATCAACAAACATAACTTTGCAACCATCTATATTCAATTTTCCTTTTTCCCCGCGGTATGTAACCACGAATCCTTTCTTTGGCTTGTATTTTTTAATGAATGATCTAAAACCCTTTTCTAACTTAGACGAATCTGCAGTAATCTTAATTTCCACCGGGATTACCTCTGTTGGAGTTTCTATAACAAAATCAACTTCCGCCCCGGATTTCGTTCTCCAGTATTTTGGAATTATATTACATTTGAGCATTTCGGATAGAATGTAATTCTCAAAAAGGATTCCAGAGGGTTCCGATGGAAATGTGCCGGAAACTGCATTTCTCAGACCCGTATCCACAAAATATATTTTTGGTTGTTTCGTTATTTCTTTCGCTTTGTTCGTGAAGAAGGGCTCAACTTGAACTATGAAATAGCTTTTGGTCAGGGCATCTATATATTTTTTGACTGTTTGAAAAGACAGGTCCAGCATTTGCGATAAATTGCTGTAGGAAGTGGGTCCACTGCTAACCGCCATATACCTCACAAGCCTTTCTATGGCTCCAACATCTTCAATTGAAAAATTCCTAACAACATCTTTGAGAAGCATTGTTTCGTAAAGGTCCCGCAGAATAATCCTCTTCATCTCGGTATCATCAGTCAAAACCACTTTGGGAAATCCTCCATATACCATATGCTCCCAAACAATCCTTCTGAGAATATTATCGGTTAGGTATTTTTTATTCTTTGCCCTCAGAAATTCAGTCAAGTTAAAAGGATAAAGACGCATTACGGATACCCTTCCAACCAAATACGACAAAACCTCCTTCTGCAGTATGATTTCGGAGGAGGATGTTACCCAGAGCTTTGCACCGGTATCCACAAGATATTTAAGTTTAATACCTGCATCTCTGCAGTACTGCACCTCATCAAGAATACAAAACTCATAACCTTCAAGATACTGCATCCTGAATTTTTTCACATCTTCATCAAAAATTTCCCTTGCATCGGGATCGTCAAACAAAACATAAGAGACATTTTTTCCAAACATCATGTGTTTGAGAAATGTGGTTTTTCCAGCCTGCCTAGGACCAACCAACGCAACCATAGGATAAACTTCCGATACTTTGATGAATTTTTCTGTGATATCCCTATCCACATAACGCATAAACAAAGTAATGATTATCAAATATATAATCTTTACTAAAGTTTAACTGTTGTTAAATTTTAGCAGGGTTAAAATTGAAGAGATGTTTAATTTTAGTTAACAAGTAAACTTTATAACCTGAAACTAGATTATCATAATCATGGTTCAGTTCAGGTATTTATCAAATATCAAAAAAGAGAATGGTAGTGTAATAACTGAGAAAAGGTGTTTATTGACAAGACCTAATATATGGCGCATAGAAAACTATTTATCGGATTAATGATTTTGTTGCGCAGCATGAGACGCAAGGTTTGGTCTTACATACTCGTTGTTATGCTCGCGTTATCGTTACCTTTGGCGGGGGGGTCAGACAAAAAATCCTCAAACATATTTTTTAATCCAGTTGAATTTTTTGAGTATTTAAATATAACTACTCAGCAGGATTTCAAAAACGGCACATGGGATTCCACTGTGGACCTTGACACATACCCGGGTAATATCACTCTTAAAAAGTATACTTCCAACTATACCGTCGGAAAACTGGATGCCCCCTCAAGTTCTTATTCTTCAGGATACACTGTAGTTCCTGGAGATTCTGCATTCATTTTTTCTTCCCCCGGAACTGTTAAGAGAATTGCGATAAATGTCGGTACCTATGCTGGAAGTTTTAAGGTGAAGGTGCTGCGCCGTACCAACACGGGACTGTGGTATGCTGTAGCCACTTCTCCCGTGCTATATCCCAGCCCAAATCAGCTGAATTACTTTAATGTGAATCTCAATGTGAGCACGGGCGACCGTTTGGGAATATATACGGTTTCTGGGCAGTTATCCGCCTTATCCGCAAATACCGATACCGGTTACTGGTACTATACAGGGGAGGTGGGAAGTACTCCAGTTACGATGAATTGGGATTTTAACCCAGCCTTCATAACCATGCAGGCGGAGGTTGAATCCGAGAGATATTACTCTGAGGGAAACTGGACATCGCAGATAATAGAGTTCAAGACGGTTCCTGAAAACATAAGCGTTGGATGGTTTGCCTCCATACCTCCCGGGGCAGGAATGGTTGTTTATGCCAGAACATCTCCGGATGGCATAAGTTGGACTCCCTGGGAAATTATAAGCAACAACTCCTCTCCATCTGTGATAGAAAGATTTATGCAACTCAAGGTAACTCTCACTTCCGACGGCGCCCATGTGCCGATTTTACACGAGATAAGTATAAGATACAGGTACAAAATATCGCTGACAATAAACGAATTTTCATCTTTTGGAAGCAATGAATGGATAGAAATAAAGAACTCGGGAAATCATACTCTGGACCTCGGAGGGATAGAGATAACGGATTTTGATTCTTTGCATGCAATACTTCCATCAATCAAACTTAACGCGGGAGATTACTATGTTTTGAATCTAAGTGGTGATTACCTCCGCGATTCCGGTGATGACATAGGGATAATCTACAGAAACAAGACGCTGGATTATGTATCCTACGCATCCTCCGCTATGAACGAAATTGACGGCCCTCCGCCCAATGTAACTTTCATACTAAACGGCAGGGGATTCGGAGGGCACATACCCGCGCCCGGTAACGGGGAAAGTGTGTCTCTTATACCCGATGGGTATGATTGCGATCGTGCCTCGGACTGGTATATAACTCCCTATCGCTATTCTACTCCCGGTTCAAGAAATGTTTATGGCGTTTTTGTTTCCTCCGAGGATATTTCGCCGAGAAATGTGCATCCCGGAGAAAATGCTACAATCCTCCACCTCATCCTCCAGACGGATTCATCGGAAAATCTGAATGTTTCCAGCATGGTCATTATGGTATCCGGAACCCTTAACACTTCGGAAATATCCGAAGTATATGTTTATATGGATGCCGATTTCAGCAGTAATGTGAGCATGGGAGATAAATACTTGGGAGGAGGGACAATTAACTGGAACACCACTTACATAAATCTGAACATAACTCTGAATTCTTCCGCAAATGTATCATTAATTGTGGGCGCGGTGTTTTCCACAAATGCCACACCGGATAAATTTGTGCAATTTAGCATAAGCGATATATATGTTGAATCCGCGATGGCGATTTTTGAGAGTTCTCCATCAACCGGAAGGATTTACATAGCGTATCCCGATAATACTCCTCCTTCTGTGGTGAATGTAAGTTTCTCCTCTCAGCAGCCGTTTGGTGTGGGAGTTTACGATGTCGCTGTGGAATTCAACGAACCCATGAATACCTCTGTTCAGCCGGTAGTTATGTATGGACCGCCTATTATTAAGTACTACTCCACCGGACAGTGGATAAATTCTACGCTCTGGGTTGGCAAAATAGAAATTTACAATAACTCTCCGTCGGGTAACTATGTTCTTTCAATAGAGGGGGCGAAGGACATTGCCGGAAACGAGATGAGTGATTATTCCACAACTTTTTATGTGGATACGGATAGCCCGTATGTTACGGAAATATACTTGGGAGGAGAACCTGTGGGTCCCGGGGAGCATGTAGTTTATGTGAATTTCAGTGAGGATATGGATACCTCTCATAACCTTGAAGTAATCTGCATATATGCAGATATACAGAAGAGAATTATCGGGAACTGGAAGACCTCACTTACCTGGGAGGGTACACTGGTTGTGGAAAAGGAGAATCTGCAAAGTAATGCCACTCTAATAGTTAAGGGAGGGATGGATAAAGCCAACAACAGCATGTACATTTACGAATACAGTTTTCGGGTGGATACCCTACCACCATCCATAGTGGATACCGTATGGAGTATGTATCCTCCGCTGAAAAACGATACTGTATGCAATATAACGGTAAAATTCAGCGAAGAAATAAAGAATTTTTCAGTTGTGGTAGGCGGTAGAGAGATTTATGCAACGAAAGTATCTGATGATACATACATAATAACTTTGAATACGAATGATTTTGCGGAAGGTGAATACAAAATTAAAATTCTTAATTTGACGGATATGGCAGGAAATTCAGTAACCACATACTTAGAGCAAAAACTGATAATTGATAAAACACCACCAGAAATAAATGTAGTTTCACCTGAGACTGTCGTTGAAGGTAGAGATATGGAAATATATGTCTACGCCAACGATACTTATGGGATATCCTATGTTATGCTCATTTACGAAATAGGCGGAAGAAATTATACCGTATATTTGAACTATTCCGGTGGAATATATCGCGCAACCATTCCCGGAAATATAGTAGGGGGGGATGTTAAATACAGAGTGTATGCTGTGGATCTCGCAGGTAATGTTGCCATCAAAGAAGGGAAGATAAAAAGAATTCCTTCATGGTCAGCGTATTGGATAATCTGGGTTATATTCGGACTGTTCTACTCACTTCCGTTCATATTTGAATTTGTTATAAGAAGGGGGAGGAGATAATATTTACTCAAAATCTTTCAGCAAATATTTTCTACTTCCTAACCCTATTTTCTCGGCAATTTCCAATATTTCGTTCATATCCGCCGAATCCTCAAATAGGGCCTTCGCCTTATCTCTTTTTTCACTAATATTCAATCCGGGAAGAGGTTGAGCAGCGCTGACCATATCGTAGGAAGCGGAATCTATGGCGACAACATCTTTTGATAACAAAAATCCGATATTCTGCACCGCCAGAAGTTTAGAAGTGGGTAAACAATCGCAGTGAGGCGTTACATCCATCAACACATTGAGATAAGTCGCTCTGCCAACCTTATCAAGTATGGCCTTGGTATAATAAAGTGTTTTTATTGCGGTATCCCTAGCGGAACTCCACTCAGATTTTATTGCTCCCTCCTTGCAGGTAATCACGCACATTCCGCATCCTATGCAAACCTCCGGGTTAATTGTCGCAGTGTTTTCCACGGTTATCGCTCCAGCAGGACAATTTACCATACACTCTCCACATCCCTTACACCTCTCCTTCAGAACTCTCGGTTTTACCTCCGAATGAAGAAAGAGCTTTCCGCGACGGGAGGCAATCCCCATTCCTATATTCTTTATAGCACCACCATATCCAAATAACCCGTGAAATTTGAAGTGAGTTAAAACGAAAAGATAATCCAGATCTCTAACCACGCTACCAACATACGCCACCTCAACTTCCTCAAACCCCGTTTTCAAAGCTATCTCGTCTCTTCCCAAAAGCCCGTCTCCAACTATAAAAGGTGCCCCAACCGTGGCGTACGAAAATCCATTTAGATTTGCCGTTTCTATATGGTCCACGGAATTCCATCTTCCAACACGGTAAAGGGTGTTGCAGTCAAACAAGAAAACTCGCGCCCCCTTAGATTTCAGAACATCCACAATTACTCTGGCTATCTGAGGTCTGAGATGAGTTATGTTCCCCCTCTCGCCTACATGCACCTTTATTCCGACAAAATCTCCACGCTCAACATCGTCCAGATAACCGCATTCTTCAAGACATTTTTTTATGATATGGAGAGGCGATGTTTCCCCGAACCCTATTTTAATTACTTCACTACTCATACAGAAAAGGATTGTGTTGTCGTATATTACAGTTGCGGAAAGAGGATAATTAGCATCCTGAGATTATCAAATTATCACACGGTCCTTTATCACCGTGAACATCCGCGGCGTTGAACGGATTCAAATCTACGCTCAACTCTACCGATGTGGGAAGCAAATCATTATCGTCGTCCGAATCGTAGAAATTGGGGATTTCATCGTTGTCATAATCAAACTAAGAGGAGCGTTCCCACTCCTCTATGTTCGCCAAGCCATCGCTGTCTGAATCGTTGTACGCATCATCAACCAGCGGATTAACCCACTGCGAGGAATCTTCTGGAGCGCTCTCTGAATTTTTCGCAGCCCACAGATAGGCGCGGATCTCCACAATATCTGGCAGGCCATCCGAATCCTTCATCGCAAAATCCATGGTATTTCCGAGATACTCCGCAATATACGCCTCTAAGCCATCCGTAGCGCCGTCCTTATCGGAATCTGCCACCGTCGGATCTATACACCCCACGCTCAGCTCACCGAGAGCGTAATAACCATCGTAGGATATAGTGTTTGTTGTTGCGCCGTTGAGGGTTATGTTTATCTCGTGCGTAAATTCGTAAACCGTAGACCAGCCGAACTCCGCCAACTTGACTTTTTTAACCATTACCTCTCCATCTTCTACGGTATGGAAATCCACATCCTCCGACGGAGAGTGATAAGGAACAACATAGCCATCCGTTAAACCATCATCATCTGTATCCGCATCAAGCGGATCGGTGCCTATCTCCAGAACTTCATCCCCATCACTCAGTCCATCACGATCCGTATCCCAGCAGAACGGATCCGTGCCTATACGCAACTCCGTGCCATCTAATAAACCATCGCCATCACTGTCCGCTATTAGAGGATTGAAATCTCCGCCGTCCACAGCGCCATCGTTGTCCGTATCGTCATCAATTACATTCGTTCCTACCCACTGCCCAACAAACGAGTTAAATACCATATTAAACCTCCCTTATTCTACCGGTTCAAATATTATCTTTCCCTCCTTCTCCTTAAAAGTTATGTTGAATTTATCAAATATATCTAACCTGCCGAGTAGAGGCGGTGCCTCTTCAATCAGCGCCCACGCTACCCTTGGATTTAATTCTATATCGCCAATACGCATTTTTACCTTTGTTATAATTGTGGGTATTGCTTTACCTGAAACCCCATGGAACTCAACAATGTTATCATCTTGTATTTTAAATCCAAGATATCTTCCTACACTGTAAGGGATTATAGTTATATCAGCTCCCGAATCTATAAAAGGTTCATATTTTATCCATTTTCCTTTTCGTGTCTGTAGATGTATATTAGCAACCGGTCTCTTGATCTCTCCCAATACCTTTGATCTCATTTTTCTATAATAGAAGGTTACCATTTATAACCCCCTCACAGAATAAGTATGTCATCAGTCGGTACTTTAGCCAATGTTATTTCTTTGTCGGGATACATTCGCTCTGCCTGTTCCATAACCTCGTCCGCTCTATCTCCGCTCGCAACCACCTTTCCATCCACTATCGCAATCCACTTCCCCGCATACTCGCTTAAATCAGCGTTTATGTAAAACTCGTAATTCTTATCCTTAATCTCCTCTACTTCCTCGCTCATATTTAATCATATTGCATCGCTATATATAAACCTCTCTACCCGAGGTTTATCACAGAGTCATTTCCACCCTCTTTGGCTTTTCGGGAAGGAGCTTTCCCTCTCTCTGAAGTTTGAGCCACACCTCATTTATCTTTCCGAATACCTTTTTCTCGTATTCCTTGCCCAAATACCTTATTCCAGCATAATTTCCTATTATCTGGCACCATATCTTTCCATCAAGTTTGTAATATATGAAATAACCTCTGCCCATTTTGGATGGGTCACCGATATATTCTCCGCTCTCCTTATACTCAATATACACTACATCATCCCAGGGAATGAATACCTCCTGCCTTCGCAACGCATATTTTAAAGGTCTGTAAGATGGAACAAAACCATTCTCATAAATAGCAATAGTTTGGCTGGTTATACCTTGAATGATACTTATGATTCCCGCTGGTATTAAGATTACACACACGATTATAAACAAATCCCACCACCAAATATTCCAAGTTGATATATCGGTGTTTCCGAATGTGAGCCATCCCCAAATAATCCCTATGATCCCGCCTACACCAAAAACTATTCCAATAATAGGTAAACCTATAGAAATAAATTTGGCATATGGGTGTATAAATATTAGCTGCCCTCTTTTTTCTATTTTTTCATCACTCATAGACCTTCACCTCTTTATGATATACCAAACACTTTACAGACATTTAATACTCCAACAAAAAGTCCTAGCGTAGCCCATGTAAAGGTTGCAGCTGTCGTAATTGGAGTGTTAGGTAATTCCTTTAATGAGGATATAGCATATCTCATCCCCCAAGCAGCAGAGAGTAATCCGACAATAGCTGCGGTCTGTTTTATGGCTTTATCGGATGTGATTGCAGAGAGAAGGTAGAGAACAAATGCGATCATGCTTATGGCGAATGTAAAGGCAGTAGTAAATGGCATTGAGTTACCCCAAGCAATTATGTAATTACCCACGACCTTTCCTATGCTGAGGGAGACGAGAGGCCATCTCGCCCACCACCATGCCTCGGATGGTATTTTATTCACTATATCAAGAACGGTGAAAGGATCCATATACTGAGGTAAGCCGTAGAGAGGTATTTCACCGAAAGCCCAGTTTGCTCCGAAAGCATCCAGAATCGCCGTGAGAAGCAGACCGAGAAGTATGAACGGTATTACTACGAAAATTGGATAGAATGGTTTAAGCACGGTCTCCGCAACCTGTAATCCGCCCATCACCGCCATAAATAGAGGAATGGGTAACGATACCATGAGAGCAATGAGCAACCCCGCACCTATCATTATTTCATAATCAAAGTTGTTATCTGAAGCGTAGAGTGCAGTGCTGCCACCTCCATGGAACAGGTTTATTATTTCGCTGATTACATAAGCGAATTTACCAGCTATGAATAACAACCCATTCTTTATCGCATCTATCAGAGGCTTTACAAGCCTCTCTATGATTTCCATAATAAACTGGAATAGAATATTCAACCCCTCTAGAATCTTCGCCCCGACCTCGCACAAGAAATCCCAGAACATAGCGAGTGCCTTGGCTATTGTCTTTATTACAACGCCGATTGGTCCATCAACTTCCTTGTACCATTCCGCTGAGTTTCCGAGCGTATCTGTGGCGTTCACGGATATGTTGTAAGTGAGCACAGCAGAAACCTCGGTTACATCAATGATTTCATCCAGATATACGGAGGTCTGAGTGCCGTCGTATTCCTTAACTATTGTCCAGGTCATTATTCCGAACACATCTGGACATACGGATTTTATTCTTACTCTTGAAATTCCCGCTACATCCCTTATTTCCGCCACAACATGTGCCTTAGCATTAGGTACGAGAGGCGCTACATAGCCCTCATAGATAGTGCTTACATGGAACTCGGTTATAACGGGCGCCATACTTTCGGTGATTAATGGATTGAACTCATCTCTCAGCCACTGCGTGGCGTTCTCCGCGCACGATTTGTTATGCGGCGCCGTGTTATTCCATTCGGTTATGTATCTCGCTATTTGTTCGGCGCTGTATTTATTTGCATCCAGAAGATCCAGATAATAGTGGAAATTCCTATTATTTCTCACGGAGAAGAAGTAGGCGATTGTCCAGTTGTAGGATGTCCAGAGATCGTAATATTCCGAGGTTGGATCTGCAAAGAGGCGCGCAAATTTTGCGAAGGTTGAGTTATTGCTCAATAGAGATTCCACAATATCTGGAATATTGTCCTCGTCAGAATCTATGTAGTTTCCTTCGGGATCTTTATATGCTGCCAGTGGATCTCCGTACAGAGCTACATCCTTACTTATCGGATTGTTATCTTCATCATAGTCCACTATAATCTTAACCGTCCAGCCATTTATCTCTTTCCCGTCGGTTACATTATCCTTATCCACATCGGGATTCTTGATATATTTCACAGCAGTTTCATTAACATTCTCCCAAGTTCCCCACAGCTCGTACAGGCTCTCCTGCCAGTATTTGTATTCCTCACCATCGTTTATTCCGTTATGATCTGTGTCCGCGTCGGTTATCATCGTGCCGTTTTCATACTCCCAGAGATTATCCAAACCATCAGAATCTTTATCGCCGTGCGCATCTGCGCTATTGAACGGATTAAGGTCTGCGCCTAATTCTACAGAGGTAGGTAGTTTGTCGCCATCATCATCCAGATCGTAGAAGTTCGGAATTTCGTCTCTATCATAATCCATCCTGTAACCTGAGCGCTCCCATTCTTCTATGAACGATAAACATGTTTTCGGTGACCAATTTTCAAAATCCATACCTCATCCCCTCGGATAGTATAGATAACCCGGTACTTACCCACTCTATACTTGTAGAGTCCTTTATATCATAACGACCGATTTATCCAAATTTTTCAGATCCCTCCTCACCGAAGATTTGTAACGGATTTTATAGCCCAAGGGTATCCCTCAGCTGTTCCGGTGTGAGTAATTCATCATTCTCATCCTGCAACCTTCGGAGCGCTTCCTCATATTCCTCAACAAATTCCCTTATGGCTTCCAGTATAACCTCATCCTTATCCAAACCCAGCGCCTCACTTATCTCCTCTATCTTCTTCTCCATATCCTCCGGAACTTTAAGCACAGGCATAATTCTCCATCACCTCCTAGTACTTAAATTTTACTTAACTTTACTTTTTTAGCACACTATTTAATTTATCTTTCATCTTTCCATCACCTCCTTCTACTTTCTCCTTATTCTTCCTTCCGAACCAATCCCCCGTTTCACGCTTGTTCTTCAAATACACTTTCTTAAACTTCTCATAATCAAACAGAAAACTGCGCACTGGCTCAGGTATGTCCTCGCCCGTCTCCTTTTTATATAACTCACGGATGTTTTCCTTCTCGAATACCTCATTCCAGTACCAAGGCATTTGATAGTATGCAATATGTTCTTGCTTCGGATTCTTCGCAGGTATCTTAATCCTGCCACTCTCTACATTCTCCTTTGCTTTTCTGTCTATGTACTCTATCATCTTTAGGAATTTTTTGTACTCTTCCTCAGTGAGCCATCCTCCTACACTGGCTGTAAATACCCAATTTTCCCATTTTTTATCAGGGTATACCCACATTAACTCAAAACCTATCTTATATTTCCCATTTTTCTTCTTTTTTAGAAGATAATATCTATCAAAAAGGGTGTATCGAAAATTTATTTTGTATCCTACCTTCCTTTCCAATTCTTTTCTATTTTGAAGTGGTGGAAGAATCCAATCCAACTTCGCGGGCGCTATCCATCCCTCATCAGGTGTGATGTTCCAGAACACAAACCAGCCATTATCATACAGGATGAACTCGTCCTCCGGTATATCTTCTCCTTTTACCTTCTCGATCAGAGTTAATAAAAGAGCTAAAATAAAAGCGAATAGTGGAAGACCAATCACGAAGGCTAAGGGATTCTCTCTTACTAATTTCCAACCATAGCTGGGATTAAGTATAAACATAACTCCATAAACTACTCCAACCATAGGTAAGAATAAGGTCAAAAAATATCTCAGAAGTTTTTTAGACTCACGGAATACAATATGATATTTTATCTCAGCCATTTTTACCCACCTCGATGTGTGTAGTCCCATGCAAAATCAAACAATGCCGATGCAAACCCTGCTAACGCTATCAAGAACTCAATGTTTGTTGTTATACTCGCAATAAATTTCCTCCAAGCATGACACCTACTTTTTTCTGCTATAAGGAAAGATACTAAGCCAACAAGTGATACACATACCATTATTCCATCAGCAATAACTTTTTCCTCACCTGTAAATCCCATTGCTGCACTCACCGTCGAGGTAAGGAATCCGAGAATTGCAAGACTAAATCCAAAGTAGTACCTTCTTAGATCATTCTTCTTTCCTAAGTTCACCAATATCATAGCAAGATTCTTCAGTGCATCCGCGAGCTTTTCACTTATTCCCAGTGCGCTCTTTATTGCGTTTATCACAGCATCTATCGTGCCTGTGAATAGCGCTTTTATAACATTTGAGAACTGTGCCATGAACTCTGTGAGTGCAAGGGCTTGGGAAACCATAGTCAAAATTAATCGTTTTTCAATTAAATCTTTCACAATCTTAACTATAATTCCCTTCACAGCCCCCAGTATGCCTCCCGAGTAAACTGTGGCTGCACCCTCGGCTGCAACCGCTCCACTGTCAAGCATTATGAATGCATTCTCAATCCTCTCCTCAACTCTTACTATCTGCATCACTCCCAGAACTGAAATCACTATATCTTCCGCAAATATGCTTATCTTCGCCTCGCTTTCTTCACTGCTTATCATCCCTTTTATTATCTTTCCTAATTCATTAGCGAGTCCGCTAATCAACGATTTTATGCCGTTTATTATTGCTTCAAATGCACTCTTTAATAGCCCTACTATGAAATTAACTATTACATTCACAGCCTCAGCGACCATCTTAGCAATTTTGACTAAGAACCTGAAGTATTTACCGAGCCATTGAAGGAAGAGGCGAATTAGTTTTCCGATAGGGCCGTAAACCTGTTTGCTTACTTCAACTTTGTTTCCTCTCAAATCCTTCGCTATCACAGTTATGTTCACGCCCAGATTCGCTCCCCACGGACTCGCCCAGAATGTATG
>Ga0190313_1001126_pt1 | contig 14653 bp, 18 predicted proteins | sample 4870071011_MG_FD_169989 | JGI IMG/M metagenome (GOLD analysis project Ga0190313, IMG submission 169989) | Hydrothermal vent sediment bacterial communities from Southern Trench, Guaymas Basin, Mexico - 4870-07-10-11_MG | ecosystem: Environmental > Aquatic > Marine > Hydrothermal vents > Sediment ...
CCCGCTGGGACGTCTCGTCAAATCAGACTAGGTGATATAAGTAGAGGTAGCGACGAAACTATACTATTAAGAGGGAAGAAAAATATAAAGTCACTAGTGTTTACGACTCGCAATCACGGTTCGTACGACACCTCATCAACGGACAATTGCAGGAGAGAGTATGAAAAAATATTTAAAGCGAGTGCTTTAGAATTAAATATCGTCTAGTTTTTGGAGAAGTTACATGATATATTCGTTAGATTTAGAAACTGCACCTGCAGATCCGACAGAAGTTAAGCCTTATGCTTTAGAACCGTTTAGGTATGCTCAAGGGTTAGCTATCATCACATCGTGCTCGATAGCCGGTCCAAATGGATCTGTGGTTCAACACACGTATAACGGCAATAAACTTGAGTTCGAAAACACACTGTCAGAGCTACTTCGACAGTTAGCAGGTCATGAGGTCGTTGCACACAACGCATTGTTTGACGTCGCATGGCTAATAGCAGCCACAAGTTTAGAAGAAGTGTCGAAAATTAAGTGGCGTGATACTATGCTACAATCGAAGTGGATAAACAATGGTCAGCAAGCTGAAATGCCTAAGAAGTCTTATTCACTGGCAAACCTTGTGACAGAGAACTTGAAGGGCCACGATTTATTTGACGAGTTCTTAGATGTAAAATCGAAAGACGAAATTGCCGGTATCAATAAGGATTACTGGGATCGTAGAGGTCGGCTAGATGCGATTTTAACTCGCGATCTTTATTTACACGCTATAGCTACGATGCCAGAGCGTATGATTAACGGGTACTTGATAGAGCAGCGGACCATTGTCCCTGTAGCGAATAGCTGGTTAGTAGGAATATCACTCAATAAAAAGAAAGCCAAAAACCTTATCCCCAAAATCGAAACAGCAAAATCCCAGATAATTTCTACGTTAGACATACCAGGCTCAGCGATAACTTCACCTAAACAACTGAGCACATACTTATTCGACAAATTAGGTTTGATACCTATTAGCATGACGCCGACAGGTAAACCGTCAACTAAGTCAGATGATCTGAAGAAGCTTAGACAAGCTGCAGCAGGGACTATGCAAGGGGAGTTACTGCAAAAGATATTAGACTATAAGCATCTGTCAACACTAAAAACAAAGTTCATAGACGGCATCATCAAAACATGTGACTATGTGGGTGAAGATGTAAATCACTCAGCACCTCGCATTTTTGGTACTTACACAGGTCGCTACACGTATAGTTCAAAAACTAAATCTATTAAATTCAAACCCGGCATAGCGACACACCAGCTTCCAAGAAAAGGCCCTACCAGAGGACTACTAGGGCCCGTTAAAGGTACAATGATAGGAGAGCTAGACGCCGCGGCGCAAGAAATGCGAGGTATGGCCATAGTATCTAGTGAACCTAAGTTGATAGATGGGTTTAACGACGGCCTTGACCTCCACGGCGGTATGGGTGCAGAGATCGCCAATGAATCGTACGAAGATTTTATACGTGATTACAAGGCAGAGTGCCCTACAGCGCAAAATTATAGGTACGCAGGAAAGCTGTTGAATTTATCGTGTCAATATAGAATCGGCGCGAATGCTTTGAAAGACAAGTTCTTTTCTACGTACGGAATCATAATTTCTAGTGCTCAAGCGTATAATTACTTAGCTGCGTACAAGCGCAGGTATCCTGGAGTTCAGCAATACTGGTCAGATGCGATATACAAAGCGAAAGCCAGTGGCTATGCAGAAACAGTTGCGGGTCGACGATTTTACTTGGACATGTGGTCGAGCCACAAGTGGATGACAGAGTCTTCGGCCATTAACTTCCCTGTTCAAGGGTTCGGTGCGGAGCACAAGTCCTTAGCCATAGGTGCTTGCTATGAAAAGTACCCTGAAGCAGTATTTTCACTAGATTTACATGACGGCTTGTGGTACTCCTTGCCGGACGATCATGGCGCTGAGCTACTTCTAGATATGAGGGACTACATAAGTACCTTACCTTACGCTGAAATTTGGGGTTTGGACTTACCAGTGGATCTACCATTTGATGCCCAGCTAGGAACTACTTTCGGAAACATAAAGGAAATTCAACGATGAAGTTACAACTAAGCTACTCCAAATTAAGTTGCTATGAGCAGTGCCCAAGACAGTTCAAAGTTAAGTACGTGACAAAGACATACCCAAATGAGTCAGATAACCCTTACTTTGTCAAAGGACATAAAATTCACAAAGAATTAGATGACTACATTATTGCAAAGCAGAGCGACAAGAAAACCAGCGCCAAAGTCGGTAAGATCGCGCAGCGCGGCTTGCGGATGATAGATGTGACGTTTAACTCGTTCGATGAAGTCGCTTCAGAGAAGAAAATCTCAGTAGACAAGTCATTCAAAGAAGTCACCTGGTTCGATAAAACCACGTACTACAGATCAATATTTGACATGGTAGCGAAGCGTGATGACTCCGCGCTACTTGTAGACTGGAAAACAGGCAAGGTTCGAGATTACGACAGTAAACCGACAGGTCAACTCCACCTAGGTGCGGCTATACTGTTGTCAACTAACCCTGAAATTAATACTGTCACTACCGCATACGTGTTCGTGGAGCATAAGCAATCCATTAAAATGACGTTTTATCGAAAGAATTTAGCCGAGTCCATAGATGCGTTTCACGCTGCATATGACGAGGTGGCCGCAGATACAGAGTTCAAACCTAAGGTCAACCGCAATTGTTTTTTCTGCAGAGTGTCACCTGCAGATTGTGAGTTTAAGAAATGACGCCCGAAGGCAAGGTAAAGCGATGGCTAAAAAGGGAGCTAAGAAAACGATACCCTAGCATGTGGATATACGCGGCACCTGGAGGCAGGTTCGGCAGCGTTGGTACACCAGATTATTTGTACTGTATTGAAGGGCTCTTTGTTGCCATTGAGGTAAAGACGTTACGAGGTAAGGTAACACCTATGCAGCGTCATGTACTGAGCGATATTCACACCGCTGGTGGAATTAGAGCTGTTATATTCGGCGAAGATGAGGAGAGATTAGATGCCATCATGTCAGCGATCAACAAAAAAATATCTAGACTACAAAGGGTCTAGAGTACTATTCAAAATCACCGACATGAGCGAATCGCTTTGCGTAATAAAAATGGCGTCAGCTAGACCGAAATTTTCAGGTATATTGACGTGTGTTCCTACACAGGAAAATAAAAAAATAGCTATGAAGCGGTTATTGAGGAGTATAAAATGAAGTTTTCTGACTATCCGTTCCCATGTAAATACGACGCACCGTTTAGCCATCAAGTAGCTACTGTAGAGTTCTTACTCAGAAATAAGCGTAGCTTCGTACTGTCAACTATGGGTACCGGAAAAACACTGTCTGCCGCCTGGGCCGCAGATTTTCTAATGATAAACAGTAAAATAGATAAGGTCTTGATCATCGGACCTCTTTCTACACTACACGCTGTATGGGCTAATGAGTTATTTGAGAGCCTGCCTCACAGAAAGGCTGTAGCTATCTCTGGTTCTAGAGTTAATCGCTTAAGAGCACTGAGCTTAGAAAGAGATTTTTACATCATAAATCACGACGGTATAAAGTCACTTGAAGCTGAGCTTATCGACGCAAAGTTCGACGCCATAATCATCGATGAGCTTACAGCTTACAAAACAGCTGGAACTGCCAGAACGAAATCTATGATGCGAATCGCTAACCAAGCGGAGATAGTCTGGGGGATGACAGGTTCACCTGTTGCAAATAGCCCTGTAGAGGCTTTCGCCCAAGCTAAAGTCGTACGGCCGAAAAACGTAGCTTTACCTAAATACTTCGGTACATTTAGGGACTCTGTAATGAAAGAGCACCAGTACTTGGCGTATAAATACGTGCCGAGACCTGGTTGGGAGGAGAAAGTAAAAGCGGTCCTTTCACCTAGTATTCGATACGAGTTAGCTGACTGTATAGATCTGCCCCCTACCCTGTACGAAAGTCGCGAAATCAGCATGTCAACTGAGCAAGCCAAGATGTACAAGTCCATGTTGAAAGACTTTAAATCCATGGCGAAAGATGAAGCTATAACGGCCGTTAACGCAGGTGTAAAAGCTATGAAGTTAATGCAGATCGCTTCTGGGAGTGTGTACACTGACGAAGGTTCGGCTGTGCGACTAGACTGCAAAGGAAAATTCAAAGAGGTAGTCAACTTGTACAACGAGGGCGGTAACAAGCCTATCATAGTTTATTTGACGTTCAGAGAGTCTATTGCGGCGCTCAGTGATTACTTGTCAAAATATGAGGTCGCAACCATTAACGGTTCAGTGCCGGCTAAACTACGAGGTAGTATAGTGAACAGGTTCCAAAAAGGTGAAATCGATTTTTTGCTATTGCAACCGAAAGCCGCGGCCCATGGGTTGACCTTGACACGAGCGAGCACAGTAGTATGGTTTACTCCATATCCATCAAACGAGATTACACAGCAAGCTAATGCGAGAGTAGTTAGACCAGGCCAAACATCCACCCAATTGATCGTCAGACTATATTCATCCGAAATAGAAAAATCACTGTATGCGGCTTTAGACGATAAAGAGTCTATGTCTAAAACACTGTTAAAACTCATCACAGCGGAAATAGCATGACCACTAATCAAAAGCGTGTCAACTATACGCTGCGCACAGTATAATAGCTACTTAACTTATTGATACAGTACAAAGGGAAAACAATGCAAACCATTGATGAAGTAATTCAGGAATATATACGTGACAGATCAAAGCTTGACGAATTACGTCAAAACTTTAAGTCTATAGAAAAAGAAATTAAGTCGGTGCTAGAAGCTAAATCTATGTGGCTACGTGATCGAGCTGACGAATTAGGTGTTGAATCATTCAAGACCGCTCATGGTACATCGTTCAGGATAGAAAAGACTCGCGTCACAGTAAGCGACTGGCCGACACTGTTGAGTTTCGTCAAATCGACCCAGAACTGGCAAATTTTAGAGAAGCGTGTTGCAAAAGTCAACACATTGGATTTACTAACAGAGGAAAAAATAGAGCCATCATCTATAGGTTTAGACCTGTTCGTTGATGTTGACATGCAAGTTCGAAAACCTTAAATATCCGCGTAACTAACTAAAAAGGCAATATCATGAGTAAAGAAATTGTAATTCCGGCGTACTTGAAAGATTCAGACGTTGAGGGCGCAGATGCGCTAGTTTCAGAGTCGACAGCGCTACCTAGAATCAGTTTAAAAGGTCGCCAGTTTCGGTTTAAAGTTATGGGCGAAGAAATTAAAAAGACACCAGGTCCGATTGACGTGGTGATCTTGGGCGTACAACCAGAACGAGGTTGCGCTAAAACCTACTACAGAGGTAAGTACAACCCAAATGATACAGACCCACCAACGTGTTCCTCAACCGACGGAGTGCGACCAGATTCGTGGGTTGAGGAACAGCAAGCAGACAGTTGTGCGCTGTGTAATTTTAGTAAGTGGGGTTCAGCTACATCTGTTTCGGGCGGTAAAGCTAAAGCTTGTAGGGACTCCAAACGGCTGATGGTCGTAGAGCCAGACGACATCGACGGCACTATGTTTATATTGAACGTTACCGTGAGTTCGCTATCTGCACTTTCTGAGTACGGTCGAAAACTAGTCGCGCACAGCATGCCAATGGCCGCTGCGATAACCGCTGTTCACATGGTGGATAGCGATTACCCTCAAATTGAATTCGAATACAACGGTAACTTAAAAGAAGCTGAAGGCCAAAAAGCCATAGCTATTTCAACAAAGAAGTCATGGGTCACTGCGCTCAAACAACAAGATGAAGTCGCGAATAAACCTAAACCCAAACTCGAAAACAAAACTGGACAGTCTACAACAGTTGCGCCGAAAGAGTCCGTGGACAAAACTAAAAGTATCGACGACGTAATCGACTCGTGGGCCGAAGATGAGTAGCTTGCTGATAACGCTAGGGCACGGAAGCTCTGCGATACTAGTGCACGAAGGTCGAGTAATGTGCGGCTTTGAAAATGAACGGTTGACAACCATAAAGAGTGACAGTCAATTTCCTGAGGCAGCTATAAGCAGAATTCGTGACTTGCACCCGGAATTTGAAGTTACAGAGATATTCGTATCTCACTGGTTTATGACGCCAGAGTTACCTGTAGCGAATAGTAAGTGGGATAAGTACTTCTTACGTAGGTCGTTCCCTAAAGCCATCATTCATACCTTACACAGTAATTTTACTCATCATGACGCACACATGGTGTCAGCTAAAGTATTTGCAGGTGATGGGTTCTTAAGCTCGAAACCTCACGGTCTGGTCTGTGATGGATTTGGGACGTACGGAGAAGTTATATCTCTGTACGAACCTAGCACATCACAGCGCAGTAATGTCGTGATGAAGAGAGTGTTCGGCTTTAATCTTTCTTTGGGGTTGATGTATCAATACGCTACTACGTACTTGCACTTAAAACCTCATCAAGATGAGTACAAGCTATTAGGTTACGCGGCCCAGCTAGATCAAGTAGATTTTGCGGACGGCCATGACGAATCAACTGTCAAGCTGAAGATGCAAGCTTTGGGTAGGAACACTGTGCGTGAAACACTCTTGGGGGTTAGTCGCGGATATGACCCAATGGTGTCTATCGGCGCATTACCTAAAACAGCGCAAAAGTGGTACGATGTGTTCGACAAGTTTTGCGAAGCCGTGTTGCAAGATTCTGATCAATTAGCGCCGCGGCGACGAGTCATTGCCGCATTAGTGCAAACAGTATTGGAGAGCGTTATATCCGGAATAATAGATATATATGATATAAAGAACTTAGTTGTATCAGGTGGTGTATTTATGAATGTAGCGCTTAATAATACGATCTGCCGAAAGCTTACTTCGAAAAAAGGTCAACTGTGCGTTATGCCGCTATGCGGAGACTCTGGCGCCGCTTTGGGTGTATATCACCATTACGTCAACGATCTGACTTGGCCTTCTGATTTGTTTTGGGGTCATAGAGGGTTTTCAGACGCTGACTATGAGCGCGCGACACACGCTGACATAGTAGTTGTTGACTCGTCTGAGCAGAACGTAGCGTCAACTATACGGACACTATTGCGTCGAGGTTTTATAGTCAATGTAGTTCAAGGCAGTATGGAATATGGACCTAGAGCTTTAGGTCACACATCCACACTAGCTCTTCCGACGCTAGAAAACGTTGCGTACATTAATAAGTGCAACAACCGTAGTACAGTCATGCCGATGGCTGGGGTGTGCAGAGATAGCAAGGTTAAGGACTATCATGACCTCGCTGATCAAGTGCACAAGTCAATGGAGTATATGACTTGTGCACTTGATTTTTGTGCTTCCGCAACTGACAGTGTTAAGGGCGCCGCGCTACACGATAAAGCTCGCTCAGTATTTACGGGTCGAACACAAGTCGTCAACCAACAGTTCGACAGTGTTATCTATGATGTGCTGGACAATGACGACATGCCAATGGTAATTAATACCAGTTTTAATCCTCACGGCAAGCCCATTGTGTACTCTATGGACGACATTATCTCAGCGCATCACAGTATGAACTGTAACGATATTGAGCGTAAAGTATTCACCATTATAATTAAGTAGGATATTACTATGTCACAGCAATTTAGTCAAGTTATGGAGTTTAACCGCGATGTGCTTCAGATCAAAGCACGTCGGATAGGCGCTATTCCAGCGGAAGAAGCTCGGTTGTCTTTGGTTCAGCTAGCTGAAGAAGTCGATGAGCTAAAAGACGCGATCGAGAGTCACGACTTCATCGGTCAAATCGATGCGCTAATCGACTTACAGTACTACACGCTAGGTATATTCTATAAAATGGGCATAAGCCCGTCTAAGTATACGGAACTATTTTCTATCGTGCACGAATCTAATATGCAGAAGATGTTAGGCATCAAAAAAGAACGAGGCGACTTCGGCGTAGCTGACGCGACTAAACCTGCGAACTGGGTTGACCCTGAAGTGGCGCTCGGGAGAGTCCTTAGTGAAACGTAGTATTATCTTGGAAGGCTACGATGGAGCGGGTAAGACCTCGCTCGGTCGTGTTCTTAGTGACAAGTTGGGTTTACAACTTTACCACGCAGGTCCACCTGCGAAGAGCGACTTACACGCTGGTCAGTGTATGCGATATCAGCTAACTCATTTGCGCGAAGGTTGTATATATGACAGGGTAACACCTATCTCCAGAGTGTGCTACCAGTTGAATCTACGACCAATGCATTTGCAAACTTTACGCAATGGGCTCGTAAGGATGACTGAGTACAGCACGATAGTTTGGTGTAAACCTGACCACTACACGTTTACTCGGTGCGATCATGATACGGACGAACACATTAGAGACATAACAGCTCGCAAACAGCAAATCATCAGTATTTACGCGAAACTTTTCCAGAGTATTCCTCACATAGTGTTCAACTATCAGACTACATCGTGGTCACACGTACTTTGGAAACTTCGTCAACTATGAGGTATTTATGAGTGCATTTATCGAAGCATATTCAGTACTACAGTCGCAAGGTATTGAAGTTAGACCAAGAGGCGAGCGGTGTATTGAAGTAGAAAACGCTCGCTTTTTGTTTCATCCACTGAACGACAGATTTACAAGCTATCGCACACGAAACATGAACTTGCAGTATGCTAAGTTTGAAGCTGCGTGGTACTTGCGAGGAGATCGGTATGAAATAGAATCTATTTGCGACAAAGCCAAGATGTGGTCGAACATCATTGACAGCGACGGCGGAATAAATTCAAACTACGGTCAGTACATATTCCAAGGCCCTAACCAATTTAACTGGGTATATGAGCAACTGAAGAAAGATCCATTCAGTCGCAGAGCTGTAATGACGTTACTGGACTCGTCTCACTTAAGAGACGATAACCCAGACGTGGTTTGCACGTATGCTCTCGGGTTCAGGATTCGAAACAACAGACTAAATATGACAATTCATATGCGGTCTTGGGACGCAATTTGGGGAATGACAAACGACGTGTTCTGTTTTTCCGTCATTTACGAGTTGATGCTGGTCAAGTTGAAAGCTATTTACCCTGAGTTAGTTTGCGGTGATTACGTACACACAGCTGATTCGTTTCATGTGTACGAGCGACACTATGACCTGTTGGACCGACTTATTAAAGGTGGCGATGACGAGAAATACGAAATACCTTGTCCAGCCATTAGGAGTGAGGCAGAAGCTGACGCGCTAATTTCTGGTACAGCTACAGCCGAAGATGGTGAGTTCGCTGCGTGGTTGTTGTCATGATTCCGCAATACAGTAGACCGTCAACTCAAGATTATTTTCTAGATATCGTAGAAAAGGTCGCTACTAGAGGGTCTTGTGCAAGACGGAAAGTAGGTTGCGTTTTGGTCAATAAGCTAGATCATATACTATCTACAGGGTATAACGGACCTCCGTCTGAGCTTCCTAACTGTTCTGAGCACAATTGTTCCGGCGCTCATTTCGCATCCGGTGAAGGGTTAGATGTTTGCGAAGCTGTTCACGCTGAACAAAACGCGCTGTTGCAGTGCAGCAACGTACAAGAAATCGTGACTGCATACTGCACAACTGCGCCGTGTATCCACTGTCTCAAGCTTTTGCTCAATACGTCCTGTGAGCACATAGTGTTCATTGACGACTACCCTGGGTCTGAACGATGTAAGCAGTTGTGGGAGAAGCATCGTACTTGGACTCAAGTCCCACGAAAGTAAACAAATCAAAAAATATGCGCTCCAGATTTAATGTTACAGTATGTATACCAACGCTACTTATAACGGATGAACTGGAGCGCATCTTTTTGTGTAAAAAATACGCTCGAATAGCTTATCTATCAGTAGCTAACTAGCAGCACGTAGGCTAATATATACTACAAAAAATAAATAAACCGGAGCTATTCAGACAGCACTAGATAGCTTAACAGTACATACATTTTGACTATATACGTCACTAACAAGGTAAATATGATGAAACTCTTAACGCTATACAAAAACCACAAAGCAAGTATCGGTTACTGGTCTATAGGTCGTGCAAGCAATGTAATTCACATTTACTATGCGACTACCTTGTCAGGTGCGAGACAGCATCGTACAGAGACAGTTGACAGAGGCAAGCAAGCGCGATCGTTGAAGGATCAAGTAATGGCACGAATGAAGTCAAGAGTACGAAAGCAGTTAGATAAAGGCTACGTGCGGACACTCGCTGAGGCAAAGCTACCTCCCACTAATACGTTAAATCTACAGCAACCTATGTTAGCTCAACCGATAGGTCGTCGGCTTCCGCGTAACTACTTTATTCAAGACAAGCTCGACGGCCATCGATGTCTGGTGACGAAAGCAAACAACGAATTAATAGCCTATACGCGACAAGGTAAGCGAATTCACACCATTCCGCACATATTAAATGAGATAGAGATTCACGAAGGGTACACACTTGATGGTGAGCTTTACGCACATGGCGAGTCTTTGCAGACCATTGCTTCGTGGGTGAAGCGTGAGCAGCCTAGCACTAAAAGTCTTACGTACTGCGTTTACGATACCATAATGTCAGCTCCATTTGCTGATCGTTTAGCTCATTTACAGACTCTCGATATGTTCAGTGTACCGACCCAGTCTGTAAATCTTGTCAAGACAGAGTTAGTTGAACATGACAGGGTTACGCTAGTTGAATTGTCAGAGCAAGCTGTTGAGCGAGGTTATGAAGGACTTATAGTTAGATGCCCACGTACTCCTTACGAGCCTGGCAGGCGGTCACCGTCGCTGTTAAAGGTAAAACCTGTCCAGGACGCAGAATTCAAGGTCATAGACGTTGTTTCTAGCGTAGATAATTGGGGGGTGCTGGTGTGTGAACTGTCCGGTGACAAGACATTCAACACACCAGCACCCGGTACACTAGTCGAAAAGGCCGAAGTATTACGAAACAAAGCTTCATACCTTGGTCGATTAGTGACTGTCGAATATAGCCATCTGACAAAAGACGGTATACCCTTTCACCCAGTAGCAAAGCGCTGGCTCGTAACAATATAGTCATTCAGGAATACATCTGAACCTGATGTGACTTACGAGTTCCTGGTTTGGAGTTGCGTCTGTGGTACATGATACACTAAGTTCATATATCACAGACTCGACCCAACCAGAGAGTTTTACCAAAACAGCTTTACCTATTGCCATATCAGAGCCGCCGACGGTCAGTATGGACGTATTTACAGATTGGTTACTGATCGTAAGATCCGACGTAGTTATTTCAGTAATCACAGGTGTACCGACCAATAGCTCCGCTGTGGCCAATCTACTTGACAGATCAATAGATGCGACCAACTCTTCGTTAACGCGAACTTCTTGAATTGTCATTATAGTGACTCTAACGCCTTTTTAATGGGTTCAAGCTCAAGTGTTCGACGCTCAAGCTCTGTTCGCAGTGACGTGATCCTTTCAACCTGCTGTCGAGTGACAGCTTTATCGATCGCAGTTTTAAGCCTTGTAATACGACCAACAATTCGAACTACATCTGCTGGTTTATTGATACTTGCGTGGTTAGCCATTGGTACTCCGTTATGCTTGGTTCATAGATGAAATGCCGCCGGCATTCCAAGTAATTGAGAAGTCGCCCGCAGTCAAGTCTGTCGCACCGCCTAGATCTACAAACCCTACGCACTGTTTCCCTGCGGCCGTAACGTTATAGATAATTCCCCACACGGCATCAGCAGGGTTTGACGCGTGTTGAGAGATAGAGATATCATCTCCGTCCCATACACCAGCGCCCCCAGACAGTGTGACTGTAGGGTTAGCGACTGAAGACCCGTCTGCAGCGTAGTTGCCGCCAGGTGTAACTTCATTCGTAGACAAGTTCGTTCCGCCGCCAGCACCCCACCGCGGGTCGGATGTCGTAGCCGCAGGCGTCACAGTCGCTGTGACGAGTCCGACCTTAAACGCGTCCAACTCATGGTCATGGAGTTTTTCCTGTACATCGACTAACCATTGATCAAAAAATACTACGTCCCCTTGTGCCATTGTGTTCTCCTTATTACTTGAAAGTAAGTGACAACGTGTCGTTACCACTAAAGTGAAATTTACGTGACCGTCCGCTAAGATGAAGTTTACGTGACAAGCTATCAAACGCCAAGCCAGCAGTGTTCGGCACGACTATGCCTTTCGTTACTATGACGGAGTGGGCTGACAGTATCGCGCTAGGAATTGTAGCTGTGACATTAGTGTCAAGTACTATGGTCACACCATTGGTTGACAGCGTAACTGATTCGATTAACGAGTCTATCTCACTGTTTAGCGCTACTTGACTACCTAGATGAGACAGTAAGATAGACTCTAAATTAGAAGGTATATCGGATGACAGTAAGATCGAGCAACTATTTGAACTTAAGTCCACAGAATGAGTTGTCGCGTCGATAACTCGACTGACCTCGGCGACCGAAGGGTTAGTTGTGAGTTCTATGTACGACGCTGACGCGCTGATAGATTTAGTTCGTGAAATAGACGAAACTAACTCAGACAGTGTAATTTGAGCGGTTGTAGCGTGCACTGTTGTACTTAGCGATGTTGCGGCTGACAGTGTCGAAACGCTAAGGCTTTCAGTCGAAGGTAGTATGAATTTACTAAGCGCTATACTACTTAGTTGAGGAATAACGTCGATATTTTCTGATAGGGTCGATATAGATTTACTTAAAGTCACTATGACAGGTGAAGTTGTCTGAGATAACGTCGCAAATGACGCTGTAACGGTTTTATTCAGTTGTGAGTTACTTAGTAGTGACTGCAGTGAAATCTGTTCGAGCTGCGCGGATATCGTAGTTGCTCCAGTTGCAAAATCAACTGTAAACGTAGGTACGGCAACTACCGCAGATTCGCTCGTTACAAGAGCTGTGGCAGGTATAGTCGCTGTGATCGTTTCCTGTGCAGTAACGTCATACGCTGCAGATGCTGTAAGAGTGATCGTTACAACTGTGTCGCTTGTTCGTACAACCGCCCCGACTACCTCGTTAGCTTTAACCTCAGCGTCCCAGCCCGTTCCTTCTGTCTGTGCTGAATCGAGGCCATCAATAACATTCTGCCTCTGCGCATCAAATGCCGCCCCAGCCGCAACCCATGTGTCGCCCGTTAGCGTCAGAATTATTGTCTTGCCACCAGTGACAATATCGCTTTCTGTGATGCTGGATGTTGCTGTGCCAGTTAATGCTGCGCTGCTGCCTGTAGCTGCATACTGATCGAACCCGATGTCCCAAGGCGCTGATCGAGCCTCCCCATCGACATCATCCGAAAACGGATAATCTGGGTCGGAACTTAAATCTGTACCGTACCCTATGGCCCCTGCATCCGCTGAGTCTAAATGGTAATCATCATTCGCTGCATCAACAAATGTAAATGTTTGATTGATTCTATTGCCTGTGCCACCAGTGTCATCTGCTGTGGCATCTGACGAAGCGCAGTAGTCGAACGTAATCCCAGCTTTCGTACCTTTGTGAAAATCAGATGTTGCCGCGCCTGAAGACAGGCAGTTTTTATAATGTATGATCGTATTGTTATCGCTGCGAAACCCAATGTTATGATTGATTGATGTGCAGTTATATACATACCCAGTCTGCCATGTGCTGCCTCCTCCACCGAACCCTTCCCCCTTGGTTCCCCCAGATTTACCTATCGCAATGCAGTTTCCTATTTTTGTAGCTACTGCCGGACCACCAATGTAGACAAAACCATGGTAGAACGAGACTGCTGAGCCATCTGCGAGACATTGCTCCGCTTTCCCGTGTATAGCTGCGAATTCGAAAGCGCCCACCCCACCGGCTCCATCAGCCCCCCCAGTGCGCTGGACACATAGCCGCTCTACCTCGGTGTATTCCTCACTTAATTTGAACATCCTCCAATCTGAGGGGATTTGCAGTCTTGCCCCGACTCCAGTAACCCCTCCGTGGTAGTCAGATACGGGTACGGTGATTTTTATATAGCGAGTGGAATCAGTGGTATAACCTGTGACATCAAGAGTTGAAGCCAAAACCTCCAGCGTATCCAGCTCATAATACTCAAATGTCAGCTGAATATTATTTGCGACTAAATCCTGCTGCTCACCTGCCACTGCTGCTGCTAGTGTGGTGTAGTCACCACCAGTGGTCTTGATCGTTTTTGTAACAGGAGTTGCCATCGTCTTAAGTAATCACGCCAGTTTTGCCGGATTGATTAAGTATTACTTTATAGATTGCTCGCTTTAAAGGCTTATATATTTTATTAGTCATGGTTTTAGCTATCTCCTGTGCGGCAAGAAACACTGCCGTAAAACCAGGCCCGTCTATTGTTATCCCCTTCTCTGCGACAATATTCCCAGCTGAATCTAGCTCGTTATAGCTAACGTGCAGCTCTTTTCGGGAATCGTCAACGGTGTAATCCATGATCTGATACCTGGTTACTGTCGCAGATATAATTTTTGGGTTGTCCAGTTGAGCTGGCATTAGGAACTCCTCTTGTCTAATATTTGGTTTTCACTATCAAGGTTGATCTTATGTCGCCTGCGAGTTTTTACAGGGCGTTCACGCTGACCTAATGATCGCTTTAGCCGGGGGAGCTTTAATGCAGACCTTGGCACACTCTCTCGCAAACTGAGATTGTCCTCGCTACAGAGATAGTGATAATCTTCTGGTGGCCCTGGTAAGTCTACAACTCGA
>Ga0190313_1001127_pt1 | contig 14652 bp, 1 predicted proteins | sample 4870071011_MG_FD_169989 | JGI IMG/M metagenome (GOLD analysis project Ga0190313, IMG submission 169989) | Hydrothermal vent sediment bacterial communities from Southern Trench, Guaymas Basin, Mexico - 4870-07-10-11_MG | ecosystem: Environmental > Aquatic > Marine > Hydrothermal vents > Sediment ...
TTTGTATGCGAGCTCGTCGTACCCATCGCCATCAAAATCTCCAGATACTGGGTAGGTATTGACACCATATGAATTCACTACTATTGGTAGTTTTAGATCGGCCACAAGATATGTTTTTCCTTCCGTCACAACAATGAGGGAGTCATAGACATCGACGAATCTGCCTACAAGAACCCTTATTATCTTGTATCCCTCGAAATCTGTGAGATAGACTACTAAGGCCTTCTCATTAAGAACGCATAGATGCGTGTCGTTATATGTTATAATGTAGCTCTCATAGCCCACTTTTTCCAAATCTCCAGCTAGGAGCTCTCTGGGCTTAAGAGGCAGCTTGTTAACTATGTATTCTGATTTTCCATCATATACGATCGCTATGTGGGTGCCGTTCGACGCTACGATATCGTCAACCCCAGAACCATCAACGTCAACACCCATTATTTCTCCCTCAGCAACATCACTGAATACCTTTATTCGATACATTCTTTCCGCCGTATAGTACGCATAGCCTTCTGATCTCACCATAAGTTTGCTTGGCTCAACAACAATGAATCTCCCATCCTCCACAAAGCCGAAGACCTCTAGGTCACCATCACTATCAACATCCCCACTTAGCATGAAGGTTTTTGTTCCGTAGCCATAGTAGAGTATAGGTGAGCCATAGGAATTCGCGAGTATGGAGCCACCATCAAAGGAAAACGTTATCTCCGAACAGTTATCGTCGTTCCAATCACTTAGGAAGACATAGCTATTCGGTATCAGGGAGGAGTGCCATATCACTCTGAAGTCCTTAATGGAAATAGCAGCAATAATGTTGTTCTCGGTAATGCCGATGACATCTGGATACTTATCACCATCTATGCTCCCCATATGGAACTCTACGAACTTAGAGGAGAACCCATATCCAAGCTTCCTGATGATCACTCCGTCGCGCCCATTAAAAGCTACCAAGTCGTATTCTGAGCTATCCTCAGATACAATTACATCGTCAAAACCATCAAAATTCACATCCACAGAGTAGAGAGTTGCTGAAGAAGCATTGGCGGACCAAATTATGTTTTTAGTGGCATAATCAACTGTTTTGATATGACCAGACACATTGTTTATCGACACAGCAGCTATTCCCGAAGAGTCGGATAACACGCAGAAACTATGTATACTACCCATGTCCGCCCCGTAGCTCCAGATAATATTTAGAGCACCATCGAGGGCATACATGTATCCAGAAGAGTTGATCGCAAATATCGTGTTATTAACCACATCTATCTGAGTGATCTGTCCAGGATAGATATTGTTCCTAGCGGTTATGCTTAGGGTCTCACCATCAACAATGATTATTGTTCCGTTCGAAAGTCCGAGCACGAAGTCATATGCCCCACCAGTATCAGCTATGGTATCCACATGCTCTATGATTCCATCTGTGAAGGGTCCTACCCATATTACTGTGTCTGCCACATAGTCGTACACATAGAAGAAGTTCTGATTCGTATCAAAATAGTACTCTATAGTCGAATCAGAGTCAACGTTAGCAGCGCCGTAAAATGTTATGCTGGCTGTAGAAAGTTTCTTCTTTATGAATTCCACGTTGGGATACATAAGGCTATGAGTGACCCAATCGCTGTAGACAAATTCAAATCCAAAGACATTTCCATGGGAGCAAGCAACGAGTATTTCGAACCATCCATTACCATTAGAGTCGAAGACTACAATGTCGTTAACACTACTGTTGACCATCAATATGGTTTTCTGTGCGAATTCTCTGGAATCCTCGGTGTTACTGGTTATCTCGAAAACTGCTATTCCATCATCAAAGTAGTTTGCTATGATCTCCAATCTAGAATCACCATCAGAATCACCAATTGCCAGCGCGTTTATCTCTCCGAGATCATATCTTAGCCAGTCGCCATACTGCCTATAGTTTACTACGATGTCATAGAGTGGTATGCTCTGGACAAATGGGTCGTAGATGAGATCCACTAAAAACGCATATAGCACTTCGCCGTTATCACCTATACTGAATCTAAAGGAGTAAGCCTCATGTTTTCCTAGGATGTACTCCCCGCCCCCAACATCGACGTAGTAGCCAACATAGCTTCCCTTGCACTTCTCTACGACATTGGAATGTAGATTGTGGACAAACCTTGCTTTAGACCACGATAAACCGTTCTGCGAGGATGCGAAGAAGGGTTTTAGTCCCATGAAGTGTGATTCCTCCATACCAGAGACTACTATACCATAATCATCGCTGTACTCTATGTCGGGGTAGCTCTGCGGGTAGTACCCATCATAAACTATCGTTGGCTTTGACCAATTAGCAAATTTGTAGTCGCTTAGGGATACATAGATCCTAGAGATTCCGAGCGGGTCACCATATAGAGATGTGAAGGCTAGGGCATAGTCACCCTGTCCTATCTTGGCGATGTCATGCTTAAGAAAACCATGCCACACAGATTCGTTCCACACGTAGCTAATATTGCTTGTGAAAGGATGATCAACCCAGACACCACTCGAAATACCAAGAAGCGTCCTGTAGGTTTTCAGGTATATCACACCATCAGCGCCAATATAGCTTATCCCTCTGATATATGTATAGAAGAACCAGCCAGAGAACCAGGTATACGAGTAGTCCCAGATGCTTATATCCTGAACGAAATCGTTGGTGAAGTTCGCTATCATGTTTACTGGGAGCAAACTGCCGTCCGTCGCATTAATAGCTCTCGTACAAACACTATAGTTGTGGACACCGCCACCAAGATCTAGCTTAGCATACCAAGCGACAACTATTAGCCCATCGTCATATAGAACCCTGGGCATATCTTCCCATACATTTACCAGCGACCCATAATCACCCAATCCCGTGAGGGGCTTTATGGGGTACCAAGAAGCTCCTTGGTCTTTCGAGAACGTATAGTAGATTTGAGCCTCCTGTGAGCTTGTATTATATTGGGAAACAAAGAACACATATATTCTACCATCTGGGAGGACAACGACATCTTGATCCCAGAACTTATAGTCATCATATAATGAGGAGCTCTGGTTAAACAGCGGTATTCCATGTATGTATGGGTGATCTGGTGAGGATGATATTGAGCTCAGATACTTAAGGTATTGTGAGGATGAGTATTCGAATATGTCTATGCCTCTCGTGCCCCCAATAATTATCTCTTTTAGGCCGTCGAAGTCCATGTCAGCACTCCTTAGAACTTCGATCGAATTTCTATATATTATGTTATTGGGTGCTATCCATTTGAGATAGTATGTTCCAAGGTTATGTTCTAATGCGTAGAGAAAACCATTTCTTAGGCTACTACACTTAGGCGATGTATTTAATCCCCCAACAAAAATCTCTTTTTCGCCGTTCTCATCTATGTCGTCAACTAGAAGCGCCCTTATCTGTAGTGTTGAGTAATCCTCAATCCCCATCGTGAGTTCATCATAGTACTTTGTGGCAGGAGTCCCGGGCAGAAGGTAGACCACATCAAACTTATAGTATAGTTTATTATTAATGTAGTCAGTCATCTTCTCTGAGAAGAGTCCAGCAAGAAAGCTATAGGTTTCGATGAGCCCTTCTTCTGTCATCTCAACTATGAATAGATATGGTCCTATTCCAACCACGAGTTCCCCATAGGAATCAAAGTCCATATCACCGGCATACGCAAAGGCAGATATGCCGTCTGTCTCACTCAGAATGATGTCCCCTAGTGGGTGGTCAAGGAACGAATATCTGTACTCCAGGATGTAGTTCTCATATGCTTGGTGCTCGAATACTAGGATTTGGTATCCCGTAGCTACTATGAACTCCCTTTTTGAATCATCATCCATGTCGACGTCTCCAATAACGAACCTTGCATGCTCCCAGATTCTCCTCTTAAATGTGTCTTGCAGTCCCTCTAGCTCGCCTGCATAGTAGGGAGTCTGATTTGTCTCTATTTCGTAGTACAAGTCGCTTGTCTTGTAGGAGATCTTGTAGGTGTTATTTGTTATGTGTTCGAACACAAAGACATTGTTGTCGTAGTCACCAATAATAACCTCATTTTTGCCGTCTCCATCCATATCTCCGAAGGATATTGACTGCGTCCAACCTATCAGATCTCTACGGTTAGACCATACCTCCATTATGTGGTACCCATAGTTATTTGTGGTATTCGGAGCGAAATTCACGACTGAGAGGAATGGATATGTTGCCAGAGCGAGAGTCTGTATCCCCGATCTCTCCCCAGTGAATATGTAGTACTTGTTTGTGTTTCTCTTATTAGCTATGATTATGTTTGAGGAACCCTCGCTATGGACTAGTGTCATTGTGAATCCATTAAATGCATAGTTTGTTATTGGGTTTGTTGATCCGAGAGAGTTCGCGAAGAGATGTTTCTTCTCCATCCATATCGGTTTGTCGTTTGTTCCGATATTCTCAAAGTACGTTGTGCCATTCTTCTCGGCGTAGCTCACCACAAGATCCCACACACCATCCCCATTGAAATCAACTAGCTGTGGCATATAGGGCTTCTTTATTCCCAGGGCATCTTTAACATCCTCAAAGTAGTTTTCGTCCAACGCGAATTCTGGATTATCCGCTGAGTCCTGGAGATTCCAGAGCACGTATAAGCTATCCTCAATAGCTAGGATTATGTCTATGTCTCCATCACCATCAATATCTACGGAGTCCATTGTTATTGGTGTTGTTATGCCACCATAGTTTAGTATTGCGTATAGCTTCCCGGTAACCTCGCAGCCAGCCAGATCCTCAGCATACTCTAGGCTATAGGGATAGCTTAGGGAGCTTCTTAGCTTAAGGATATACATCTTGAAGGTCGTACCTGTGGTTGTGTAGCTGACTAGGAGCTCTCTGCCGGGAGATGACAATAGAATATCATTCATTTCCACGGTTAGCGTCTTCTTTGAGAGTAGGTTTATCCCGTCCGATCCATTAAACAACACGTATTCACCACCAGTATCTCTAATATATGTGGTCCCGTTGTACCTGTAGTAGAGTATCACTCCTTCGTCTGTACCGAAGATAAGATCCTCGTAGCCATCCCCATCGATATCCAAGTAGTTGTAGTTCAACACGTGGTGCTTAAGGTATAAGTCATGAACCTCACTTAGGAGCCAATATGGGAGTCTTGTGTACGGCATAACCTTGGCGATATCCCAGATGTTTTCCCCTAGGGAGAATCTCTCTTCATACTGAGAGTCGAAAACCATGTCGTACAGAGAAGTCGTTTCGTTGTATGCGAATAGAACAAACTTCCCCGTAATCGTGCCGAACACTAAGTAATCTTTTTCTCCTTCGCCACTGAGGTCCAAGGAGACGAAGTATGTGGATGTGACATCTGAGAGTTGCTTATCTATGTTCATTGTTCTTATGGCATCCACAGCGTATTTATGGCCAGGGAGAACAACGATTTTCAGATATCTGATTCTATTCCACTCATTATTTTTCAGAATGGGGTCTATGTCGAACCAGACGAGCACATAGCCTTCCGAGGAGTATGTCGCTGTATGATAATCTGCCAGCTCAACATACTTATTTCCGTCCTCCGAAACGTAGAATCTTATCGCTTCTGGCGCTGGTGTATAGTTGAAGCCACTGATTATCATAAGTTTTACGTACATGTCATAGGCATCTGTTCCATCACCAACAGCTTCTTCCTGTATACCAAAGTCAAGGACTGAGTATGCTTCATGCGTGGAGTTTGGCAGGAACATAGAATATTTCCCATCGGCAGGCCCTCCCATCGCAGTGTTGTTGAACCTTATTCCAGTGTTCTCAATATAGTTCTTTATGGGCTCGGTCAGGTTGTGTGTTCCATTATAGAAATATACATTCTGCGCATCTATACTCCAATCCGCCCAATAGTCGATGGGGAAATCCTCCATCTCGAATGATCTCGGTGGATAGTAGAGCTTCCTTAGGTAGTAGTCCGATTCATATTCGAGTATGTATGCTTCTTTGCCCCACTCAATGATCGATACCTCATCTGCGCGGTCACCGTCTGGATCTCCCACCGCCATATCCAAAATTGGGAAGTATGTGCCGTAGTCATACTCCCAGTTTATCCTATATTCATTATCATTCGGCAGAGCTATAGGTGTTGTGTTCGTTGGAATAACAGTACCATTGTTTTCTATAACTACTATTTTTCCGCTTCTCAAACCGACAACTACTTCTGGTAGCCCGTTGTTGTTTATATCGCCAGCAACTAGCGAGTATATAGCGGAATCGAACTTATACATCCACTTTATCTCATACTCTATCCAGTGCTCATCGCTAAACGGATATCCCGAATGCGACGTGTATTCTAGGAAAAGCAATGTCCCATCTAATGAACCAGCAATTATGTCCGGGATATAGTCGAGATCCGCGTCGAAAATCGTTACCGTCCATATGGGCCCAAAGTATGGGCTCTTCCAAACCAGATCGTACATGTTCTCCGTGTTTGTTATGGGGTCATAGACGTGCCTCTGCTCGAAGACATATATGTGGCCATCGCTACTTCCAGCAACGATCTCCGTTAGCCTATTATTATCTGTGTCACCTATATCCAAAGCTATCACATCCCCTTGGATTATCCCATCGCCAGAATCCCAGACCTTATCGTATGTTTCCTCCTCGTAGTTCCACGCGAAGATATGGATCTCATTGTCGTAGAGATATCCTCCTCCGAGGGCTATAAGGCTCCCATTCTTATTGGTGGCTATCGCGTGTATTGCTGCTTTTGTTATCCATGGTTCCCAGATCTTAGAGTATTCGTTTGGGTTATCCCTCAGATACTCTATGAAGGACCAGTTACTCGGATAGTAATTGCCTGACGATGTATAGTTTATCACCTTCGTATCCAAGGCGTTTCCTAGCTCTGTTTGTGTTTCTGGCTGTATATAGTGCTCCGATTCTCTATCTCTGATGCTCATGCTATATACTTGGCTTAGACCCGACAAAATTAGGATTGAGAGCAGTGCTACTGCGAGTATCCTCCTCATTTTTCATCACCTCCTGAAGCTGATGTCTCCTCCATCGCTGCTTCCTCCTCCATTCTCTGGGTTGTGGAGGAAAACTTTTTGCTTATCAAGCCTCCATATCTCCTGATCAAAAATATTGCCGCGGCTTCGGCACAGATACCAATGACGATACCTATGAGTATCCATAGCAGTATATTTGGTTTGGGAGGCTCCTCCGTTGGCGGCGTCTCTATGGTTGTATATTGGAAGGTATCACTCGTACTTAGAATCCTCCCATTGGGCTCTAAGCCGTACACAACTATTGTGTAGTTACCTTCAGTCCAATTTGTCTTCGAGTATACCCACTGAAGGGTCTCTGGGTCATACGTGAGGGTGTAGTTATCCGATGCTTCTCCATCCTTAATATACATGAACCACATCGAAGTGAATGTTGTTCCATTTAGTACTCGGACATTAACATATCTATCTATGATGCTTCCCCGGGGAGTAAGAATTTTTATAAGTCTGTTGCCTAGAAGTTGATTCACGGCCGCCTGATATTCTTCCCATGAGGTATATGTTAGGGGATCTGTGCCAACAGCTACTTCTGCACCATCGGGTATTCCGTCGCCATCAGTATCAGGATTTGTGACGTTTGTGTGATAATAGTATACTTCTGCACCATCGCTCAATCCATCGTTGTCAGAGTCGGGATCTAGGGGGCCACCCCCAATCATGCTGGTGTTATAAACATAGAATTCGAGTCCATCAGCTAGCATGTCTAGGTCGCTGTCAAACTCTAGTCCATCAATAATACCATTGTTGTTTTCATCGGGGTTAAGCGGATCGGTTCCCAAGAACTCAATTTCGTATCCATCTGGTAAGAGATCGTCATCTACATCGGGGTCCGTAGCACTTAGACTTATCGCCTTTGTTGTATTGTTAGCCTGCATTATCTCGTAGTAATCCGATAGCCCATCGTGATCAGTATCCCAGAATGCTGGGTTTGTGCCATATTCGGCTACTTCCGAGTAGTCGGTTAGATTGTCCCTATCGGAATCCGTTAGGTTCGCGTTTGATGAGTAGATCATTACTTCGTCATAGTCGCTTAGGTTGTCATTGTCCGTATCTACTAATACGGGAGAGGAATTCATGGGATACACTATGTAGTATGCTACATATGGATAAATTATGCTGGACACATTCACTAAGCTCAGCTCAAAGCCATCCAGCAGACCATCACCATCAGTATCATTTTCTGTTGGATCTATCGGGATATTTGTAAAGTTCGGTATGTTGCCTTGAGCGATATATGCTTCGAAGGAATCTGAGATTCCGTCTTTATCTGTGTCCGATGATAGGGGGTCCGTGCCATATATAAATATCTCGTCGTAGTCGCTCATGGGCCATGTATACTCACCATACTCGTTAGGGTATGTTATGGAGTCATTATCGCTATCCCAGGCCAGTGGATTCGTCTTGTAGATAAATATCTCTTCTCCATCAACAATGTTGTCTCCGTCGCTGTCCGCATCTTGAGGTATCGTGCCATAAATAAATATCTCTTCGAGATCCGTAAGATTATCATTGTCTGTGTCCTCATCCATGGGGTTTGTGAAGTACCATAGTACCTCAAAACCATCGTTTATCCCATCGGCATCACTATCCTTCATCATAGGATTAGAATGCCAGTAGTATAGCTCCTCACCATCGCTTAGGAGATCATTATCGCTATCCCTAGATGTAGGATCTGTGCCGAAAACCAAGAACTCATCTCCATCGGAGACAAGATCCCCATCGGTGTCTGGCCGGGTAGGGTCGAGACCCAATACTATTTCTTGTAGATCTCCTAGCCCATCATCATCTGTGTCTGGATCAAGCCTATCCGTCTTATTTGATATTGGTGATGTTGTTCCTTCGTCACCATCTATAAGCCCATCATCATCAGAGTCGCCATCCAAGGGGTCTGATGGAGGATTAAGTGCTAACTCATATCCATCGCTAAGCAGGACAGCTGATGATCCCGTATCCATGTCTGTGTCTGGACATATGGGGTTCGTTCTGAAGGTTCTCTGTACTGGGCCCTCCTCTGGGTCGATGAAAACTACGGTTATTCCTTCTATCTCCTCCTTGTCGGTCATTGATCTTAGGAACTCCCTTGGTTCGAGGATTTTTCCGTTTGGTAACTGCTTGTATGAATCATCATCTGTATCGTTATCTAGTGGATGCGTGTATCCATAGTTGAAGATTATTGGGTTGGGATCGGTGGTTGGGTCTGGATCAAAGGAGTATGCAGCATCGGCATAATAGCCTCCTAGTGGTCCCTCTTGACCGTCAAGAAGACCATCACCATCGGTATCGGGGTTTAGAGGATCTGTCCTATCGTAATATGTAGTATTCCCTATTCTCACTCCAGTTATGCTTATTGTTACTGATTCTATGTCCCATATATGGTTTACTTCGAAGTAGTCATCTAACCCGTCCCCGTCAGTATCAACCTCTCTGGGGTTAGTTCCATATATCATAGCTTCCACATAATCCTTTAGCCTATCACCATCCGTATCCCAGCTTAGTGGGTTTGTATGGTAGGTGAATACTTCGTCTCCATCTGATAGACCGTCGCCATCTGTGTCGGAGTCCAAGGGGTCTGTGCGGTACACATTTATTTCGTCAGCATCCGTTATTCCGTCGCCATCCGTATCGCTCCTATTGGGTGCATATCCAAAGGTGGCTGTCTCATATGTGTCGGGTAGACCGTCATTATCAGCGTCAAATCCACCCATGTAATCGGTGGGCTTTTCATTTCCCTCTGGGAATGTGTATTCGAGTAGCGTACCGCTCCACTTCCACGTTTTTCCTACAAACAGAAACTCCGCGTGGATCTTTAACGAGTACTCCGCCCTAATCCCAAACGTTAGGGGGTTCGATTCTTGGGCCGGTGTTGCCTTGAATGTAAATGTTACTGATAGTGATGCATCCAGAGATACCTCCGCTATCTCGATATCGACTCCTATGTGGAGAGTACCAGCGATAGTTAGTTCCACCATAAGTATGGAGTTCTCCACTCCTCCCGAGGATTCAGATCCTAGGTTTATCTCTATTTTCAGCCCTAAGCTGAGTGTTATTGTTATTGCGTCTAGTCCGAGGTACTTAGCTACGCTCGATACTTCGGGCATTCCGAGGAGATCGAAGATTGTAAATGTTCTTGAGATTTCCAGTGAGAATGATAGGTACCATTCTTCGAGATCCATGAGTTCGTTTGTATCAAAGCTTCCCTCTTTGAATGCGAATAGTTTCAGTTTGAATCTCGCTTCTCCCTCTATAGATACGTCGACTCCTAGGTTTTCCATTATGAATGATAGAATGTCGCTTTCCTCTCTGAACATGGCTTTTAGCTTCATCTTAGCTTGTAGTGTTGGGACAATATTTATGAACTCTAGGAGTTGCTTGAATCCGCCTTCTATGTCGTCGAATTCTAGTTCCTCTCCCTTGAGCAGGACATCCTTAATTGTGTTCAGTATCTTCTTTGTCTCTATCTGCACACCAGCATCGACCAGTATTTCGTATTCAAAGGCTAGTTGGTCTATTCCGCCGATCCCAAAGTTCATTGACCCCGAGATATTCAGAAGCGAGAACTGCTTCAATGTTTGCTCCAAGTCTCCGAGGAGGTCCTCAAGAAAGTCGACAGCATAGTTCGTAGCCCAATCGATTATCTTCGTTGTTAGCCACTTGATACCGTTTCTCATAACCTCCCTTATTTCAAAGAGGAAGTCCATGATTGCGATCATAGTGTCTTTTATTGTAGAGTTTGAGGCCAACTCACCTAGGGCATTGAGGATCATACTCTTTGCTTCTGAGAGTGAGAAAGATTTGTTCATCCCCATGAGATCGGGTAAGAGTGCGCCCATGAATGTGAATAGCTGCGTTATGTTTAGCTCCTCGAACAGACTGAACTGTGATATTCCAGAAATCATCATAAATGCTGTTGTTATCCCATCAAGAGGTCTATCCTTTATCTGCGATATAAGGTCCGATAGACCCATCACTATGCTTGTCGCGTTTTTTATAGCTTGTAGATACATATCTATGTTTATTGTTGGGTCTACCTCCTCTATGATCATCCTTATTGCTTCATAGAGGAACTTTAATGCCAAGCCTTTCTTGTTTAGAAGCGGATTAACCTGACCGAAAAACAGTTTTTGAATTAGTGAGGGCGCATTCATTAGTGCTAGTGGTAGTATTGTGGCGTTCAATAACTGATATGTCCTTCTAAAGTCGTCGCTCGCAGAGTCTAGATACTCAGCCAGAACACTCCTCAGGATACTAGCGAAGCTTTCTATATTTGACAGATCAAACTCGGGTATTATAGATGCAGGGAGAAGAATAAGCGCGTCCCTAATGATGTTCTTAGCATCGACGATTTCTGGGTCTGTTGAGGTTATGTAGGTATCAAGTATGTTCATTAGGTCACCTTTTAGTTTCTCGGCGTCCGTCTCGGCCTCTTTTATTGCTGTATCCATAAGATCCATAATGTCGTTTAACATCGACTCAACATCACTTATAGCATCCTGTGGGATGAATTCTAGTATTGCCTCTTTGATTTTTCCTTCTATGCTTACATCCTCCTTATTTGCGAAGCACATAACTACCTGTGCTAACTTGGCAATTTTCCTTATAGTGTCACTGACATCTGGTGTAGAGTCGAATATGTCGATAATCTCGGGTATTTCCAGGAGCTTGTTGATTATGTATGTTGTGTTTGGTATTGTGAACTGGTCTATTATTATGGATGACAAGAACTTTATGGCTCTCCTTATGGTTTCGTTGTACTGAGTCTCCACCGACTCTAAGAGCTCATCCAAGGTGAAATTCGATATATATTGAATAATGTAGTTAAGAAATACATTTATCTTGTTCTTAGTTATCTTCTCGTACAGGCTTAGAACATCATCTTTTATCGATAGTATGTCGTCTATTATGGTTTTGAGGCTATCTAGAGTCGATGCTATGGAGCTGTTGTCGGGAAGTAGCAGGTCAACGGCCGAATCAATAAAGTTCTGAATAGCTGATGCGTTGCCTTTCAATGCGTAGAACCCATAGATGAACATGTCGAAATATGAGGAGTAGTTGGAGATATAGGGAAAATCTTTCCCTATTTCTTGTAGGAATTCAAGTAGATCAGACCCGCTACCAAGCTTTGATGGATCCCCGATGAAATCATATATCTTGCGGAATATTGCCAATGCATCGTTAACAACGTTTATTGGTATTCCTAGAGTCTCAACACCGCCGCTGGATAGGAATTCTAGGATCTTATCTATGAAGTCTCCAACGTTTCCTGATAGGCCAGATAATGAGGGGAAATCCATTAGATCTAGGAGCTCATCTGGGTTCTCATACATACTCCTTATAGCTATCACCGGTGTGTCTTCTGATGATCTCTTAACCGTGTTTACTCTGAGTGCCTCGGGGTTACGCTCAAGAAAAGCTTTGAGTCTTCTTTGTCTGTACTCCTCATCTTTGCTTCCTATGACGACGGTAGGCTTTATTCTGCTCTCAAATAGGTAGTCTAGGTTATCTACATAGTGCTTCGCGGCGATCAGCTTTATTCTCTCAACAGTATCATTCTCCACGCCTCTCCTCTCAAGTATTGATGCTATTTCCCACAGAGCGAATACCTCTAGGCTTAGGGGCACACTCAGCTCAGAGCCAGGATAATGCATATTCTCAGCGTTCAGTGAGTCGAGTGTATATGTGTTTCCCATGAGAAGAACAAACTCCTTTCCCTTGATGCCTCTTAGGATGTCTACCAGTTCGGACCAATCTACTTGGTCCTCTCCGATGATGATACTTTTGCTCGAACAATTAAAATATAGGACTACGACTTCATAGTCCTCAGCCACATGCCTTATGAGGTCACGGTAATTATTGACACCAATGTAGTCGGCATATGGATACACGCTTCTCAGCAGGAAAGCTAATCGCCTAGACGAAGCATCGATAATTCTGTTAGAGCTATCAAATAGTATGAGGACCCTGTGTCTATCGACATCCTCTTGCTCGATTGTCTGCGTTTTTATGGAATTATTATTAGCTAGAACTTGTGTAGGAATCACCAAGATTATTAGCATTGCGATACCACATATCCATATAGATATGCGCGATATTTCCGACACCAAATCAACGTAGAGAGAGGAAAAAGGACACAGAATTTAGTCTTCTTTAAGAAGAAGACTAAACTCCATGTCCTTAGCGGGGGGAAATAAAATATGATAAATTTTAATTTATAAAGTTTAAGGTACCAAAAAAGAACTAAATGGTAACACCTTTTAACAAAGACTACATAATGAATTCTTAGGAAATCTGTTTGAGATTGCATACCCGTTTGATTAAATTTTTATAGAAAATAAGCGAAAGATTATTAGGGTAAAGATCATTAGGGTAACTAGTATTCGGTGAATCAAATGACTGTATTCGTCGACAGAGAAAAAGAACTTGGGCTTCTTATCGAATATGTTCAGAATAGAATCGATGTTATTGTATATGGTTTAAGAGGTATCGGAAAAACAATGCTTCTTGAAGAGCTTGGAAAGAGACTAAAAGACATGGGTAAGGAGACGCTATTCATTAATGGGTACGAGGTTGTTTCGCCCGAAGATGTTGCCACGATGATAAAGTCTGAAGCAACGGATCCAAGGATCATACTGAGCGAACTCTTCTCCAAGGATAGCACAGTAATAATTATCGATGAATTCGCAGCATTCATGAGGATATTCGTTGGAAAAAGAGTTTTTCCCTCATTAAGGAGAGTCGCAATGTTTATAAGGACGCTGATAGAGAAAAGGAGGAGAAGAGGCGGTGAGTCGATAATACTTTGTAGCTCCGCAATAGGTCTTGTACGTAGATTAGCAAAAAGATATTTTGCTCCTCTATTCCGGCAGCTTAAAATGTTTTATCTTGGGCCTATGAGTTTGGAGGATGCTAGAAGACTAGCAGAAAAACTATGTGGAGAGTACAGCAATGAAGTTATCGAGCTTGTTAGGGGGGTACCATTCTACATAGTGAAGATGTGCGAAGAAATAAACATCGGAAGAAAACCGATAGAGGCTATAGAGCACCTACTATCTGATCCAAACGGCGACTTAAACATATATTTTCAAGCTCTCTACGACAAACTGTCTCCACCAGAAAGATATATTTTACATCTCATAGCCCGAGGTGTATCCAGATTCTCAAAAATCAGCGAGCGCGTCACATTTGATATAAGCATATACCTTAAGAGACTTCTTCTTAGTGATATAGTTAGAAAGATCAGAAAAGGTCCTAAGGAAGTATACTATGAAATAAATGATCCAGTTTTCAAAGCGTGGCTGGCGCTCCAAGAAATACCATCACTCGGCAGATTGTCGATAAAATCGCTCATAATCTCCAGTCTAAGCTTCGAGGCCATGATCAGAGAGATGTTCAGAGAAATAACAACAGAAATTGAGATAGAAGATTTTCTTGGGCAAAAAGTAACAATAAGACCAGCAAAGGTGGTCAAATATAGTAAGGGCAAGATAGATATAGACGCACTACTAATACACGGCGACGAAGCAGTAGTAGTGGAATGTCACTTCTGGGGCCCAGCGAAAGAAGAAAAAATAGAACAATTACTAAAAAATGCCAGATACGTAGAAGATAATTTAGGTCTCAAAGTTGTTGATAAAATCCTTATAA
>Ga0190313_1001128_pt1 | contig 14650 bp, 15 predicted proteins | sample 4870071011_MG_FD_169989 | JGI IMG/M metagenome (GOLD analysis project Ga0190313, IMG submission 169989) | Hydrothermal vent sediment bacterial communities from Southern Trench, Guaymas Basin, Mexico - 4870-07-10-11_MG | ecosystem: Environmental > Aquatic > Marine > Hydrothermal vents > Sediment ...
CCCTAGCATCACCGCCCTCACGGGCGGATCATCAAATATTTTATAAGCTATCGTTTTGTTTTTAAGCGTGTTGATTTTGTGAGGATTCCTATATGATTTATCTGGGCTTGGATGCTAGTGATAATTTTAGGTTTTTGGGAATAGTTATCGGGGAGTCTAGTGAGTTGGAATTTCTGTACAATTACTTGCTGAGATCTGTGAGAGAGCCTCGGATTCATGTATCCAAGTTTAAACGTGATAAGAAATCGATACTAATAAGGTCGTTTTATAGAGTGGTTGATGAATGCAGTGGTTTAAGATTCTATAGCATCGATACTGACTTACTTAGAGAGGCGAGGAAATTATCAAGAACAAAGAGAATACCAAAAGTAAAGGCTGCTGGGATTATCCTGGTTAAAATTCTTAAGAAAATCCTCTCCTCAGTCCCGATGTATGTGGGTGCAATAGATTTGGATAAGGAATTTGTCCCATTCGAGCCACAAATACGTAAATATTTCTCAACTCTAACGTACAATGGCATTTATTCACAACTCGCAGATCTAATCGCTTACATGAATTTTAAAAGGATAGCTAAAGAACCGATAAGAACATTGAATTGGTCTAACCTATTTCTAAGCTAAGTAGAGAACAACTTATTCTGATGCCTTCTTCGCCTTCTCGGCTAGCTCTGTTTACACACCCAATTCTTCTAGGATTCCTAATCTATAAAATGCCTTATACAGTTTTTAACTCGCTCCTCTAGAAGAAAATTGTAAAATTTCTAACAAACAAGGAACACTCAATTAATTCGCGCTTTACATTTATCATGATTTCTGCGAAAAATCTTTCTAAAAATCATAAAAAAGGAAAACTTAAATGAAGAAAGATTACTTTATCTCCAGCCCTTAGCAACTATTAGGTAAATGAGAATTATTATCGAGATTAATGTCGCTCCAATGTACAACCATCCGATCAATGGGAGATTCGTTATTGAGAATCTAGTTAATAAGTACCAAGTCTGGGGTACTAGTTCTACCAAAAGTACTAGGATGAGAATGGATGTACCCCCGGCTGCCCATTCTTCTTCCCTAATAAGCCCCACACCTAGCGCCATTGTTATTATTCCATAGACAATTTCCCTAGCAGCACCTACTGTAGCCAAATATGAAGCCACTTCTTTTAGAATGTTCTCTAAACCAGGAAGCGTCACATAACTTGATATTCCAGACAGTATTAGAATTATGCCCACCAAAATAAATAATGATCCGATAATCTTCGCGCCCGCAAGCCTCGCAGCCATACCATACACCTAAACCAGGATCATTAAGAAATCCTCAATATTACAAATATAAGTAATAAGGCAATTTATAATCATTAATACTAATGAACTCCTGCTAATAAGATCATAATCCTTCTATAATATGATAAATAATATGATACCCCTCGCATAAAGGGCTCTTAAGATTATCATTTCATGCGTTATTTGGGATTGGAGATGGATTATTTGGAGAAAATATTATCAATTGTGGAGAAACAAAATAGCTGGAGACGTTATCAATGTCTTAATATGGTTGCATCAGAGAACGTTATGTCACCACTCGCTGAGAGATTATACGTATCCGATTTTATGGGTCGTTATAATGAGCATAATGGTGAATCCCACTACCAAGGGACAAAGTATGCTATGGAAATAGAATATGTTGTCAAGGAAATTTTTCAGAAAAGGTTCAATACTCCATATGTTGAGCTTAGACCACTCAGCGGTGGTATTGCTAATCTAATAGTCATGCGCTCATTAACTAAGATAGGCGATGTCATTGTCTCTCCTAAATTAACAGCTGGTGCTCATGTATCCCATACCAAGTATGGTGTGGCGGGCATCCTTGGTCTCGCTGAAGTGCCTATGTATTTCGATCCTCAAGATATGGTTGTGGATGTGGATAGAACCATTGAGCTGATAAATAGTATTAAGCCTAAGCTAGTTATTTTCGGCAGATCAGTCTTTATCTTTCCAGAACCAGTTAAAGAGATAAGAGATGCTATAGATCCGAAAATAAAGATTATATACGACGCAGCTCACGTCTTCGGGCTTATTTGGGGAGGGAAGTTTCAGAAACCCCTGCTTGAAGGAGCCGATATAATAACTACGTCAACACATAAAACGTTCCCAGGGCCTCAAGGCGGCGCAATAATCGCTAGGAAGGATCTTGATGAGGCTCTATGGAAAAAGATAGAGAGAGTAACCTTCCCTGGTGTTGTTTATAATCACCATATGCACCGATTTCCAGCACTTGGAATAACTGCTCTAGAAATGAACGAGTATGGAGAAGCTTATGCTAGTCAAGTGATCAGGAACGCTAAGGCCCTTGCTGAGGAATTATACTCACTAGGATTCAAAGTACTTTGCCCTCATAAAGGATTTACCGAATCCCACCAGGTATTGATGGATGTTAGAGAGATAGGTGGCGGCAGAATTGTTGCGAAAAAACTTGAAGAAAGTAATATTATTGTGACTAAGGTCGCATTACCATGGGACTCTGATAAAGATGCTACTCATAATCCAAGCGGTATAAGAATCGGCGTCCAAGAATTAACCCGATGGGGAATGAAAGAGAGTGAGATGCGCTACATCGCTGAGCTCTTTCACAAAGTTCTTCATGAAGATAAGAATGTAAAAGAGGAGGTGACAGAGTTTCGGAAGGAGTTCAGAGAGATAAAATATTGCTTCCCGGTGGATAAATATGAGGATCGTCTTGCTAGATTATTTGGAGGATAGCGAGAAAATACTAACGGCTGGAGCATTAGCTACGAGATCAAGCAAAAGCGCAGCAGATATCCATCCCTCCCAAGAGGATATTAGGAAGATGATAAAATGGACTAAGAAGATGAAGCTCTCCTCAGTACTTGATTTTCCTTATTACATCATTGTTATTGAAGGTGTATCAAGAAGCTTTACTCATCAATGGGTGCGTTACAGGGTAGCTGCTCACATGCAACAGAGCTTAAGATTCGTTAAAATAGATACTTCGTCTACAAATTGGTTCGTTGTACCCCCAACAATAGTGGAGAAAGGAGCTGATGCTGTTATTGAATACGTGAAGAGCCAGTTAAGGGCTGGGGAAACATACCTGAAATTATTAGAAATGGGCATTCCTCCCGAAGATGCTCGCTTTGCATTACCAATAGGTGTTAAAACTCATATATCATCAGCTTTTGATGCCGAAGAATACATCCACATCCTTTATCAGAGAATGTGCTATGACGCTCAATGGGAGATAAGAACGGTAGCCAATGCTTTATTAGTAGCTGGGTTAATAGTTCATCCAAACATCTTCGAAGGCGTAGGTCCATCTTGCATATACGAAGGAGTCTGCAGGGGTACTAGAAAGAATGCCTGTAAGAAGGATGTAGAAGCCTTGGTAAAAAATTTGAGTGAGATCGCTGAAAGTATGAGAAAAAAGTTTAATGATCTAGATAGAGGCGAATTTCTACGAATAGATCTGACTGATGTGATCGGATATAGAGCTCCAAGAAAAGTTGTTAAGGATGTTTCGGAGAGATTAGGTATGCCCATAAATCTTGATATTGAGGTGATACTAGAGGTGAGAAAGAAATGAGGAAAGAGAGATTACTTATCAGGAGTTTCCTAACATTCTTTTTCTTAATGGCAACGATAGTTTTGTCCAAGATAAAGCTCCACCCAATATTTGGTACTGGGGGGAGATTCTCCCTGCTAGCAATGTTTGCTCCTATCATACCATCATTTATCGGAGCATCATTTGGAGCCATAGCCATATTTGGTGCCAGACTCCTCCAATTCTTCTTAGGTATCTCACACCCTAAACATTATCTCTCTTACATCTCCTATTTGCCAGTCTTTATTGCTGGAGTATTCTTCTCAAAAATGTTTAAGAGGAAGAGAGATCATCTAGCAATACCTATCGGATTAATTCTCCTATTCATCCTTCATCCGATTGGTAGGCAAGTATGGTATTTCAGCCTTTATTGGCTTATCCCCATCGTAATAATTATAGCCCAGCCTTATATCAGGAAAATTTTCTGGAAACACGACTTACCAACAATCTACTTATATGCCCTTTCAGCGACATTCATCGATCATGCAGTGGGATCAGTGATGTATCTATATTACTTTAATATCCCAGCGATTTATTGGATAATGGCGATACCGTATGTACCTATAGAAAGAGCAATCTTCGCATTAGGAATCACATCTTTTTACCTATTCGTTAAGAAAGCATTAGAAGCTCTTCAAAGAATATTACCCGTGAAAATCATGATAATTGAAACTACTGAGGAAAAAATAGAAGAACCTGTTTTGTTAGAGGCAAAAGTAATCTCAAGCTAAGGAAAAGTAAATCTAGTTTTCACTTATTTTTCCATTTTTTTATATTTTGAGAAGTAATGCTTAAGCTAGAAATCTCAACCAACTCAACTTATATTTATTACTCATATCGGGACGGAATATGAACCTAATTCCTTCATTTGATGAAATATTTGGGGAGGAAACGCCAGTTATAATTGGTGTTATTCATCTAAAACCCCTACCAGGTAGCCCATTATACGATGGTAACATGGATAAGATAATGAGTAATGCGATTAAGGATGCTAAGGCATTAGAGGATGGCGGTGTGGATGGCATCATTGTTGAGAATTTTGGGGATAGGCCTTATCTTAAAAGGGTTGAGGATCCAGAAACGTTAGTTGCTATGGCCGTGATTGTTAAGGAGGTCATTAGGGAGGTATCTGTTCCAGTTGGTGTTAATGTTCTCAGGAATAGTGCTGAGGAATCATTAGCTATAGCATACGTTACGGGTGGGAGATTTATCAGAGTTAATGCATACGTTGAAACAATAGTCTCTGATAGCGGAATAATAGAGCCTGCTGCTCCTAAAGTTCTGAGAAAGGCAAGATCCTTAGATGCTAAGATAGGTATTCTCGCAGATGTTCATGTTAAACACGCAAAACCTCTCGGGGAAAGAGAACTGGAGGAAGTGATAATTGATGCTTTCGAAAGAGGATTAGCAACAGCAGTGATAATTACTGGGCCCCGAACGGGAGAACCTCCGAGGGAGGAGTTTTTGAGGAGAGCTAAGTACATAAATAAAGGCCCTGTATTAATAGGGAGCGGACTGCGACCAGATAACATTAAGCTTTTAAAATATGCTGATGGGGCTATTGTGGGGAGTTACTTTAAGAAGAAAGATATTTTTAGCCCAGTGGATAGAGAGAGGGTAAGGAGGCTTGTAGAATTGGCTAAAAAATATTCAAAAAATAAATAAGATTTGAAAACGAATTATTTCTTTCTAGCGTACTTTACCGCGATTAGAACTACTACGCCAATCCCAACGATTCCTATCACTATAGCTATTATCATTGATATTCCTATGGGTGATGGTGGAGGATGCTCCTCTGGAGGTTCAATTGGCTGTGTAGTTACTGTAATCACAACTGTTAATGATGCCGTATTTCCTACACTATCTACTCCTGTTACTGTTATTGTGTAAGTTCCTATCTCTAGATTATCCAGTGAAACGTTTACTACTTGGTTTTCTTGTGGTGTAGTATTCTCGTATATTAATGTGTTATTTATCGCAATAGCCACCTTCGACAGATGAGGATCGCTCACCACGAATACCGCGTAGTTACCCGTCGTTCCATTAATTATTTCTGTTGGTGTTGTGATAACTGTTATTATTGGTGCCTCTTTATCTCCCTGACTATTTATTATTACAGAAAATACCGTACTATAGAGAATGCGACCTATGGAAATATTTAGGAAGGCACATGTGATATTCTTCTCATAGACTGTACCGCCGCTGAAGGTTGTATGTTCTACATACTCGCCAGCTAAATTATTGTACTCAAAATAAAGTTCATCCCCAGTATAACTCAAGACCTCACTACTATTTATCACTGAATCGATTACATTCACTGATCCAATGTCCTTCAGAGTCAGCTCGTACGGATAGTGGATACTCAGTACCCCTACTTCACTATTCCTTATCTCAGCAGTAACATTTGTTCCCAAAAACATCTTGTTGACTACAGCATTTGATAAACGTATAACCCGCTGATCATCAGCATAGAGGCTCTCAACAGTAGTATCTTCAATGACAAGAGTCCCAGAAGCACTAACATCAACTTCCTCAAGTTTAGATCCATAAATGGAGATCGTGGAATTATCTGCTGCGAGTACACTCACTATCTCGCTTTCCCATATATCGATTAATGCTGTGCTAAAGCCAGTGACTTTTATGGCGGTTACGTTTCTGAGAAGAACGTATCCATATCCATACACTTCCAGATAATTCACTACTGTGCCTATTCCAGAGAATCTTGATGATTCGTAAACGGATACGCCTGGTATTTCTGAATTCCACGCATCTACTATACCGTCGTAGATGTATAGGGCATAATTAATGTTGCTATCATTTATCATAACGTATGAGCCACCATATATCTCTATCCCAGCTTCAACGATGTTTGAGAAAGTTACGTTATCGCTGTAAATCACGGGCACTTCAAGAGAACCAGCTATTACTCCAGAGGTTATGTTAAAGTCTGAGTAAGCGTAGAGGTTATACTGGATATTCATTACTACTTCAGTATCGTTTAATTCGGCATGTGATTCTCTCCCTATAGTAATACTATATATAGATGAATTATAGATGGTTGCTGAGGAATTATCCATTAAGATAATTGTTCCTCCACTCCCATTGAAGACTTTGCCCGAATTCTCCATTATGATGATGCTCTTATAAAGCTCTGCTATTCCTGATGCATAAATCGGTGGCCAGTAGTAATATGCTATGAAGTAGATATCTGATTCATTCATGGTTATTTTACTAGAAAATGCTAATATTCCATAGACTCCAGACCTTGTTAAAATGGCCTCAGAATCATTTAGCTTTAGTCTTACATTTGGGAAATAGGAATCCGTTATATTCAATAATACGTGCTCGAATTCCCAATCCACTGAACCGTAAATGTCTGGTGACGAAGAGCTAATAATGGTGACTTCAGAATTAATAGCTCTTATTGATGCGTACGCGCTCATGTAAGTATTGTTGATTAGTGCACTTGCGTCTTCTATGTAAAGCTCATCAAAGTACACATATGTTATGTTTGAATTTACTAAAACAGCACCCTTCACTTCTATGCTATCTGCTCCGCTAACCAATCTAGAATTTTCTATTTCTAAGTGCTTATTACCAGTCACATTAATACGTATTGCGAATAGATTGGTTATGTTCGTTGATTCTATATTAAGTACACCGTTTTCTTGATATAGTGTTAGTTCATGAATCATGCTGCTTGTTATTGTACCATTTGAATTCCTTAGTTCCGCTTGGAATGCATTAAGATTTATTATACCTAAGGTCGCATTATACGTCTCTATCCCATTCACAGTAGTGGAGGCTATTTCAAGGATGCTTTGAAAAGCCGTGACATAGTCAACTAGTGAGTCATTAATAATTATTGTACCTAGGATTACAGCTATTCCACACCCTACACTTGCGTTAGTCCCATCAAGATAGATTGTTGATGAGTAACCGTATATGTTCGTATCTGTTAGATTCGAGTCTATTATCTCTATATTATGGTTATCTATAGCGTATGGAATTATTGATAAACTACCCCTTATGCTTGCAACGTCTACATCATTAAGGGATGTATCATTAATAATTAAGTCCGAGTCTTTGAGTCCTATCAGTATTGATGATACGTTTCTTAAAATGACACTTGAGCGTAAAGCTCCATATTTAGCGAGGCCTAGAACGTCCCCATTAACATTTTCTATGAATAATTCTCCATCCTCAACGATTATCCCAGTGATGTTTCTATTGTCGTAGGTTGTTGACGCGTCAAGATTAACGTAATAATTATCGGTAGGTTCTGGAATAATTCCTGCCTCGTTTACAGTGACGCTTGTGCTTCTGTAGTAGTATAGGTCTTCTAAATAGCTTATATGGGATGATCTAACACTTATGTTTCCAAAATCTCTTACTAGGAGGGAGGATATATCGGAATTGTAGATGTTAACGGTTAAATCACTATAGGGGAATGTTTCCTGACCAATGTTTAAGGAACTAGTTACCGTTACGTTATCTATATCCACTGCTCCTTTTCCACTTATATAGGCTTCTCCAAGGAAAGAATCCCGTATATAGGCATGAGCCTCGACATCAATATAGAGATTAGAGATGTTCATTCTTAGTATCTCTAGCTCCCTAACGAGAATAAAATCTACTGATGAGAGGTTAGCAACGTTATCGAGAACTAATAGGTCTACTCTATCCTCGGCATGAATAGATAATCCTATACTGAGATAGACTTGTGGTGAGTAAATATTCCTTAATATGATGTATTGTGGTACTATTTCATAGGTCTCTATCCAAAATTCGTAGCTTATGGTCACATTCTCGGCCTTGAAACCCTTTGATGATACTTCGATATAATCCGCGACGAGATTAGTCATATTGACGATTGTATTTTGTTCACAAAAGACTTCCCCAGCGGTGACATTATCTAAAACGACGATTGCTTGAGACCCTATACTTAGGTGCCCCTTTATCACAGTATTTATTATCACTGTCGTGGTATAGCCTCTAATTGATAAGTCTCCATTAATCACTGAATTATTTATTAGTACTCTAGCTGATCCGTATATTTGAACATCGCGCGTCACATTAGCTTCATTGATTATAATATCATATACTTCTATATTACTGGAGAAAGTAGTCTTATCCTCCAGCATCTCTGCAAACTTCGGAGTATTTTTAGGAGTGATTGGCATCGCTACTATTGGGGCTAGAGCTACAATGCTTACGAGTATCAGTATGGCAAGTAATTTACATGAGTATTTCCTAGTCAATATTCTCAGCCCTGCTCTATATGCCCCAAGACCGCGTTCTCTTGGGAGAACACGGCATGGGAAGTGAATTTTAAAAAATTTGGAAATATATAAAAAGTTTATTATTGCTGATATTCGACCAATTAAGCGTATTCTTCAAGGGGATAATATTATGAAGCTCGATCTCAGGGATATCCCGTATCTCTGTGGCTTATTAACACCGATTATTGCCTATGCCCTTATCTTCATAGCGATAAGCATAACACGGGAATTTAGCTGGTATCATAATGCTTTAAGCGATCTAGGCGGACCATTAGGTATAAGATATGGTGCTAATGTAGTTTTTAATAGTGGCTTGATAATCGCAGGGATTCTTCTCTTAATATTCGCTATACAAGTATTAACGGATTTTCAGTATCTAGTGAGAAAGATAGGAGCGTTTATCCTCCTTTTAAGTGCTATTTCTTTAACGCTTATTGGAGTGTTCCCAGAAACGGCTGGTAAAATCCATTACTATGTCTCTGTGGCTTTCTTCATCACTTTCCCATTTGGGATGCTAATTATTAGTACTGTGGATATTATTAAGAGGGAGGATTTGGTGCTTGGGATTTATGGAGTCATCGTCTTTATTCTCTGTGCGGTAATATGGAGCTTGCCTTGGGGCATATTCGGTGTGACTGGAGTAGCAATACCGGAGTTTCTATCCTCTCTAACTGGTTCCATCTGGATAGTACTCTTCGCGATAAAAAAGCTCTTGGAAAAGAGACATTAGAACAATTTTATCTACTTTTTCTATTACCTTTTAAGATTATATGTGTGAGTCCCAATGCTGCTGAGTAAGGTTTATTCTACTAACATTAAGCTTAGCCATCCCTATAATTTTTATCTAACAGCCTCCTTTTACTCTACACGGTTTGAGTTCGATGGTACATATGCCTACGTTATTCTAAATTATGATGAAGACTATGCAGTATCTAGAGCACGTTCTGAGGATAAATTGATTCTCATTGATATCTATGCAACGAAATCTTCTTCTGATTTAATAGAGAGGGCTTTGAGAGATACTGCATTCATAATGGGTTTTAACGAGGACTTAAGAGAGTTTTACAGCTTATGCGCTAATGATCCGCTACTTGGAATACTATCTAAGGAGCTCTATGGTATACATATGAGGGCTGTCCAAGGTCTTTGGGAGGGATTACTCATCAGCATTTGTCAGCAAAATGCTAGTTTTCGTCAGGGGTGGAGGATGTTAATGAGAATTAGAGAGATTCTTGGTGAAGAATTAAGAATTCCTGACAGCGAATTAATTTTCTACACTTTCCCATCCCCTAAGAAGATAATTGAGAAACCCTCTCTATTAAGGCAATGCGGCGTTGGGTATCGAGATAAGATATTTCTTAACGCTGCTAAAGCATTTATTAGGAATAACGAACCAGAACTAATCGAGATAAAAGGTATTGGTCAATATTCCGCTAGGTTAGCTAAGATACTTGGTAAGAGAGATTATAGGGAGTTCCCAGTTGATAGATGGTTCTCAACGCTTATTCCCCGAGTCTATGCAAGAGAAGAGAAATGGTCCATTAAGGAAGTGGAAGAGTTCGCAAGAAAGCGTTGGGGTAAATATGCTGGGTTAGCAGCTATAATGATAACAGTAGTTACTGGAGCAAAACCGATCAGTTCTTTACTAAAGGTTCTTGAAAAAGGCCAGAATCCCGATCCATTCCCCCACGAGCCAGCACCATTGACTTTATGGAGATACTCCCTATAACAAATTCTAAGAGAATAATTTAGGAATGAAAAGCTGAGAAAGCATTAAGCTTAATCCTAGTTTCATAGTAGTTGGAGATTGTGATCATCCGCGTATATCAGAATAAAGTTCACAATACATCATTTGTCAAAGATCAGAAATAAAGGGAGAAAAAAGTAGAGGTTATGCATTATGCTTTATTAGCTTATTCCTTAGCTCTTCTTTGCTATTCTTAACCCTATATATCCGAATATTACACCTAGTATTATTGCCACTATTGTGAATATGATTACTACGATATCTAGTAATCCGTAACCAATCAGTAATAGTAGGTTTAACAATGGTACATTTCCTCTCAGATAGTTGATCATTAGTGGGACTATGTATGGTGAGAGATATATCCAGGGTGCTGTTAGGAATCCTATCGCTCCCCCTCCCTTCTTTGATGCTGCTAGTAGTGACCCAATGGCTACTCCGATGATTAATCCTATAATCTCGTTTACCGTTGCTAGGGGAATCCCTACTATTAGGGCTACTGCCCAACCAGCCAGAAAACTTTTCTTAGTCATCCTTAATACCTCCTCCTAACTACATAAATTAAGACTCCTACTATTACTAGGCTCTCAATAGCGATTGTTGTGTATGGTGGTGCCCCAATCATTTTGTCAAAGAAAGTTTTTCCACCAATCATCACTGTACCAGAGTTCTCAAGCTCTAATTCTCCGCTAATATCTACTGTGATAGTAACGTTCTCATCTTCTTCAATTCCACTGCCATGGGCTATTGAAATACCTTTAAGTAACCAGCCAGATTGTTTCTCATAAAATAGGTCTAGGCTGAAATTTACTTCCTCTGGCAATTCAATCTCTTCCTCTATGAAGTACTCTATTGCTTTAAGTACCTCCTCCTCAGAAATTCTGACTAGCCAGGTATTGAATGTTCCTTCTGGAATACTAATTGTCTCTTCACCAATTACGCTTCCATTAATTATCAGGCCTTTTCTCATTGTTTCATTATAGAATCCGTAAGGGATTTTATCTCCTATTCTGGAATCCGTTGGTATATAGAATGGGTTATAAATATAGAAACCTGGCACGGGCTTATTAAACGCTATTCTTCTCATAATATCTGAGAAAGTAATGTTCTCTGTAATGTTCTCTATTTTTCCTTGCAGAACATCCATGACTATTTGAGTCAGATATATTTGTCTAGTTCCCACCTTAATAGCTAGTATTGGTGGGACTGGAATCTGAATAGCACTTTGAGACTTTATTGTGTTATTCTCAACTACGAGATAAGAAATGCTTAGATTCGCTCCCCATGCATAATAGTTTATGTCTATTCGCTTACTGATAAGAGTTATTGTGCCATTGATCGAGATTTTTTGAGAACCCATAAGATCTTGAGTAGATGTGTTATAAACCCTGACTATCCCAAGAAGTTTAATATCATAGATAACATTATTAGGCGAGAAAACAGTCATGTTGTATCCAGGACTCGCGGAAACATTAGCTACTGGGACAATTAATAGTAAAATCAATAATCCAATAAAGATAGTTCGAACATTCATTTTTAACCCCTGATAAGTCAAAGATAAGACTGCTCACTATAGTATTTAAACATATTTTTTCTAACATCACAGTATAATGATTAATGATGTTTGGACTCCTCATTAAATATACTTATAAAATCCTAATTACTCTTAGGCATTTTAAATAGATGTGCATTCACATAATTATGTGAATACACTATGGTGATCCACATGCCTAATATTACATTATCTCTACCCGAGGAATTGTACAGGAAGATGAAGAAGTATCCTGAAATAAAGTGGAGCGTTGTGATCAGGAAGTATCTTGAAGAGTACATTAGAAAGCTTGAGTATGTTGAGGAGGCAAGAACGGAGGAAATTCTTCGAAATCTGGAATCACTTGAGGGAGAGCTAAGAAAAATTAGTGATGAGGCCGCAATTAATTTCGCTATGGGGGCGGTGAGAAAGAGATGGAGAAGAAACTCTACGACACGAGTATCCTCATAGATCTCTGGAATTCAAATATTAGAAGATTAGAAGCCTACACAACAATATTCAGCATAATTGAGTTTCCTAAGGCATTACTTATCAAGAATCTAATAGTACTTTATCCTACTAGAGAAGATTTTGATGCAGCCATACTGATTGCGAAGGATTTGCTTAAGATAGGGAAACCGGTGGGCGCCATAGATATCATAATAGCAAGTATAGCGTTAAGAAAGGGTCTAGTGATTGTTACGAGTGATTCGGATTTCGAATACATAAAGAAGGTTCGACCAGATCTTAAAGTAGAGTTGAAATAATTATGAATCCAGCATACTAAGTATATTTTTGAGGAATCCTTGAAGAGGCTTATTTGCCGAGGAGATTCAATGCCGATGAGATTAGATTACCGAGTAAGAGTTTTGGAAAAGAGTGAATTGAGGGATTTTGTAGGCGTTTTCATCTTTGACTGGATTCTCAATATGGTTAAGAATGTTTCTAAGAGATTTCGTGGGGCATTCTCATTTAAAAGTTGGTGTTCGGCTATTCATGTAAAGGCTATGAAATCACTTAACAATGAACCTTTCTATACTGGATGTTTAACTAAGGATGAAGAGTATTCCATAGGAATTGCTTTCTTAAACGATTATTTAGGCGAAATTTTGAGTAGAAAACTTCTAGATTCAGACAAAATCATGTCTGGTCCCCTAAAGCTATCCGTTGAGGCCATAAAAGTTAGGAGGAACTCTTTTAGAGAATTATACCATGCAAAGATTTCGTCTAGGATAGGCTTGTTATTTGAGACACCTACGGTTTTGGGGGATTATAAAACTCACGCTAATTTATTTCCGGAACCGCCTAGATTATTTGAGAGAATCTTAGACGTGTGGAACAAGTTTGCTCCTAAAAACCTTATTCTTCCTCGAAACCCTCTCATTAATTGGGCTAGGGAAAATATGCGTGTAAGAAGTTATAAATTAAGGGCAAGGTCATTCAGCATAAGGGATGAATTTGTTAAGGGATTCTTTGGGCGATTAGAGATTATATGTCAAACAAGAGAAGGGCTTGAATACTTCGCCCCGCTTCTCAATTTTCTCGAATATGCTAATATAGGAGAGAAAAATTACTATGGCTTTGGAGCTATAAGCTATACAGATCTATCGGGAATACATCCAAAATAATTGTTCAAAATTCAGTTAATAGAGATGGTGAGTGAATTCTTATGCCCACTTTAATAACCTATAAAATCACCCCAGCTAGTACTGGGTACTTAGCTCCATATACGGGTGGATACATAAGAGGCTTATTCTTATCCCTTGTTAAAAATATAGATCCAGCCTTAGCAGAGATTCTTCATGAAACGCGAATGATAAAGCCTTATGCCATAAAGCCTCTGAGACCGATCAATGAGAAAATGCGAATAGATAGAGGAGGGTGGAGAATACATAAAAACATGAAACTAATATTTGATATTTCCTTAATTGATGATGAATTAAAGGAAATACTATTTAAACAATTCCTAACACTCAATAGAGTTAAAATAGGTAACCTAGAATTCAAGATTGAAGAAATAGAAGTAAAATTCGAAAGATTCGAACAGATGTTTCAAGCAGAAAAGAGCTCTCAAGTAGAAATAATATTCGCCACCCCAACATGTTTTAAGGATCCCATAACGAGATACTACTTATATCCTAGACCAGATAAGATATTTTATAATCTCCTAAAGATATGGAATACATATGCTCCAGAGAGCGTTAGGATCGAGAAAAATGATTTAGATAAAGAGCTTAGTATGATAGATATCCATGAATATCAGATAGTTACACGGGAAGTATTCATCGATGAGAATATAAAGATATTAGGGTTTAAGGGCAGTATACGCTTAGATATTAAAAACTTCGAGGATACAAAGGCAGTATTTCCGCTTCTAGCTCTCTCAAAATACTCTAATGTGGGTTATGGAAGAACATATGGACTTGGTTCTGTAATGATTACTAAGAAGGCAGAGCAAAATTAACATGAAAGAAAAATT
>Ga0190313_1001129_pt1 | contig 14645 bp, 12 predicted proteins | sample 4870071011_MG_FD_169989 | JGI IMG/M metagenome (GOLD analysis project Ga0190313, IMG submission 169989) | Hydrothermal vent sediment bacterial communities from Southern Trench, Guaymas Basin, Mexico - 4870-07-10-11_MG | ecosystem: Environmental > Aquatic > Marine > Hydrothermal vents > Sediment ...
AAAGCGGTCTGCGACGCCGTTAGAATTCCAGTGATCGCATCAGGCGGTTGCGGCTCGCCTGAACATATCGCAGAAGTATTCAAAAAAACAGATGCAAGTGCAGCACTCGCAGCCTCTATATTCCACTTTAACGAGTTCACTGTGCAAGATGTTAAGAAATTCCTGAAAAAGCAAGGCATACCTGTAAGACTTTAACGCATCCGTGCCACTTTCACACACTTACACACGCTCATTCCCATTCCCTTATTTACATATCGCAAGAAATTTTAGTGGAGAAAGAAGCGCTTGATGCAATCGTTTCATTCTTCCTACCCTTTACAAGGCTCAGTATCTCCGGCATATAAGGTGGATATGCAAATTTGTGCCGAAGACGCATGTTTCCAAATTTCGGGGCGAAGCACGATGCGTATGTCCGACTGTTGTCTGAGTGTGTTAGCCCTGAAGCGGAGAGTTCGGCTCGGCAGCGTCATATTATATCACCCCCTTCTTACACCATATGTTTCATCATAAAACACATTTACAATAGGAAAGCCTTCCTCTCTCGGCTTTTTAATCATCCAAATAGGAACAGGAACAGTATATTCTTTTATTTCAGCAAATATTTTCCTTTTTTGTGTGTATGATTCTTCTTTTCTCATCTTTTCATACAGGTTTTCTATACATTCCTTATAGATACTGGGTATAATAAGTTGTGTAGGTTCCTCTCTCCCAAATAATTTCTGCAAAAAGCTGTGTCTTTCTTTAATACTCCAAGAATATAAAAATTCAGTAGAACTTTCCCATTCCTCCAAACGGGAATTTATCTCCCTTTGCTTTAGTCGTGAGAGATTAGCTACTTTATCATATTCTTCTATCAATTGAAATTCATTCTCCAGATTATCTCCCTCTAAATCTTTCAATAATCCCCATGCATTTGTGATATCGTCTTTCTCGTATGGATACCTCTTTTTGTTTTCTATCTCAGATGGGAAGGTTATCCAAACGTTTATCTTCTCTGTTTTATTCTTATACCTGTTTACTCTTCCAAATCTTTGAACAAGGGCTTCTAAAGGTGCGCATTCGGTAACCATAAAATCAAAGGAAATATCAAGAGAGATCTCTATGACTTGTGTGGAAACCAAAATAAAACTTTTCTTTTCTCTTATCCATCTATTAATTCTGTCTTCCTTTTCACAACGATGTTTGTAAATAAAACGAGAATGTAGCAATTCTACATTTAATTTCAGATTCGACCTTGACAGTAAATTCTGTAGTTTTTCGAATACTTTTTGAGATTTTTCAACTGTATTGCATACTATAGCCATTCTAAATGGTTTTCTGCTTGCTCTGTAAATTTCAACAATTTCCTCAACAACATCAAAAATGTCCTTTTCTTCGAGTCTAAACATAACTCTTCTTCTATTTTTAAATTCTTCATTCAGCCACAATTTCTCAACTTTCTCTAAGAGGTTTTCAAAGTGATCTTTAAGTATTGAAGGAAAAGTTGCAGACATTATACATAGTCTCAGATTGTAAATCTCGGAAAAATTTTCAAGAAAATAAGAAAGGATGTATAGCATATTCTGAGAAAAAGTATGCACTTCATCAAGAATAATTACAGAGTTTCTTAGATGTGGACGTTTTAAAAAATATTTTCCAACCTGAAGGAAGGTTAATAACAACTGGTCAAGCGTAGTGATAATAACGGGTTGAGCAAAATAGGAAGAAAACATCAATTCTCTAAAGTCGCTTTTTTCTTCTCTTTCTTCTCTTTTTCTCACCTCAACATCCGCATAATAGAAAAACTCTCCGATATTTTCCTTTCCGAAGAAAGTGCAAAGGTCATCATAAAAACTCTTTATTGAGGTGATCGTTGGTAGAACATAGATTATTTTTGAACCTTTTCCTATAGCATATGAAAGTGATGCGACAGTTTTTCCCCATCCTGTGGGAGCTCTTATAAGCAAATGTTCTTTTACTTTGCTCAAACTTAACTGTCTTTGAAGGTCTTTGTTTCTGGTTTCAAGTCCTTTTTTCTGGATTTTTCCTAATATCCATACTCTTAAATCTTCAACATTTTTGTTCGGATTGCTTATTCTGTAATTTGCCAGATTATTTGCTGAAAGTATGTCTGCGAATTTAAAAAGTCCATAAGCGTCAGCTAGATCCACTTTAGGGGCTGTATCGAGTTTGGATACATATCTAAGATTTCTTCTCCAGATTCCTAAATCATAATCAATCTGCTCTTTTTCCTTTTCAGGTGCTTCATTTCTTATCCGTAGTATATCCCCGTCTTCAATTCTCGTTAAAGTTCCGTGATGCTTTAGTATAAACAATCCTAAAAGAGGATATTTCTCTAATTTTTCTTTATCCTTATTATATAATATAAGAAATGAAAGAGGTGAATGGGGAGGATTATTTTTATTTTTTACACTCCATTCGGCTTTAAGTTTTCCTAAGTCATGATAATAGCAAAGAACTTCAACAAATTCTTTGTATTTCGTTAAATTATAAAATTTGAGAAACTCATCAGTTAATTCTTTACATTCTTCAATATGTTCACCTAATTTCTTTCCTTCATGCGACTCTTTACTCCAAATTTCCTTTTCTAAATCTTTCAACATCGTCAACACTCCACACAGCTATTCCGTTTACTGTTTTTATTGGCTCTTTTATCTTGAATTCTACTTTAAAACCTTGATAAAAGAACGTGTTCTCTTATTATTTTGCTCCCCTCTGTGATCTGAGAAAAACCATCAACCATATCTGCTGGAATCATGCCTTTGGCTTCTGTTTTTTCCATAAATTCGGCTTTATTCTCATTTTTTATGTCTTTCAAAAAACAGTCAGAAATTCCTCCATAAATATCGAATTCAAAATCTTTCTTTTCGATTCTCTTTTTTAATTCCTCAATAAAACCTTCTTTTGCATAAACTCCAATCTTGTAATGCGGTTCTATCAGAAATTCAAAATCTTCGACAGTTCTTATAAACATCTTGTTTCCGTTGTCCCAAGGCATTAGCGTCGCTTTTTCGGTTGCTAACCCTAAGCTACATAACTCGGCTCCTGCAATAAGATTATTTTCTTTTGCAAACTTTTCTAATTCTTCTCTTTCAACGCCAAAAATTGCCCCGATAATACCCCAGATAACTGTTGGTGGTGGCAAAAAGTAACTTGATCTAAATTTCTTTGTTTCATGTCGTTTGAAATGGGCTGTAAAGAAGGAAATTGAGAAGATGTGCGGCTGCATTTTATACTACCTCCCAAATACCAAAATTCCCTATCGAAAGTACTCTATCACAAACAAACTGCGAACCTGGAGTAATACAAATTTTAGCAACTTGGCTTATTTTTTGTCCTGAACCTCTTTCACTCCATTCTCGTCCAATAAGTGGCTCCATATCGCCTCTGATCAACTTAGTATCCAGACTTTCAGTATTAACATGAGAGAGCGCGATTATTCGTCTTTCTTCGCATAAAATCATCGGCTGCTCTCTTGTTATATCGATTTTTATTCCGGAGTTAAATAAATCGATTGTATCATCTTTAGAGTTTTCTTGCGATAATTTTATTATTTTCACTCTTCCAAATCCATAGTTTCTTTCTCCCCCAACCCATATTTCATTTAGTTTAACTCCATTAGCTTCAATAGAGTCCGCAAATGATATCTCAACTTCCTTTATTTCTACTTTAATTTTGAGGGGTTCATCTCTTACAAAGAAGTATCCTACAAAAACCGGAGGTTTTACTTCTGTGCCGCATTTTATTCTATCCCTAATAAACTCAATCTCATGAAGAGATCCTTCTTCTGCGGACTTTGAGGTCTTATCTATAGCTGTTGAAACAAAGGAAGAGATAAAAATTCGTTCAAATTCTTCCAAAGAAATCGCTTTTTTATCCTTGCATACACCAAATTTTAGACCATCCTCTTTATAACATGGAGCAAAAACTTGCTGAACCTGTATTTTTCCGTTTGTTCTCTTGTATTCCACTGGATAAAAGTAGGAAAACTTAATGTTTTCATTAAGAAACTCACCGATTCTTTGGTACAACTTCGGGCTGTAGTTCTCCATAATACTCTTAGCTACCAAACTTGTTAATGCTCCCCAAATGTTCTTAGCTGGGATGTAATATCTAGTTCTGTCAACTATGCCTAACTTTGCACCATAACCGATATGTATCGGTGCTTTTGCCTCCAGATAAACTTTGTAGCACGCCCACATGGAATCACCTTAAAGACAGCGCTCTGTAGAGGGTGTAGGTTAACATTTGCTCTAGGATTTGTTTGATAAAGAACATCTGGGATATATCGTTACAGACGCTCAGAATCTCTTCCCTCAGGTTGTCAGGACTACCACTAAATCTGTCTCTAAAAATTTCGTGTAAAAATTTTGAGATCTGATATTTGATCGCACGATAACTTTCCTCATCTTCTTTAGATTCTATCCAGATTATAGAAGCAAAAACTCCTTCTCTGGATAAAATTCCTAAAACTTTCCTTAAGGAGTTTTCACATTCATTTGCAAAGCTAGAAAATTTCCTTTCTTTAGTAAACTCTTTAATTTTTTCTTCATTGTTTTTCTCCCTTTTTTGAATTCTCTCTGCATCGCTGATAATTCTTTTAAGAACTTCAATTTTTACATATTCATTAAAGTTCTTTACTTCATCAGGTAAGGAATCTGCAACGTTTTTCTGTATCGCTTTCGCATCATTTACTATATTTGTTGAACTTTTTTCCTTTAATTTTGCAAGTTCTTCATTCAGCACATCATATATTTTCTTTGGATAATCGCAAACCTTGAAACCGTATTCTGCACATTTTTTATCAATGTTAGTCATCTTTCCACCTCCTTGATAGCATTTTCCCAGACGGAGTTAATCTTCTTCATCTTCTCATAAACTTGCTTGGCTTTTTCTTTTAACTCCTTTATTCTACCCTCAATTTCATTCTTCTCTTCTGGTTTTGCTTTTTTTAGTCTTCCTTCTAACTCTTTTATTTCGTTTACAAGATTTTGAGCATGTATTTTGCTTAACTCGATTTCATCATGCGCTTTGTCTAAACCAAGCACTCTCAATTTGCCAAATCCTCTTGTACCCATTCCTCCAACGCCTAAGAACTCAAATAACTTGAATCCGGTTTCTACTGTACTGACAATATCGTTTAATCCCAGATTCAGTCCGAACTGTTCGGGTTTCTGATATACAACATCGAAGTAGAATATCGTAGTTCTTGGTATTGCTTCGTAAGTGAATAATGCACCTTCCTCAGCAGCTCCGGTGGTTGGATCTATTGAAACTGATGTTCTCACTTCTAAGTTTGAATCTACTATTTGCGAGATGACCGAATCGCTGACGATGACGAGTCTATCAAATATCTCTTTAAAATCTAATCCTCTATCTTTAAAGTTCAGCCTAGCGCCATCTACCTCAAATATCGCTTTTGGAGTTATGTTATGCGTAATAACTTTGTCATTTTCCTTTTTCAATTGAAGCAATAACCAACCGAAGTTTAAGTATCCAACATTACTTAATTTTTGTTTCAAATGCTCTGATACTACACATACATCACTTTCGTCAAACTCTCGCCATGCGGCTTGGTCAACATTCAGTTCCTTAAGTCTACTTGGGCAAGTAACCCAGATTGGGCCTATTAGGGATGCCACTGGAAAGAACAGTATTTTTGCATCCGAGAACAGAGCCAAACCCTGGAGGCTTTTGGGTTTATCAACTAGTTCACTATCAGTATATCCAAACGAGACGCATATAGGGCAATTTACATTTCTTTTTGGACACTTCTTCTTATGTTCATCCTTACTCGCACATACGGGCTGATTAAATTGAAGTGCAGCGTAAGCTCTTGTTGTACCCTCTATACTCGTCCCAGGGATCTTTGGTATTCCATCAAAGTCTCTGAGCGTTGGGTTGTCTACTCTTCCGAGCGTGTAACCACCGGTACCAACATGTATGGGGTCTATCGCCATTCCAAAATAGATTTTCCTTTCATAGGGCTTATCCATATTGTTCACCTCCAATTTCGGATTTTAGGGTCACGAACAGCTCAATAACGTCGAAAAACATGCCAGACAAAATAGACTTAGCTACTTCTTCCGTCTCCCTCCTGTTTAACTTGCCACAAATATTTTTAACCGAAGTTTCGATAAATTCCCTAAGTTTTCCATCATCTACCAGATTCTTGTCTTTTAGTTTCCATTCTTTAATTTTACTGGCACAAATATATTCAAGTTTTCTAATTTGTGATGTCGTTAGTTTTCCATTTCTTGGATTGACCATATTCCATAATTTAATAAGTTCCTCGATATTTTCTAGCAAGTAAGGTCTTGGTCCAAACTCACCTAATATTCTATGTTCCCTTCTTCTATCTGCACATAATCCGATATTAAACCTGTTCTGGGTGGATTCTAAATACTCGTAGTCGAAATGGTTTGGAAACAGTTTAATTTCTGCCTCTTTCTGTATAGTTAGCAACGGCATCCATTCGCCAGTATCGGCCATCTTTACGGTCGAATAATACCAGTCATCCGTGCCATCCTCCAATCTTGGGTTTATGGATAATCCCACTTCAGAAATAACGTAACTATCGTTTTCCTTTCTTATTCTAAGCTTTACTTCCTCAAAGCTCAACTCTCCAAACTCTTTAACTATACGCCTCCCTGCATCTAATACTAAGTAAAGTGGCTGTTTATATTTGAAGTATATAACACCAATATTTAGGGTTAATCTGCCAAGAACCTTCTCAAATCTTTTGAGAAATTCATCTCTTATAAGAGTTGTTATCTCCAATGCATGTTTCGCTGGACACAGGAACATAAATTCCCCAGCTGTTGCATATATCGGAACGATTGGGACGAAACAATCAATCCCAATAAGATCTACAATTTGAATATTTTCTTTTCTACCGTCTTCCCATTCCACTTCTATTATCCTCCCCACAAGCCATTCTTTAATTTCCTCTTCAGAAAGTTCATCTAGTTTTTTACCATCTTTTGTAAAATCAAGATAATCTATAGTCAATACTGTTTTCTCATCTTTGCAAATTATCGTCCCTATTTCGGATTTTCCGAGCGTACTTGGCTTTAACTTCTTGTCTACTTCTAAAGCTAACTGCTTTCTTTTCTTCTTTTCAAAGAACTTCCTTGCCAATTCAATGGATTTGTCTGAGAAGCTCTCAAGCTCCTTCCAGACTCTTCTTAAGCGTGATGGGGATGCTGGTTTTTTAATAAGTAGATTAGTTAGCTTTTGAATGAAAGAACCTATGCTTTCATCGTTTATTATACCTTTTCTTAGCATTTTCTCAATTTCAGAGTTAAAGTACTCTAACGCTTCCAAATTATGTCCTAAAACTTTTTTTACTTCTTCATAGAGACGCGAGCGGATTTCTCCTTTTGTTTTTAAAATACCTTTTATTTGATTTAACTTTTTACACTTGTTTTTGCCCTCTACTGGATTTGCAAATACTGTAAATGTTGTCTCTTTTACATACTCCCCACTCAACCATTTTTCGATGGGTGAAAGTTTTCCGATAATCAATGCAATTCTATTACTCGGTTTTTCATCTCTTATCTGGTCAAGCCATATGGTTTCTTTTTCATTCCATCTTCTCGCCATTCCTTCCAATCTGAGATTATAGCAGTACCTACACAGCTTCTCACCCTTAGTAGAGACAACCCCTTCGGGAATTGGGTACTCTGGAGCATAACCACATACATAGCATTTCTCCCTGGGTTTTTGTCTAAGTTTGTTTGAAGTGCATTTTGGGCACTTTTCAAACTTTCTGTCGCTAACGCCAGATTCCTTACAGTCATCGCATTTCCACATCCAGCTTTTCTTCCAATCTTCTACCCAAGGCAATTTTCTAGTTAATTCCAAGTCCACAGAGTATGGAGGGTTTGTTCTTTCAACAGTAACTTCTTTGGCGTTTTCAATTAGCGGACCAATATATTTGCAAGCTTCTCCATCTTTTTTACCACATACCTCAACTAATGGCACAATGAGACCATTGGTTTCGCTCATTACCGTTGAAATTATCTTTCTTCGCAATTCATCTATAATTTCATTTCCACTCTCTAATGATGTTAAATCCGGTATTAAAAAGCACATAATGCCTAAATCCTCATATATTAAGTTACCAATAGGAAGTTCAAACTCTACGATTTCTTTAATTTTCCTCCTAACTTCATTGAGTTTTTCTGACCTTCCTACAAAGTCAGGAAGTCTATTAACTTTTGTTAGAGAGCTATAACCATCAAATCCTACTACCAGAAGTTTAAAGTTGAATTTATACTCTCTACCTTGCGAGATTGTCTCTTTAAATTCCTCCCGCAGTTTTTCGCTTAGAATAAATCCAACAATACCGACTTTGCTTATTGATCCAGTCATATAGCAGTGATCAAAGAGATTAATATCGTTTGAAGGTCTTCTCGTTTCGGCCAAAGATAGTGGAAAGTATTTTTCCACTATTTCGTAGAATTCATTCCTAAATTCTCTCCATAAGTTTCCGTCGTCTTTAAATTTTATTTCTCCGTTCTTTTCGTATGTTATCTTACTGAGAATCTCAGCAAATTCTTGATAGAATCTCAATCTACACTCAGTTCTATCTTTTAGACAAAATTCGTGTAATTTATCTTTTATTTTATCGTCTAATAGCTCTTCAAAGCCAAATGGTGTAGCTATAAAGAACTTCTCTGGAGATTTCTCTTCTTGCGCCCCTCTATCCTCGTTAGAATCTTGTGAATCCGCATTAGCTATTAGCTTTTCAAAGTTATTTCTTGGGTTAAATTGTGGTCTATCAAAATGATGCCAAAAAATGGGAGAAAAAATCTTAGGTTCATCTTGACCCTCACACAAGAATTTTAACATCTTGTCTGCTGCTACTCCCTGCAAAACTTCTTTGAGCTTTGCACTTCTAAAAAGAGTGAAAATAATCTTTGGAATGTTATCTTTAGGAATAACTGGTTTATACGTATTCTCAATTTGAAATTCCGTTCTTATTCTTTCATTATGCTTTCTGAAACATTCGTTATCAAGCTTTCCTAAGTCATGCAAGAATCCAACTATTTCTGTTAGGATTATAAGTGGTCTATTTTCCCTCAGCAAGTTTAATACACCCTCAATCATTATCAATCACCAAAACTATGAATTAATACATCCATTTCTCTCTTAAAGTCATCAAACGATCCTTTATAGTGTTCGCCATTTATCCAAAATTCTATCTCATCTTCAACAATGCCATATCCACTGGTTTTCTTAGCAGAAAATCCATATTCAAGCATCATTTTTGAGATGGCTTCTTTTAAAAGTTCTAAATCTTCCTTAATTTCATCAAATGCTTTTTGTCTATCTTCTTCCTTTTTAGAAGAAAGTTTTCCCGTTAGATCAATTGGTAAATAGACCAATTTAAATTCTCCTTTAGCATTTTCAGGAGCCGTTTCGAATAATATTGGACCTCTCACAGGCGCCTTCTTTACTCTGTCTAAAGGAGTAATCACATCCAAGTTTATTCTATCCAGAACAGTAGAATAGAAAAATAATCTCCCTTGCTTACTTTCTTCTCTCTCTTTTCCGTTTCCAAACAATCTAACTTCAAATTCTGGTGCTATATCCTTTACAACACGTCTTAATGCACCTTTCCAAGTAGTTGAACGAATGTACGGAACCTTAAAAACCCTTTCCTTGACTATTGGATTATCTATGATGTAAAAATCTTCATCATCTCTGCTCAGATATGGTTTCCTTAGATTGAAAATTATTTTTATGAACAAGTGAGGAATTTCTAGATTTCTTAAACTCCTTGAATTGTCTTCTATCAGTGTTTTTAAAGCATTATTCTCCGCTTGTATCTTTTTTAGATATTCTCTAATCCATGGTTTGTATTTGTTTTCTCTTGCCCAGTCTCTATTTCTTTTAGTTGTTAAGTGCAAAGACGCTAGTTTTATCTTTTGATAGGCATCCATAACATTTCTTTCAATTTTGGGAAAATTTGCTCCCCTTCTCTGAGGATCCCAAAACTCAGCAAAAATGTCGTGCTTCATTTTAACTCACCTAATATTTCTTTTCCAATCTTAAAATTTAAGGGAGGTTTTAATTCTTGTTCAAGCTTTTTTCTTATTTCTTCTATTTCGCTTAAGCTCCTGACATATCCAAAGATCTTCTCTGGCTTTTTAAATGAAAAAATTTTCTTAGTTATGCCTCTATCCCCTCCCAGCCACCTATCAAACTCATCTGTGCTTGCATACTCTCCGGTCTTTGGATCTCTCCCTACAATCCTATTCATTTGTTTTCTATTAAGGTATCTACCCTCCACAATCCAGTAGAATTTGAAATTAAACCAATTTGAATTATTTTCTTTATTAAGCATTGTTTTATTTTCCTTTAACCACTTTCTAACTTGGCTTATATCTGACAGAGTATCCCACCTTTTAATCTCTCCACAATCTTCGATCTTTATCAACCCATAATCTGTCCCCCATTTTCCATCAGGTTTCCACGTAGCCCTACCACCAATAGCTCCATAATTTTCGATAACCCACAAAGTCTTCTTAAAAAGCCATTTCTGTTCATAGCTTAAGTCTGAAAGAAAATTGAATTTAAAATAAATTGTTTTATTTGATTTTAACCCAGCTGTTGAACCCTTCCCCTTTTCGATGTCATTTTCGCGTACCCCACCTACCTCTAACCTAAACCTCCTACTCCAGCCCGTACACCCAAATAACTGGCAGGCTGGGCAAATTTGCTCATCTAAAGCATCCTGAATTGATTTTCCTTCATTCCTTGCTTTCTTGAACCTATTTTGATCTAACTCACATCTTTCTTCAGAAGTAGGATCACACGCATAACCGTCTAATCCTCTAACCAAAGCTTCATACCACCATCTAAGAGAGCCAATGATTCCTGTTTCTTTGACTTTACTGCATTTTCTATCAACATCACCAGTCCAAATTGGCGTTAGCGTTCTAACCCTAACTTCCATACCTAAGCACCTACGAGATAGTCTGTTATTTTATCTATCACGTTATTTATCTTATATGGATTAACAATCTCGATAGCTTCTAGTGTTTTAATCCTATGTTCTAATTCTTGCTTTTCTTCCTCTAACTTTTTCTTCAGTTCCTCACTATTTGCACTCTTTAACTTGTTTTCAAGTTCTTCAATTCTCCTTCTGTAATTTTCTATTCTCAATTTTACTTCCTCATTTAACACACGTTCGAAATCTACTATCGTTACCTTTTCTCCATCCATTAATAGGCTTCCCAGATCTTCGATTTTATCAATGTTTAGCATAACTTTCCCATTTTTAACCTCATAGTCTATGTGTGCAAAAAGCGGCAGTAATCGCTCTGTTGGCAAGATAACAGCATAGTAGTAATGCGGCTGATGCAAGCCAGTTGCAGATCTCGGAAATGTGTATCTTTCTTTTAGTAACACTTCCAAGAAAGCCTTTAATCTATTCTTCCTTTCATCCAGTGGTAATGCATACTCCTTAATTCCGTCTCCTAGGTCGGTTTCACTTAAATTAATTCCACTATTTCTTGCTTCTTCAACCATTGATTGTTTTATTTCGGTTTCAATTTCTCTACGCTCTCTTTTGATTTTTTGATATACAAATTTGCCAATATTTTCATTCAAAATCCAGTTATTTTGTCCTATGAAATCAGCAACTTCAATCTCAAAGGGGGAAGTATCTTCTTTTCCGCTTGGATCGAATCTTCCTGCAAAGTCTCTTGTAATTTCACAATGCTTTAAAGCTACTATTCCATCTGTTTTTATTGGAGCAAATCTTTTACGTTCTTCTGCTGGTATAAGATATCCAAATAGGTCGTCATCTATATTCTTAATCGGATTTCCTTCAGGTAAAAGAACGCGCTGACCCCTTTCTTCGCTCCGTGCTAAAGGACTGAGAGAAAATCCTTTCTCGATTAGTCTTTGTTTTATGCAGTATTTGACACACCTACCAGAAACATACACTCTTGTTTCACCTTCAGTTGTAAAAAAATTTTTTTATTTCTGTAAGTGCAGCAATCGTTCCGTTTGCATTTACATTCCCCTTTACTCTTGCCAAGATGGATATTAACACTCTTTTCATTTTTCTTCACCTCCTTCTTCTTGAGTTTTTCTTCCACTTTGAATCTTCGCATTATAGAGTGTAGCTATAACAATGGCTTTTGCCTGTTTAAATTCAGTAACATTCTCAAAGTATTGAAGATCGAATGGAATTTCGCCTACTTCTATACCATTTCTCTCAAATATAGTTATATTGTTTGCAATTGCATTGGTAAACTCATGAGGGAGATTTGCACTTCTTAAGTCCATCATAAATCTATCAAGAGTCCTCGTTTCTCCTCCCTCAGCTTCTATCAGCTTATTAGCAACACTCCAAGCCCAGCCTCTAATTCTTTCTACATCCATGATATCACCTCCTCTAAATATCTAATTGGAGTTGTGTCACCTAATTTTATCTTTAAATCTTCCAAAAATAGAATTGAATCCATATCCAACTTTCTATGGCAGAAAATAAAATACAAAAGTCTATTAATATGCGCATGGGCAATTTCGGAATTATTTTTCTTTAAATTATTATCTATGTTCCATTTTTCCACAAGGAAGGATGAGATCAAGGCTTTAATTTTGGAAATTCCTCTGGCTTCCCAATATTTTTCACTCCCCCTATACAGCCTCTCAAATACTTCATTAAGATTTGGTATCACACAGTGGGAAAAGAATTTCTTTCCTCCGCCGACTCCTTCAATCATAAAGAGTTCTACATGATAAGTAGGAGTTTTATTCCCTCTAAACATTTCTTGGAGAACCTTGTCGAGGAGATAAAATATGTATTCAAATGGTCCGACTTCGCGCAGATTTATTCTTCCCACTCTAGCGATACTACCAATATTTACATTATAGAAATCGTGAGCGTATTGTTTGAGAATTTCCTTTATTTCTTCGGGTCCGTTTAAACCGTAAACCCTCTGTCCGCATCTGCCACAAATTGAGTCAGCCAATTTATTGAAAAGTTCTATTTTTGTATCCAACGTGTATATTTCTTTAGGCTCGCAAATGTAATAATTTGGTATTTCGCTTGAAGCTACGCTTGTTGGGAATATAGGAGTTGGTAAGTCTTTATCTTTATTTTCCAGCTTAAAGATATAATCAAATATCGTATCTATTACTATATCCCTCAAAAACAGGTTAAATTCCTCTTTTTTATTTTTGTCTCCTTGGGACTTTTTCCATAACTTATATAAAGTATTCCTTATTTCTTCATGCTTCTTTCCGTTAAGTATATTCGAAAGATTATTGGTTACTGCTTGACGTAAAGAAGCATCTAGGATTGGATTTTTTAATGTTATCTGAGGATTCCTTGTGTTATTCTTTATAATTTTTATTTTAACTCTACCTTTTCTGTCCTTCTCGAATTCAACTTTCCTTATTTTTTGCAATTTCTCAAAATTATCAGGAGTTTCTATCATTTCTAATACTTGCTTCGTAACGTGTTCAATAACGATTTCCTTTAATTTTCTCCTAAATTCTTCCACTTTTTCTTTCCAAAAATTATATAATTCTATCCTATCCTCTGATGAGATTTGTTTTGAAACATTTGCTATTATTGATTGCCCTATGGATGCTGTTAAAATTGGATTCCTTAGTCTGAGACCACTAATAGATATTGTATCAACCTGATTGCTGTTTAGTCGGCCAAATAGCTTGGAGAAAATTCTTTTATCCTCATCTGATAAATCCTTTTGGTTTTGCAAATCTTCTGAGGAGTTTAGGTTTATTTTAAGGAGTCTATTTCCTTCTTTTATTTCTAGTAAATATGCATTTTCATTTTCTGTAAGCACATAAGTCTTTTTGCTTCCTCTATCTTTGAATTCCACTTTAAACCCTACACTAATGTTATCAAAATCAATTAATTTTTCGATGATACGATTTAATTCCTTACTTCCTTTCATTTTTTACGCCTCTTTTTAAAGCCGCCGAGCCGAATTTCGGACAACGTTCCGGGACATGTGAAGTTTCGCTTTGCGAAATTTGGGTGAGCGATAGCGAGCCACATCCTGTTAGGCGTTGGCGATAGCACCGAAGTGAGCGCAAGCGAGCGGAGAGCTGCGAGCCATATAGATCTCCCTTCTCCACATTCACCTTCGCTGTCAAAAGCGAGAGATAAAAGACAACGACTCCCTTTCTCACATCCTTCCCTTGTTGTGCTACCGCCCCCTCCATCTTTCCCTTCGTCAGAGCCAATTATCTTTCCCTATCAACCCTATTTAAATATGAAGCCACTCTCATCCTGCATTGCCTCATCTCCTCAGACCCTTACCCCTCCTTTATCCCATTTCCTGCCTTTATACTTTTCGGTTTTCAACATAAGAAAATGGCGACAGAAGTGGAAGAGGAGCGTCGCAGATACGAGGAAGCTTGCAAGGAAATAGCGAGGCTTGCATTGAGCAAGCGGGCAGAAGAGCTGAACCTGAACAGGCTGAAGAAGGAAGTGAGCAGGAAATATGGATTGAGCAGCATTCCGAAGAACGCAGATGTGCTGAACATCGGCATTTCAATGCTAAGAGGCGAGGAGAGTGCTGGTGGTGGCGTTGCAGTCGCAAGCGTCGCTGAAGAGCTGCGAGAGCGTTTGAGGAGGAAGCCGATGCGGA
>Ga0190313_1001130_pt1 | contig 14643 bp, 14 predicted proteins | sample 4870071011_MG_FD_169989 | JGI IMG/M metagenome (GOLD analysis project Ga0190313, IMG submission 169989) | Hydrothermal vent sediment bacterial communities from Southern Trench, Guaymas Basin, Mexico - 4870-07-10-11_MG | ecosystem: Environmental > Aquatic > Marine > Hydrothermal vents > Sediment ...
TACTAACAGGTTCTGAAGTTAGGTTTCTATACGATGTTGTTGGGGTTAATGACCCTAATCACCCAATAACTTATTTAGTTCTTCATCACGATTAAACAGATCCTCTCTCCTATCCTTAGGCTTCTCATCAAAATGCATAACTTCCGCTCCGGTAGTCTTTAATTTTTATTTCCCAACTATAAAGCAATATTACAAGACCATTACAAGACCTTAAATATGGATGCCCCTACCCTCTACCTTACTCATTGCATTCAATGATCTCTTGTTTTGTTATATCGCTATTGGTTCCTTAGTCTTACGGGCTGGTTTGAAGTTACTGCATGTATGTACTATTAATGTGAAGGACGTAACTCCTAGCTTCCTTAATACATCATTAATTATGCGCATACATTTCTCTCTATTCTTACATATGCTACAGATGTCACTACCTAACGTAGCTTCACTAATGAAGTAACTCTTAAACCTAGGTAGGCGAATTTCCCTACTTAGTCTAGGCTCCATAATTAACCATATAATAAATCATTCTTCAGAGGTTTTATACCTTTAATACAGAGATTTACATGGAGATTATGGTCTCAAGAAGAAAATTCCTTAAGTACCTAATCGGTGGGTTAGCTGCTCTAGTTACCGGCTCGGTATTATCTAAGCTATTAAGCACTCAGGATGTTTCTGAGGGAACTGAAAAACCTACCGAAAAGTCTCAGGAGGTAATGACAACCTATCAATCACAAGCAACATCAACCACGATCCAAACAACATCAACGATGGGGACTACGGTAACGAGTAAGGTACTTAGTGTTAAGGTAGGTGACATAATAAAGTTACCACCACCTGACATTAAGTCAGGAATGCTTGTTGAGGAAAGTATAGCTAGACGTAGATCTATTAGGGAGTACTTAAGGAAGCCGTTAAACCTAAAGATGGTTTCTCAACTCCTTTGGGCGGCTCAAGGAATCACTGAGCCAAGGCTTAAGTTTAGGGCGGCCCCATCAGCAGGAGCTACATACCCTCTAGAGGTCTACGTGGCCTCTAAGGAGGGTGGTATTGAGGAGTTACCTGCTGGCATATATAAGTATGACCCCTACACACACAGCATTAAGGTGGTTAAGCTAGGTGATTTTAGTGTGAGACTCTATGAGGCAGCACTTAAGCAGAGATGGGTTCTTGAGGCACCAATAAACATAGTGATCACAGCGGTTTACGAGAGAACTACTAGGATTTATGGTGAGAGAGGTATTAGGTATGTACATATGGAGGTAGGTCACGTAGGTGAGAACATATATCTTCAAGCAATTGCCTTAGGGTTAGGTACTGTAGCCATAGGTGCCTTCTTTGATGATAAGGTATGGGAGATACTTGGCAACCCGCCCAATGAGCATCCATTATACATAATGCCCGTAGGGTATAGGGTTAGGAAGTAATCTAATGAATTAAGAATTAAGTACTAACATATTTAGGTCTCCTTATCCATGAAGACACGGCTACAGCAACTATGGTAAATACAGTTAGGTAAAGTATGAAGGACTTAACGCTAGGTACATGACTGCACCACCACATGCAGATCAATACTGCTATTAAGGTTACGTATAGTAAGGTAACTAAGGTTTTTTTGAAGGATATTTGAAAGGCTAAGGCGCTACCTAAAGCACCGTAGATAAGTATCACTAGGTACCTATAACCTTCACTGACGCTTAAGTAGGTGATCATGAAGGCTAAGACCCATACAAAAGCTAATGCCCTAGCTATCTTAACGTCCATAATAAACACTCAATGTATTTAAGGTATTTTAAGGTAATAAATCATAACTAACCTTAGACGTTAGTAAGTTCCAGAGGCACATGAAGGATTAAGCATTTATAGGTTGATTAAATATTCATTTCTGGCTTAAACTTGTGTGGCCCGTTGAGGTGGTAGCATGTTCGAAGTCCCACTAGCTACTCAAACAATACTTCAACCACCTAGGGATGTACAGTTAAGTGCAGGTATGGTCCTAGCCGCACTAGCCATAATAGTTTCATTCCTAGTGTTAGGTATACTGACTATATCCATAAAGTTGATGTCCATGGGTGTCCTCAAATACTTAAGTAGGCGTGAAAAGAAAGTTAAAGGTCCTCCAACACCAGTAACCGAGATTAAGGTACCCGAAGTCAGGGTTGAGGCAGCACCTGAGGTAACCCCTGAGGAAGTAGCTGCCGCAGTAACTGCTGTTCATAGATTCATAGCTGAGAGGTTAAGACCTGCAGTACCAGCACCCACGGCCAGACCTGTTAATTACTGGGTAATGACTTGGAGAAGAGATATATGCATCAATTTAAATGAGTATATCTACGTGTTAAGGTCTAGGAAGTTCCAAAAATATAAGAGGCACCTCATATAATCTAAAACTTGTGTTTAGGGGTGAGGTCATGGATCCAGTTGGGGCTATAGATTCATTCCTCTTAAAGACAGGCTTTGCTGGAATGACCCCTTTACACGCTATATTCATAGGTATAGGTTTATTACTTATCTACTTAGCTGTAGCTAAAAAGATAGAGCCCTTACTATTGATAGGGATGGGGACGGGTATGGTACTAGCTAATATACCATTTGCTCATCTAGCCTATCCGGGTGATCCAGAAGCAGGTATCCCTCCTGGGCCTTTATTCATTATCTATGAGTTATTTGTTGGGAACGCGTTAATACCCTTACTAATATTCCTAGGTTTAGGTGCATTAACGGACTTCAGACCGTTAATTGCCCAACCATACACGTTCTTACTAGGTGCTGCTGCACAGCTGGGTGTATTCATGACTATGTTAGGCGCTCTATATATGGGCTTTAACCTAAATGAGGCCGCCACCATAGGTATCATAGGAGGTGCTGTTGGGCCAGCAACAATTTATACAGCCACTCAGTTAGCTCCCTACATACTGGGTCCTGTAGCTCTAGCCGCATATATGTACATGGCTTTAGTACCTATAATTCAGCCACCAATAATTAGGTTACTACCTAAGAAGCATAGGGCTACTAAGATGAGGCCACCTAGGCAAGTGCATCAGCTTGAGGCTCTACTATTCCCAATAGTGCTACTGGTTATTACTTCATTACTTGTCCCTAAAGCAGCCCCAATCATAGGTATGATAGCTTTAGGAAACCTATTTCGTGAGAGTGGAATTACTGAAGTAGTTGAAAGGCTCTCTAAAACAGCAGCTAATGAGCTAATGAATATACTCACAATACTCCTCACAGTAACCGTTGGCTCGACCATGAGTGTTGATATGGTGACTTACTACTCGAGAATATCAGGCATGCCACCTACCGAGCTCCTATATAAGTTCGCACTAATATTTATTTGGGGATTGCTAGCGTTTATTATATCTACAATCGGCGGTGTCGCGCTAGGTGAGATAATGTACTTCATAACTAAGGGTAAGGTAAACCCAATAATAGGGGCTGCAGGCGTCCCAGCAGTACCTATGTCTGCTAGAGTGTGCCAAAAGGAGGCGCAAAGAGTTGACCCAACTAACTACATAATAATGAATGCTATGGGGCCAAACGTAGCTGGCGTAATAAGCACAGCTGTAGTTACGGGTGTCTACATAGAGTACGTATTGACATTCTACCAGAAACAACTAGGAATGATACCGTGGAGGTCCAGATAGATCTGATATCGTGTATCAACTTTAATTATAGTTTATTAACCATATAAAAAAGACAGGCTGCTTAGTGTTACACTTAAGCATAACCTTGTCAGGAAGCTCTAAATATATAAGGGTAACTAATGAGGAGTATATATGAGGACGCGTCTATGAAAGTATATGTAGTCTTACTTGTAGCGTTGTTATCATTTATGACAGCATTACCGACATTAGCTATGTCATTTCCTGAATCACTTACGGCTAATAGCTTCGTTAAGGAAATATACGTTATAGTTAAACATGAAGATGGTAAGGTAGCATCTTCAGTTGATGTATATCTATTCCTATTAGCTAAAGAAGGTATTAAATTACTTTCAAAAGTTCCTACTAATGGTTACGGTATAGCTAGGTTTTACCCTACATTGCCACTGAAATGCTTTATTCACTATTGCACATTAGTTAATTTAATGGCTGTTGCTGTCAGCAAAAACTATTTAGGTGTTTATACGTTCTCCGTGGATCCTACTTATGAACTTTATGGACCTAAAGTGGTTAACATAGAGCTTCATAGATACATCTCTAAATCTAATAAGGGAGAGAACTCTGATTTTGGTATTCTATGGGAGCAGATAATAGATGAAAAATACAAGTTCACACCAGTTCTTAGGTTTGCTACTTATGATGGCATTTTAGCTAAGTGGATATTCCCTGCAGGAAGTAAAGTAAGAGCGCAATCAAAATGTAGATGACCTCCAGGAAGTGATTATCCATGGTATGACTGCGGTTATGTGGATGTGACTGTAGATATACCTATCATACATGAAAGGTACGAAAATGGGCGATATTTAAGGACCATCAGATTTAATCTTAAGTACAGGTACTCCATAATACGTTTAGGTACGATATCCTTTGAGAAGGTATATGCTGTTGATGAAGACAATGACCCAGTAAGTTACGATTATTTATTTAGCTATTGGGGCGGATACCCGGTTAATGGGCCTGATTATTTCGATATAGTTCTAGGAGATACTAGAGCAATTAACGTAACAGGCGGAGAGGTTTGGGACTTCTCAATAGCCATATCATTTGCTTACAAATGGTCCGTGGCTTTATCATTAGGTATAGATAAAAAACCAGCACCTAAGGCGTATGTCTATTATAAGGCCTTAGAGGGTTATGGAGATATAGCAAGGATAGTATCATTAAGAGACAGTGATCATTTAGACATTAGGGTTTACTGGGTAAATCAATAATCTAAACCTAAACCCTAACTCATTTCTTTTCCTTTCATATACACTTAATTATTTTTAATTATCTTAGATTATCTTAAATTATTCTATTATTGCTAATACATCACCTACGTTAACTGAGTCTCCAGGCTTTACTCTTACCTCCTTGACAACTCCTTCCTTATGTGGGTATATGTCTATGCCCATCTTCATTGACTCAATAACCATTATTACGGTATTCTTAGTTACTCTATCACCGGGCTTTACAAGTACCTTAAGTACCTTACCAGGTATTTGTGCTGTGAGAGCGTTGGCTGCGGGTGGGGCTGCGGTAACCTCAGTAGGTGGTGCTGCAGGCGCTTCAGCCTTAGGTGCCTCCGTAGCTACCTCCTTACGTTCCTCCCTAACTTCTTTCTTCCCCTCCTCAAGTTTCGGTGGGGATGGCGGTGTTGGGGTAGGTGCGGGAGTTGGTGTAGGTGCTGCAGGCATTGGGTAGGGCACTGGTACTGTAGGTGCCTCAACCTCTATCGGCTTACCATTAACTAGCACCTTAAACCTGTTCCCAACAACTTCTTTAATCTCTACTTCAAAAGACTTACTACCTACCTTAACTACGTACTTAACCCTTAAACTCATTTAGCACACCTCACGCATGGTTTAGACCTAGCTTAGTGTAACAGCTATCTTTATGTGTTAACTCTAATTAATTTAACTGGTGAATTGCTTAAAACCGTTTCCCTTAAGTTTATATAGGTTACGTAATGATTGATTTTGGGTTCAAGATTGCTAACATTCCAGAAGGCAATTGCCCTAGTAGCCCTCATAGGTATGGTTGCCGCAATAGCCTCTGAGAGAGTTAAGCGGTGGGTAGCTGCCTTAGTAGCTGCCTTAATAGTCGTATCGTTAGGGGTCATTCACCCGGTTATAGCATTAAGTTACGTGGATTTTGACTTACTGGGTTTGATAGTAGGTATAGGCATACTTAGTTACCATTTGAAAAGATCTAATGTGGTTGAGTGGTTAAGTATTAAGTTAGTCATGAAGTTTAAAGGGAATATTAAACCTATATTCTTCTTCATATGCTTAATCGCAGGTATTGTAAGTATAGCGCTCGAGAATGTTTCTGTGGTGTTACTGATAGCGCCGATTATTTACTCATTAGGGCGTAGACTAGGCTTTAACCCCGTAACCCTACTTATAGCTATGGCGCTATCATCGAATATAGCTGGTTCAGCAACAATGATTGGTGACCCGCCAGCAATAATAACTGCATCAGAGTATGGGTTAGCCTTCATGGACTTCATATTCTATGAAGGTAGACCTTCGATGTTCTTCATAACTGTAATACCTATGTTAATAGCTATATCGTTGACTACAGCCATATATGCAAGGTCAGCAATTACAAAGCCAGTTAGTGATTTAAGTAAGGAGGTCAGGTTAGATAAGGTCTACGTAACTGAGGTCCTAGTGTTTCTGGCTATTAAGATAGCTTTACTTAGCTTACGTAACGTACTTCACATACCCCTATCGTTAAGTGCCGCTGTAGGTGCTGGTGGTTTAATAATCACTAGGTTAGCACACAAGGACTTAGAGGGTATTAAGGAGGGAGTTAAGGAGGGTTTTGATTGGGAGTTATTACTGTTTCTTGTGGGTGTGTTCATAGTTTCAGGAGCCTTTAATGAGTCCGGATTAGCACGTGATTTCGCTTACTCAATAATGTCCTTAGGTAATAACGCTTTCCTAATAACCTCAGCGCTAATCTGGATTTCAGTAGCTTTATCAGCGTTCATAGATAACGTCCCTTACGTAGCGACCATGATCCCCGTAATAAACGTTATTAGTGATGCTACAGGGATTGGTAGAATAACCTTAGCTTGGGCATTACTAACGGGCGCTACGTTAGGTGGAAACATAACATATATAGGTGCTTCAGCAAACGCAACGGCAATCAGACTAGCTGAGAAATGGGGATATCGGGTAAGGTTTATTGACTTCATAAAGATAGGGTTAGTATTTACAATGTCATCAATACTTAGTGGTTGGGCACTCTACATAATGTTCTGGTTGTTATGAGGTTAGGATTTCTTTAACTTCTCCTCAGTTAGTCTCTTACTAAATAACTCATCCCATTCCCAATCACTTAACTTCCTATATTCGTTGATAAGCACATCCCTCTCTTCCTTATGTTTCTTAAAGAAATAGATTGCGTAACTACATACGGGCTTCATCCTCAGCCCCTTCTCCCTAGCGTACTTAATCGCTTCCTTAACCATTAAGGCGGCGATACCCTTACCACGGAACTCAGGTGGTGTGTATGTCTCGATAAGCTCCATGACTTTACCAACAATCCTGTAAGTTAAGAACGCCTTTTCTTTACTTGGTAGTCTCACGAAGAATACTGTAGGGGTTTTCTCTACTTTAAACTTCATGATAGTAACACCTTAAAGTATCTCATATGTAATGACTAAATACCTTTTGTTAAAAAGATTAAAGCTACTTTATCATACTTTCTTAACTGGATAAAGTTGCTAAATCCATATGAAATTAGAAAGGATTTTCCTATATTTGAGAGGAGGATTAGAGGCAGACCATTAGTTTATTTAGATAGTACAGCGACCTCACAGAGACCTAGGCAGGTTATTGAGGCGGTTAATGAGTTCTATAGGAAGTACAATGCTAATGTACATAGGGGTCTTCATGAGTTAAGCCAAGAGGCTAGTGAGGCTTATGAGAGAGCCCATGAAGTTATAGCTAAATTCATTAACGCATATAGCTGGGAAGAGATAGTGTTTGTTAGGAACGCCACCGAAGCCCTCAACCTAGTTGCATATGCTTGGGGTATGAAGAATCTTGGTGAAGGTGATGAGGTAGTAACCACAATTATGGAGCACCACAGTAACTTACTCCCTTGGTGGTTTATTTGTAGATTAAAGAAATGTAAGCTTAAATTAGTTAAGATAACCAGTGATTACAAGTTAAACTATAAGGAACTTGAGGAGTCAATAACTGAAAGGACTAAAGTCGTTGCTGTAACACATATGAGCAATGTATTGGGTACGATAAATGATGTTAAGAGGATTGTTAAGGTTGCTAAGGAGGTCGACGCTATAGTTGTTCTTGATGGCGCTCAATCAGTACCCCACATGCCTATTAATGTGCGTGACTTAGGTGTTGATTTCTTAGCGGCTAGCGGACATAAAATGCTTGGGCCAACAGGTATAGGCTTCTTATGGGGTAGGAAGGAGTTACTTGAGGGGATGAATCCGTTCCTACTTGGTGGGGATATGATTAAGGAGGTTAGATACATAGGCGGTAAGATACACCCTAAGTGGAATAGGTTACCATGGAAGTTTGAGGCGGGTACACCAAATATAGCTGGAGGTGTAGGTCTTGCCGTAGCTGCTGAGTACTTGATGAGGTTGGGTATGGAGGATGTTAGGGCCCATGAGGTAGAGATAGTTAGATACCTGTTCAAGAGAGTTGAAGAAGAGGAATTATTAAGTACTTACTTAAGGCATTACGGACCTATAGATCTTAAGTGGAAGGGAGGTGTCTTTGCCTTCTTACTAGGTGACTTAGACCCTAACCATACGGCATTCTTATTAAACCTTGAAGGTATAGCCATAAGGTCAGGACATCACTGTGCACAACCACTACATGATTACTTAGGGTTAACTAAAGGTACCGCAAGAGCTAGTTTCTACATATACACCACTAATGAGGATATAGATGTCTTCATTAATGCGTTAGTAAAAATAGTTAAAGCAGAGATAATTAATAGATAGCTCTTTACAACGTGGTTAAGTATAGTTAACTAAAAGAGTATTAAACCGCACCTACTTAATCTTTTGTTGAGCGTGGTTTTTATGGATGTAGACAGGGTTATCAAGAAGGGACTTAAGTTAGGTGCTTCGTACGTAGATGTTAGATACCAAGAATATAGGCATGAGTTGGTAGTAGCTGAGAATAAGGTACTTAAGGAGTTCTCTAAGCAGAGTTCTAAAGGCGTAGGTATTAGGGTAATAGTTAATGGGGGTTTAGGCTTCTCATCAACCAATGATTTATCACCAGAGAGTATCGAGAGGTGCTTAAGGAGAGCTATAGTCATAGCTAAGGTAATGTCTAATTACAGGAGGGTGAGTCTAGCTAAAGTGAAGACTATTAAGGACAGGGTAATGTCTAGGTTTAAGTTAAAACCCGAAGATGTTGATGATGAACTTAAGGTTAAGGTGGTTCTTGAGGCTAATAAGGAGTCATTCATAGCGCCTGAGATAAAGTCTGCATCTACGTACTTAGGGTTACGTTATGATAGGAGGGTCTTCATGTCATCAGAGGGTACCGAGGTTGAGGTAACTACGTTAATGTCCGGTATCCATCACTTAAGCGTAGCTAAGGTGGGTGAAGTTCTTGAGAGAGTACCTTACCATAAGTCAGCAGTTACTGGATGGGAGTTTATTGAGAAGGAAGATTGGGTAGGGTTTACCCAATGGCTTTCTAAACTAGCTATTGAAGCCGTTAAGTCTAAGACTCCACCACCAGGCACGTATAAAGCAGTCATAGACTCCAACATAATTGGCTTACTACTCCATGAGGCGTTTGGGCATGCTAGTGAGGGTGATGAGGTTATTGCTGGAGCTTCCGTGCTTAAGGGTAAAGTAGGAACTAAGGTAGCTTCAGAACTCGTTACGATAGTTGATGACGGGTTAGTTGAGGGCGGTTACTTCGTTCCTTACGATGATGAGGGAGTACCTAAGAAGAGAACAGTCATAGTTAAAAATGGTGTCCTTAAACATTACTTAACATCTAGAGCCGTAGCTCACGAGCTCGGCATGGAGCCTACAGGAAATGGTAGGGCGCAAGACTTCGAGAACTTACCCTTAGTACGTCAAACTAATTACTTCATGCTACCCGGTGATTATTCCTTAGAGGAGCTTATTGAGGACATAGACTTCGGCATATATATAAAGGGAGTTGGAGCTACAGGAGGTGAAGTTGACCCAGGGGTAGGCACTTTTACCTTCGGTGCAGGTCCCTCATACATCATAAGGAATGGTAGGTTAGCTGAGATGGTTCGCGGTGTAGCCATATCTGGTGAGATATTAAGTATTCTTAAGGAGATAGATGCGGTCGGTAAGGACTTAATGATAAGGACATCAGTATTTGGTGGATGTGGTAAGGAGGGTCAGGTGGTTAAGGTAGGTGCTGGAGGCCCACCAGTTAGGGTTAGGAAAATAACCATAGGTGGTAGGTGATAGGCATGATTCAGGACATAGCTGATTACGTATTAAAGCGTTTAGAGAGGGTTAACGTTACTGAGGCTGAGGTTTATGTAGTTAAGACCGTTAGGAGTTCACTTAAGCTATCAGAGATTATTGAGAGTTTAAGAACGTCAGAAAACATAGGTGTTGGTGTTAGGGTCATAATAGGTAAGAAAGTAGGTATCTACGGTACCAACGACGTAACTAAAGAGGGTTTAGATAAGGTTATTGATGATGTAGTATCTATAGCTAAGTCAAATCCTGAGGATCCCTACTGGGTCTCTTTAGCTAAGGGGTTAGGTAAAAGTAGCGTTAATGAGATCTTTGATAAAAAGCTAGTTGATGCTGGTCCCTCATTACTGACGGATAAGGCATCATTAATGATTGATTCAGTAAAGTCTGTAAGTCCTAACGCAAGGCCTGCTAGGGGTTCATTAAGAATCGACGTTAGTGAGGTTGTTGTTGGTAATTCTCATGGTGAGTTAGTGAGTAGGAAGGAGACTGCCGTAAGTACGTGGATTCAAGTAAAGGCTGAGGAAGAGGGTAAGTCAGTTACGTATACCGAGCTTGATACGTCAAGGGTCATTGACGATATAGATTTTGAGGGTTTAGGCAAAGTAGCGGCTAGTAAGGCTATGGAATTCCTTAAGGCTACTAAAGTAAAAACTATGAAGACGGATGTCATTTTCGATGCTAAGGAATTCGCCCACTTACTCTCAGTAATGCTTTCAGGGCCCATATCGGCTGAGTGGGTTCAGAAGAGTAGGTCACCTCTGGCTGGTAAGGTAGGTATGGAGATATTCTCGAAGGAAGTAACCATATTCGATGATGGTACGTACCCAAGGATGGTAGGGAGTAGAGAGTTTGATGATGAGGGCATACCCACAAGGAAGACCGTAATTGTCGATGGTGGTGTATTAAGAGGGTTCATATACGACACTTACACAGCCAATAAGGAAGGTAAGAAATCAACGGGTAACGCCCATAGAACAATATCGACAGCACCTACACCACAGCCTAATAACTTAGTTATGAAGTCAGGCACTACGTCACTAGATGAAGTAATTAAGGATACTAAACGCGGTATCTACGTCCTAGCAACGATAGGTATGTGGTTATCTAACCCGGTAAGTGGTAACATAAATGCTACAGTAACTCATGGATACCTAATAGAGAATGGAGAATTAAGTAAGCCCATAAAGGGCTTCATCATAAGCGGGGACTTCTACGAGTTAATGAAGAGTAAGTTAGTAGCGATAACTAAAGAGACAAGCAGGTTCTTCAACGTAATAGCCCCTTACGTAAAGTTTAGTGACGTACAGATATCTGCTTAACAAAATTTTTATGTTGATGTGTAGTTACCTAACCTCTCCTCAATCTCGATTAGCCTCTCCTTAATACCCTCAAGTACTGAGATCAACTCCTCAACCTGCTTCCTAAGCTCCTTAACCTCCTCAACTAATGACTTCCCCTCCTTAGGTAATTCCTCGATAGTCTCCTTAGTTAGTGACTTTAATAGGTCTAAGTAGTTCATCTCCTTACCAGGCTTAAATGAGAATACCCTAGATGTCTTCGCATTAACTAAGTCTACAGATATGAGTCCTCTACCATCAACAGTTGTTAGCGTAACCTTCCAGTATAGTGTGCCATTTATTATTGATGGCATAGGTTCCTCAATAGTTACTTGAGACCAATCAAACATTGGGTGGTGTTGCTTTATATATGACTCAACCTTAGATATACCTACCATGGGTTCAGGGAGTTCATAGATGTATAAGTGAGGCTCTAACTTACTTGCGTTGACGTAAAATATGTATTTAGCCGCGTAGGTCTCCCCAGGGGGTTCGGCGATGAATACCCACCATAAGTTGCCATCATTATCAACTAGTAGGTATGGTTGCGGGTTGGCCCCCACATCTCTAACTACGTAGGTATTATGATATAGGATTACGTTCCATATACCGACGTAGTACCTATATATGTCTACCCAAGCCCTAGCTATGACCTCAGGAACTAGCGGGACGCCCTTGAATCTTGGGTCATTAAGCACTTCCTCAGGCTTAAGGAACTCGAAATTACCTTCCTCATCAATTGCTACGTAACCGTAAAGTACCGGTATTGAGGTTGTTAACCCTCTTAACCAAGTCATTATGGGTACTAGTATGTAAACCTTACCATTATGAACCACCTCAATATTATCCGCAAGTAAGGGTAACTTACTTAAACCTACGAAAGCCCTTAACTCCCTATCTAACGAGCTTATATAGAACGGTGTTACTCTTAATGTATGTAGCCCCCAGCTTAATTCCCTATCTATCGTAGTGACCTTAGGTGGGTACTTACTGGCGTCAACAAAAACAACACCTAATGCAGGCTTACTAATCTGGTTCCAGAACCCTTCAGGCTCTATGATCCAGTTGTAGAGTATAGTCCCGTTCCTAAAGTACACGTAGCAGTCCTCAAGCACTATCCTATGTGTCGGTATTTGTATCCTGTCCGTGGCGTAAGCATAAGCTGTCTTTATAGGTATGAATCTCTGAAGACCTATAACAGTTATTGGTCTATCTAAGTGCTTAACCTCTATAACGCCTGACGTCCACTCAAGACTATATTGGTGAGTTATGAATGCCCCGAATATGAGGAGTATCATTAAAGCTGTTACACCTAAGAAAAACATTCCTCTCCTAAGACCTCCATATCTTCTCCTTTTCATAGACGCTACTATGAGCGCTAAAAATACTAGGAACGCTAGGAACTCGCAGATGATGACTACTACAGGTGTTGATGCTAACCATGTCAGTAGAGGTGATAATATATATACAAACCCACCGCTAATGAATGAAACTATATACAGCACTATTACGGCTATTATGAAGAGCCCCGGACTAGCTCTAACCATTCCCTACACCGTTACGAGTTTGTTAGTTGTGTGGTTATTAAGCCTTCACTCTAATCACATCGCTTTTAAGTGCTTAATCAGTATTATAGTCTTGGATGATGAAGAGTCCCATCAATGATTGGTGATTAAGGAGGTTTCGACTGATTTCTACAGTGTTATAAGGTTAAACTCCATGTTATTAGAGGTGGTTAACTAGTGCGTATACTTGTCTCTATGGACTTGGAGGGTATGCCCGGCATATCTTCAGTGGCGCAATTAGCTCCTAAGAGAGCTCTTTATGAGGATGCTAGGAGGATAATGACTAAAATAGCTAGCTTTGTCGGTAATGTACTTAAGGATTTAGGCGTTGATGAAGTAGTAATAGCCGATGCGCATGGCTACATGGTTAACGTCATATATGATGAGTTACCACCCGGAATAACCTTAGTTAGTGGATTCCCTAGACCTTTAAGCATGGTCGCACCCATAGATAAGTATCGTTTTGATGGGGCAATATTCCTCGGTTATCACAATGCCGTAGGGACGCCTTACGCTATATTTGACCATACGTATAGCGGGAGAGTGTTTAGATCCGTAAAAATTAATGGCTACGAGGTAGCTGAGTATGAGGTAAATACATACATACTTGGTGAGTTCGACGTACCTGTTATCTTGGTTAGTGGTGACGGTACGTTGAGAGATAGAGTCAGTAGGTTAACTCCATGGGCAGTATTCATATCTTTTAAAGAGTCCTTAAGTAGGTATTCAGCAGTAAGTAAGCCACTCAATAAGATTCTTGATGAGTTAAAGAGGGGTATCGAGGAATCAATAAATAGACTCCGTAATGGCGATGTTAAGGTTGTTAAGGTTAAGAAGCCCATAGAGTTAGAACTAACTTTCTCTGAGAGTTCATTCGCTGATCTCGCATCACTGGTACCAGGCGCTAAAAGGATTTCTGGGGTTACCGTCAAGTATAGGTTAAGTAAAGCCATTGACATATGGAAGGTGCTGGACCTAACACTATTCGCTAGCTTAGGTCTTGACTACATAAATCAAGCGTTAAGGTAAGAAATAAAAAGTTATTTATTTTATAGGTTAATCAAAAGAAAGATATTTCATTAGCCCTTAGGTACGGGCTCTACTAAGCCCCAGACGAACCAGTCGATACTCCATAGTAGGTCGTGGTCAGCTACCTCACCAGGACCTAACCTGACATTGCCTTCCTGATCAACAATACCTTCCTTACCAGTTAACTCCTTGAACACCGGTATCCAGAAGTCGCCCATCCACGGATCCCAATACCTCTCCTTCATCTGCTTGGCCCTTAGGAGTGTTAGGTCTAGTGCCCAGTCAGGAACTCCCTTCTTACTTAATTCAGTCTTGAAGTCACCCCACTTATCTAGCCAGAAGGAGGTAGCACCCCTACCCTTTCTCCAGCCCTCATAGACGTCCGCACCATCACCCATTAACCACCATAGATCCATACTCCTTAGGACACCAGCTAAGTAGTAGGCTAGTATGTACTCATACATTAAGCCCCAATCAACTAACTGACCTATTAGGTGGGCTGTTGGACCGTAGTCCCTCATGTCGCTGTAGTGGCTATAGCTCCATACTTTCTTACCCATCTTCTGGTACTCCTCAGCAACTTGAAGGACTGC
>Ga0190313_1001131_pt1 | contig 14636 bp, 11 predicted proteins | sample 4870071011_MG_FD_169989 | JGI IMG/M metagenome (GOLD analysis project Ga0190313, IMG submission 169989) | Hydrothermal vent sediment bacterial communities from Southern Trench, Guaymas Basin, Mexico - 4870-07-10-11_MG | ecosystem: Environmental > Aquatic > Marine > Hydrothermal vents > Sediment ...
TGGAATTTAAAGGTTTAAAATATATAGCATTTATAAAAGAAGATAAAAAAATGAAAGTTTTATAGCAAAAATATTTGGTAAACGATTATTGTAGTTTTATATTTTCTATCTTAAAATCTGCTCTTTGAGTATAACTTATGTTTATACATCTAACTAAAATTTCAGAATCATTAAATACTAAATATCCACCTCTAAGATATCCGTTTGCTATACAAAATTTATCTATAGAATACTTTATTTTAGCAAATTCTTTTAAATCCAAATGTTTTGGTTGGGATAAGCCAATATAATAACCAATAATTAATCCTATTAAAACACTAATAATCGGAAATACAAAGAAAGTAAAATGAAAATTGTGGGGAGGTGGTATATTAGAAATAGAATTGCTCTTTTCGGGCTTGTTGGATATCCCTCTCCCTTTCACATTCATACTAATTATTTAGGAAAAAGAATATATATTAATTTTTTCTAAAATTAAAATTATGAAAAAATCGCTTCTTTTAGCATTTCTTTCACTAATTCTATTTGTTTCTACAGCTATAGCTGGTTGGATATCAAAGGGAAACGATTCAATAAATGTTAACTTTTATTTAATTAAACAAAAATCAGACTATACTTTTTTGGGATATAACGAATCAAAGGTTGAAAATCCCTATACTTATACACCTTATTGTTTAGTTAATTGTCACTTACCATTTGGATTTTATTATAGTGGCTTTTTAGCACCATCATCGATAACAATAGATAAGCAGCATTTAAAAGATTTTATAGTTCATCGCTTTAGAAGGTATATTAATTTTAATTTAAGCGAAATTGAAATTGATGTAAAAACATTGGTTAAAAAGCGATACAATAAAACAATTTACATTCCTTATACTAAAGAGGAAAACATTACATATTTTTTAAATACTACAAACACTACAAACTTTACACTACCATCTAATTGTAATTGGATTAATGAAACTTCTTACTATTGTTTGGAAAATAGAACCTATTACAATTCCACTACAGTTGAAGATTACAAATATGTTTGGAAATCATTGAGAAATTTTAATTCAATAACGATAAGAAAAAATAAAATCTATATAGTAGATGTTGTTGGAAAATTTAGAAAAGTTAGGTTTGGTAGAGCAGTTGATATAGTACCAACAATTACTGTATCTGGATATAGTTTTGAAATTAGTGAATTGGCTTGGTGGAACACATCTTGGCAATATAGAAAACCGATAACAATTACTGAGCAAAGTGGTAATACTCTAACCGATTATCAAGTTAAATTAGAAATTGATACCGCTAGTTTAATTAATCAAGGAAAAATGAATTCTGATTGTTCCGATATGAGATTTACTTATTACAATTCAACAAGCGATACAGAAACTGAAATAAATTATTGGATAGAATCGGGTTGTAGTACCAAAAACACAATAGTTTGGATAAAAGTTCCTTATATTCCAGCTAATGGAAATGCTACTGTTTATATGTATTATGGAAATACAACTGAAGTAAGTTCAGAGAGTAATCCAAATAATGTTTTTGATTGGTATGACGATTTCTCAACAGATACGAGTAGCAAATATGGTTCTTTAAATGGGGCAACAATTACTTGGAATAATAATAATGGATATTTAGATGTGTATAGGTCTAATGATGAGTATGCAACTTATCTTAAAGATTTACAACTTAAGGACTTGCATCTAAAATTTAAAATTTATATCGTACTAAGTACAGATGATTGGGGATGGGCAAGTGTTAGAGTTAAGGATGGAAATACAAAATATGCTTGGTATGATGGAACAGGAAGTGGTTATGCATGGCAGGATAAACCTACATCAAGTGGTTGTGAAGATTTTGGTTTAATAAGAGTTGATAGTGGAAGTAGAAATTGTTTAAATTCTTATAATTTTGGTGCTTCTACAAATACTTGGTATACAGTTGAGGTTTATGCTTTTAACGATAAATTAAAAGCATGTATGGATGGGACTTGTGTTTCAGCTACTGATACTACTTATCAGGATGCAGGATATATACAGATAGGTGGAAGAATGAATCATATATACATTGATAATTTAATAGTTAGAAAATACACAGACCCAGAACCAACTTATGAGATAGGAGCAGAAGAACAAGCAAATCAACCACCATCAATAACCCTAAATTATCCATCAGATCAATCAACCAATACTTCTCTAACAATTGAATTTGGTTTTACTCCTACTGACGATTCTGGTTTTTCAAATTGTTCCTTATGGACAAACGAAACTGGAACTTTTTCACTAACAGAAACTAACTCAACACCAATTTCAAATGGAAACATAAACACAATTACCCATTCTTTCACTCAAGATGGAACTTACATTTGGAACATAAAATGTTTTGATGATTCTGGATTGTCATCGTTTGCACCTCAAAACTACACCTTAACCATAGATTCAATTAAAATTTCCAACATAAGATGGTCTACGACAGCTGGAGATACGGATTCTCAACTAGATTTTTACTCTTACTTAGATTACATAAATGTTACTGTAAATTCAAGTTATACAGATAAAGTTTTATTAACTCTAATCAATCCAGATGGAGAAGTAATTCTAAACAACGTTACTATGACAAATTATACTCAATCGGATTACACATATGACCTCGATTATTTGCTTTACAAGGCAGGAACCTACACGATAAACATCTACGCAAACATAACGAATGGATACATGGAAAAAGCAACTGCAACCTTCGAGGTAATTAGAATAATGAGAGCTTTGGGATTGATATACGGTTTCGACACCAAGAAAATACCAACGACTACTGAAATAGACGACTTGATAAATAACTACGATTACAACTTGTTGGAAATAAAATACAACAAAAGCCAGATAAACACCGTTTGGTCTTCAATCTTGGACACCATTTCATACGTTAAGAACAAAAACGCTATGGTAGCATTAACTACAAGATTAGACGGTGATTACACCAGCGAGACATACAAGAGCAACTTGAAATCCGCGATAATGACATACTATCCAGATTTAACTAATGAGCCATACCTATCCGGAACTGCATTTCTCCAAATAGAATTGGTAAACGTTTCAGATTACACTGAAACCTACTTAGCTAGTTTCGTTAACAATGTTTCTCAATGGATGATAAACGCAACAAACAACAATTTCCTAATTTATGTAAAAAACTTCAACTCAACTTTATTAGATACAAGTTATGTAGAGCCAAACCCGATCCCATACCTAAACCAAACAAATAAAGTAGATCTGATAAACAACGAAACCTATTACCTTAGAAGAGGCATTCTAAACAGAATTTACGACTTGCCGACAGACGATTTGAAATCTTGGGTTAAGTTCAACCACGAAAACGTGATGCTTAACCTAAAAGGAGAGATAAACACCACAAGCACTTTAGACAAAAACATAGTAGAACTAACAAACAACTACTTAATAGTTTACAACAACTACTCATCAGAGCACACTTTTTCGATAACCTATCCAGCAGTTAGCGGAAAGGATGTCTACGATTTAATAAACGACACTATAATAGAGCTAGACACCGATGGAACTATTTCAATCACTTTAAAGCCTTACAATGTTTCCTACATAGCGTTCGAAGATTTAGATTACATAAAATACACCGACAAGCCCCACATTTACAGAGCTACTAAAGAGGATTTGGAAATTTCCTACACAGATGGAACTTTAGATTCTAATTGGGATTTAACTGGAGACCACGATATAATGATAAGATTGAATGATGGATCTACAAAAACAGCAGATTATATGGTATATTACGGTTGGATAAATTGTAGCGGAATAACCGATTGGAGCAAGTACGAATTAGCAATTTTAGCTGATAAAAATGCAGAAGAGTTGGCAAGTGTGGAAAGCCAAACAGATGTTTATGGATATATGACTATGGCTGATTATAATGACAGTGTTGAATGGGAAAACAAAAAAATACAAGAAATGGAAGAATGGAAGAATTTGGGAGTCACTGGAGTTTTTCTAAATGGTATTGATATTGGTGCTGAATCTGGATATCCAAATTTTGCTACAAGATTCAAAAGAATAATAGATTATGCACACCAAAACCTATCTTTAAAAGTTATTTTAAACACCTACACATTCTTCCACAAGTACTGTACTTGGGGAGACTACTGCATGAAAGAATCTTTTTGTGGAAGGTGGGATTGCCCAACTGGATACACCTACTTGGGTTCATTACCAAACGGTACTGCAATTTGTTGTTCCGATAGCTCGTGTACAAACTACGTTCCAGTTGAATACTCTTGGGAAGACTTTGACATAGATAGGCAAAGAATTGAGTGGTACAAGTCTCATGGAGTTAGGGTTTTGGCTATGTCATTTGGAGAGGAAAATGATGAGAGCAAGAACCAGTACTGCTACCACATGGCTAAGGTATTCAACTTACCGTATTACTATTCTCAACCAAACTTCCAAATTGCACATGTTGATCAATTTCCAGATTTTGGAACAACAACCCAGTATGAATTTAACCAAAACAACGATTACTACTCAAGATTGTACACAAGAGGATTAGTTTGGATAAATTCTACAGCTAAAACATACGGATTTGAAAGTTATAGAAACATTGAAAGCGAGCAAGTTTGTGCGTACTTGTACGATAATGATGATACAACTGAAGATGGAGTATCGGTTATGGTAAACGACGACTCTCAAGTTTATACAATAGACGATTCAGACTTACCAGCTGGTAGCTGGAAATGGAAGTGCTTTTCAATAGACCAAAGCGACTATTCTCCAACTTACTATGTTAAGATGTGGTATTCCTCAAGACCATCTTCAGTTCCAATATACATAGCAAACGATGTTGTAGAGGGAACTGGAGTTAATTCTTGGTGGGATACTTCAACAGAAAACCCACCTCTTAGCACTTCCTCTGTCTGGAATGCATATGAAGCTGATAGAAATTGGATGATAAAGCTAATAGTAAATGCAACATACAAAGGAAGTATAGATGTTGTAGATAGAATTCATAGATATACTTCAATAGATAAAACAAAAGGAACTAATATCACCGTGAACATAACTTCTGATATACATTATCCAATACCATTCATAGACAAAGGAGAGAACATTACAAAACTTAACTATTATACAATAAGGATTTATGTTAATGATAATTGGTATAACATAACTCCAAATACAACTACAGACGACTGTGATACCAATTCACCAACATGGACATCGTTTACAATAGGAACGGATACATATTATTCTTGTGTTAAAGATTATGGTGATAAAGTATATCTAAGAGTTAAATTGCCACATCTAAGTACCACATTAATTGAGTATTCATCAACAGATACATCTGGTCCGTCTATAAACTTTATATCTCAAACACCTTCAGATGTTTCATCAACAAATATACTTGGAAGTAATGTAAATATAACTTACAACATTACAGATCCCAGCGGAGTAAATGCAAGTACAGTAAAGCTTTATTACAAAACAAATTCTTCAACCAGTGAAATAGTTTGGTACATAAATGGCACAGCATATTCTGGATGGCAGATAGCTGAAAACTATACAAATTCTTCAAGCATTTGGTATTTCTATTTAGACCATCAAATCTATCCAGGAACTTACAACTTACCAGATTCGGTGATGAGAGATACACCAAAAGAGCACTTCACCCTAGACACAAAATCAGACATACTTAAAATTAGGTTTCTAAACGTTTCAAACGATAAAGAGTTCAATTACTTAGTTTTAGACACTCAAAACCAAACAACAAGCACCGAATTTTTAAGAATTTACTACTGTAACGAAAGTTATTCAAGTGGAGATCCAGAAGATAGTCCATACTGTGTGGAATTTTATGATCTAGAGCCAACAACTCCACACAACTATACGAGGGATTCTTCATTATATTGGATAATTCCATTACCAATAAATAAATCAACTGGATACCTGGTAAATGTTTATGTAACACCAACTTCCTACATTTTGCTAAGAGACAGTGCATCTGCTGGAGGATGGAACATTTCCTATGTAACAAACATTTCAAGACCTGATACGGTTCAATATTCAAACAATAATGGAGTAAGTTACTCTAACTTTGCTGGTACTGTAGATATACATATTCATCAATTTAGTGGAAATGATAGCTTGTGGTATTATGTTTGTGCGAATGATACATTCGGAAACCTAAACTGTTCAGAAATAAGGCAAGATTTAATCCAATTAGACCATCTTCCACCAACCTCTCCAGATGTTTATAATCCAGAAGAAGGATATTACAAAGGATTGATAGCAATAAATTATACTGAATCAATTTCACCAAATGCATACCCAATTGTAAATTATACAATAGATTTAGTAGATTTAAATAAAAATTATGTTCAAAAAATTGCAGATAATTATCTAAATCTATCCTATGTATGGAATTCTACCGAAGTGCCGGATGGAAAATATTTCATAAGAGTGAGAGCATGCGATAATATATCACAATGCTCTTATGGATATTCCGAAAACATAACCATAGATAATACAAAACCAATTGTAGAAATAATTTCACCTGAAAACAAATCATATGATACATCATCAATAACTTTAAGTTATTATGCAAATGATACATATTTAGATAAAGTTTTCTATTCATTAAACGATGGAACAAATATAACAATTACAGGACCAACAACTTTAATTTTAGATAATGGAAATTATAAATTAACATTATATGCTAGAGATAAAGCTGGAAACGAAAATTCAAGTGTGGTTTACTTCACTATAAATGTTTCTATACCTGTAACTCCGACAGCACCTTCTCTAGGTGCACCAACCGAAGGAGTAATTTACATTCCATCTGAAAATGAAACGATCTATTTCCCAACATTAAATGCAACACTAACATTTCCACTAACAATAATTCCAAAAGAATTGGTGACATTGATAGTAATAAAAGATAATAAAACAATTCTTAATAAAACAATTTCAAATCAAACAACCTTAAACCTACCAAATGGAACATACACATTGATTTTCATTGGCAAAGATGGATCAAAGTTAGTAAAAGAAATAACAATAGATAAACCAATGCTTCTTCAAGTAAGTGTTGCTGAAAAAACATTTAGTCAAATACCTTTAGAATCTAAAGGATTTACAATAGATAGAAAAATAATTGTCATAATAATTTTAATTATAATAATTGCAGTGATATATTTCAACTTCGATAAAATAAAAAATATAGGTGGTAGGAGAGAATGGGCTTCATAATTTCCCAAATCATGTTTTTTACAAACCCTAAGTTAGCTGTATTTTTAAGTTTAGTTGCAGTATTATTATATCTTTTAAGAAATTGGATAGGAAAGAAACTTTCCTATGGCGTAATTGTTTTAATTATAGGAGTTATATTATTAGGAATTGATAAGATTTTAGAAATGATAATTGGTGCTTTGTCTGGAATTTTAATATTTTCCCATATCCAAGAAATAGTAAAAAAGAAAGTGGAGGAAGAATATGAACCTAAATCTTCCAGTTGATATAACTAAAGTTCCACCAATATTTCAAACAATATTAAATTTTTTTAAAATTACTTATAATTATTTACAACAGGTTATTCAACTAATAGGAATAACCAATACATTTGCTTCCGTTGTTATTGCCATAACAATAATTTATTATATGCTAAATGGCGGATTGTTGAAAAACTGGTGGAAAATTGCTTTAATAATAGTTTTGGTATTTTTATTTTCCAAAGCTGTATAGTTACCATAGTTTATCTGGTCTTATTATTAACATTGGCTTTGTCTCTCTTTCAATCCAATATTTTATCGCTTCTTCCAACTTTTTAGCAACATTTTTTTCATTCATTATAAACTTTTTTCCATATTTTTTCAAAAGTGTTGCTTCAAACTCTCTCCACACCCTTTCGCTAATAATTTCTGGTTTTCCATTATCATTTAATTTATTTTTTGAAATAATTATTTTATCATTATTAATCTTTACATAAACTTTATCACCCCTCTTTGCACCAATTTGCTTTAAAAACTTTGTTAAATTTAAAGATAGACTTGATCCTGTTCTACTCACTTTCCTCATTTCCATAATTTTATATAATGAATCTATATTTAAATAATTATTTTTTCAAAAAAATTGTGATTTAATTTAAATATCGTAAAATTTAAATTAAAATTAGAGACTATGGCAACCGAAGCTGGATGGTTAAAGTTGTTAGTAATAGGACTAATACTAGTAGTAGCATGGGCATATCTATCACCAGAAACTTTTCCAATTAAAATGTCTCAAACAGTAAATCAGGGTGAAAGTGGACAAACAACTATAACAACTCCAAGTGGCGGTACAACTCAAATTATAGCAATTTCTTCAGTAAACCTAAAACCAACATTTGTTGATGCACTAAACGAATCAGCAGAATTTATCAATCCAACATTCTACATTTGGAGAGAAGGTGCAACTAAGCCAGTTGCAGTTTCTGTTTCGGGAGGATCAGCAAGCGTTGCTGTTAAGCCAGGAGAACATATAAAGTGGGCGGCTGGTTCAGATGGAAGCTATTACTGGAAAACTGGTGAATTAACAGTTGGTGTAACTGATACACCAATTCAAATTGAACTATATAAGATTCCATCAGCAAGTGGAGTAAGATTGCAAGTTTTCGATACATCATACCACGATTTGACAAATGGAGCATATAATTTGAGTTTAGCCGCTGGTCAAGACTTTAATTTGCAAGTAATGTTTGATGTTGTTGAAGAATATTCAGCAATTTTCAGACCACACATCTGTGTAGCATATACAGATGCAAACATTAATAAAGTAAAAATTGCAGGATTGTATGAAGTAGATGCACCAACAAGAATAATTTCAGGATTAGACCAATGTTTTGATACAGGATTAACATATTATACAGATAAAGATCCAAGACAAATTTACGATGTTTCAGTAGATGTTGTTCCAGGAAAGAGCTTGTCAGGAGATTCAATGACTTGGTACTTAATTGATAAAGACATTTGGTACATGGATGGAAAAGAATACTTTGTCAATCCATTGACAAACGCTAACATGGGTTCAACATTCGAATGGAATGCAACAATATACTTCCAATAAAATAGAAAACTAGTAACTTGGCTCTTTTTTTACATTTTTTTATTTTTTAGAATCTAAATTTAATGTGGGTGGTAATATGAATGGTAAAATATTTGCAATAACATTTGTAGTAGGAATGTTGTTAGTTGTTTTAATTTGTTCAATATCTTCTTATGCTTTTGCCACACTTTCCATACATCCCGTTGATTTGGTTGATTATGAAACACATCTTAAAACAAGAGTTTGGTGGCTAACTGTTTCTCAAAACCAAATGTCTGATTATGCTTATGGATCTATATCTTCTAACAATATAAAAGATCCAGATTCCGGTGCTACAGCTTCTAAGGATTTGGAAATTAGGATGAAAGTTGATCAAGAAACATGTTCATATACTATTGCACTGGGCGAACCAATTTATAGATGGGACTATAAAAAGATTTATCTAAATTATTTTTTGGGAGAATGTAATGAAGAAACTGCAAGAACAAAATGCATTTCTAATTATCCAAATACAAAATATATTGTTGTTGCAAAAGCACCTTTTTCATTTGATTGTTATGCATATTGTTTTATTCCAATAAAAGTTGGATATTTTGGAGACATTTCAACACCTTATTTAACTTTTAAATCAACAATAACTCTAAAATCTGGAAATGAACAGTATAGTGCAACAATAGATAGAATGGATCAAACAGAAGTTAATTTTCCAAATGATATAGCCTATGCTAGATGGACAGGAAGTTTAACAAGCGGTGATGAGTGTCCAAAGGCAAAGGAAGAAGATGTTGGAGCAGTTTGGCTATACAAAGATGGTAAATGGCATTTTATAGATTACTCAAACTATTTAACTTACAAAGCAAAAAGTGATAATATAGTTAATTGTATAAACGGTGTAGATTCTGATGATGAAGCAAGTTTGTGTGTTAATGAAGTAAATTCTGCTTTAGACACAGCTTTATTACCAAAAACATTTAAATCTAGAGGAGGATCAACAGCAGAGGCTTATGGAAGTTTGGATAGGGGTAAAGTTGTGATTAATTTAAACAAACTAATTCAATATCCGGTAATAAACATGTATGTTAAAGCAGATTGGCTTGGAGTTGTGATGCCTTATGGAATGCCAAAAATTATAAATGCATATTCTACACCATTCGATCCGTTAAAAGGAAACGGATACATAATAGTAACTGTTCAAAACGTTGGAAAAGCAGAAGGTAGTTTTGCAGTTACTGCTCAATGTGATTATCCATTTAGTATTAAATCAACCGAATATACACCAACTTTAAAGCCTGGAGATACTGCAACTGTTAATTTGGTTTTAACTGCACCAACTTCAACAACCAAATATAAAGGTACATGTAAAGTTATTGTTTATGATAGAGCACACACCATAAATAGAGATTCAACTACTGTAAGTGTTGAAACAAAAACTTTACCAAAAGGTTGTGAAGATTATGGCTATAAAAGCTTTCCACCAGCTTGCCCAAAAGGATATCAACCAAAAACAGTTGAAATTAATGGATTAACATGCTATACCGGAGAATGTGAAAAGGTTTGGACGCCAGTTCCAAAACCATCAATATCCTTCGATTTGTTGCTTATAATTGGAATAGTTATTTTAATTCTAATTATTATATTTTTAATTAAGAAGTGATAGCTATGAACAAAAAATTGTTTTTAATTTTCACTTTTTCTCTTTTAACAATAGTTGTTTTTGCAAATGGTCAAAATTATTTTTTATGTACCAACCCATCATGTGATCCAGATGTAGAGCAAGTTTTATATGCGGTAAGTGGAATATGTGATTGGAAAGGAACAATATATGTAAATTCTTACAATCCTTCAAGAGAATGCGATAGTTGGAAATATAAGTTTGGTTCACCACCATCTGGTTATAGGTTGGTTTGTGATTGGACAAAAGGTTCGTATAATGTAAATGGTCATACATACAACACAAAATTGAGTTATTATTATTGCAAATCATATAGTTGTTGCCATTTTCTCTGCCAAGATAAAACATGCAAATGTTATAATCCAACAACAGATTGTTCGTTAAGTTCTTGTCCAAGTGGATATACAAAAAGAGTTTATATAGGATGTGAAAATAAACAAAAAATTTATGATGTATATTTCGTTAGTTATAAATTAGAGGAAAGTGAAGATGGACCATATTGCAAAAAAGTTGAAAACTATTTAAGAAAGGATTATCAATCTGTTGAGTGTTGTGTGAATGATGATTGCCCCAAAATTAATATAGAACACGGATGGAAAGAAGGGATATGTACCAATTTTAAATGCGAATATATAACATATTGTGATCCAGGTTACAAATTAGAAAATGGAGAATGTGTACCAGAAATAACTCCACAACCGCCAGAAGAAAACATTACTCCACCAGAAAATATTACACCTTCACCACCAACCCCAACTCCACAACCAAAAACTACTTTGACACCATTTTTATTAGGAATATTTTCAGTTTTAATTATTTTACTAGCTTATGTAATAAAAAAGAGGTGGTTTAAATGAATATAGAAGAAGAATTAATAAAATGGTTAAAGAATTTTAATTTATCTGATTTAGCAATAGCCTTTGTTTTAGGAATTTTATTTACAAATTTATCTTTAGTTGTTCATGAATTAAGTCATGTTTTAACAGCAAATTATTTTGGTTGCAAAGCTGGAATAAATTCTTTAAATACATACACAGGATCAAGCTCGATAGATGAAACTTGTTCAAACGATAAAATGATTTTAATTGCTTTAGCAGGACCATTAGGAGCATTTTTATATGGTTTAATATGTTGGTATTATGGTGGAAAAAACTCAATTTTAAGATTAGCTGGTTTAATTTCATTCTTTTATTCGGTTATGCCATCTTTATATCCATATATACCTGGAAGCGACATGTATGTTGCCATATCATTTGGTTTAAATCCGGGTTTAGGAACTTTAATTTGGTTATTAATATCTGGTATTATTTACTATTTGGTTGCACTAGAAATTGTTGATAGATCTCATATTTTAAATAAATAAAAATCCTTCTTTTCTCGCCCTTATTCCAAGTTTTATTAATTTTTCAATGAATTCTGATTTGCTCAATTTTTTCTTGTTTTTCGCATGATTTTCTAATTCTTGATAAAACAAATTTTCAATTTCTTTCAAAAGTTTGGAATCTATTGAAATACTAACGATTTTCTTCACCATTCTAATAATTTATTAGTTTATTAGAATATTTAAAAAATAGTGAAAGCAAATTTTAATAGGAGAACATGGCATTGCTAGATCAAGTCTTGATGGCTCAAACACCAATACAGCAATTCGTTCCCTGGATAGGACTTATAACACTAATATATCTTCTATACAAAGTATTCGGAGAAAAAGATGCAAAATTCATTGAATTGCTAGGAACACAAAAACTATTAATACCAATATTCATATTAATAGCTCTTGCTTTAGTACCTGCTTCAACCACAGTATTATTCGGAATAGCAGAACCACTAATAGATGTTTTACTTCAAATAATAATAGCAATTCTAATGGGAGTAGCAGTATCAGCTGGAATAGTGTTTGTCGCAAAGCTATTCGGATGGAAGCCTTAGGCTTTCTTTTTCTTTTTTAATTTTTATATAGAGAAAAAATAATAAAGAAAATTATGAAAAAAAGTTTAATTTTGTTATCATTCTTATTTCTTTTAATTTTTTCAAGAAGTATTTATGGTTATACATGGTGGAATACTTCATGGCATTATAGAACCCCAATTACAATTCAAGAAAATAGTGGAAATGATTTAACAAATTATCAAATTAAAATAACATTAACTTCAACAAATTTTGATGGTTGGTCGTATTTAAACTCCGATTGTTCTGATATCAGATTTATAGATAGTGACGATCAAACAAAACTAAATTATTATATAGAGAATTGTGATACTCTAAATAAAAATATAGTTACTTGGGTTTTGGTAAATTTATCCGCTTCTTCATCTAAAACAATTTATTTATATTATAATAATTCAGAAGCAACTAGTGAAAGTAATCCAGAAAATGTTTTTGATTTTTTTGATGATTTTAATACATTTGATACTAATAAATGGTCTCAAGTTTTTAGTGATGGAGGATATGGAATTATAAGTGGAATATTGTATATCCCATATACATCAGAACAATCAGAAGTACTATATTCTAAAAAATCTTTTGATATATCAACACATATATTAGATATATATGCACAATTTACGGATAATGATAACTCAAAATCGATTGGGTGGGGACTTACTTCAAGTAGTCCCGATACGAGAATAACATTTTCATATGATGCAGGAACAAACTTACTTTTAACATATACAAAAAATGATCAAGAGTATTCAATAGATACTGGAACAACAGATTATAATTTTAGATTATGGACAATAAAATATAAAAATGGAAATGTTTATTGGTATAAAGATGGTTCACTTATAGGTTCATATACAAATGGAGACGCACAGGGAGCAACAACAGGTATAAGATTAAGAGCAAATGATTACTATCTTAAAATAGACTGGTTAAGAGTTAGAAAATATGTAGACCCAGAACCAACATATTCAATATCTTCATCTGAAACTTTTAATAAACCAGAAATAATTTCTTCAACCACACCAATAAATCCAACATATTCTTATAGTGCTAATTATCAATTTATTTCTAGAATATGTGATAAAGATAGTAATCTACCTTCATATGATGATATAACAACCGTTTTACTTGAAATTAATGGTAATAACAATACAGTATTAAATAAAGTTATATATAATTCAACGTGTTCTGATTATAATATAACAATAGTAGATTTACCTGCGGGTATACATAATCTAAAATGGTATGCTAAAGATAGTTTAAATATATGGGCAGATCCATATTCAGATTCCTTTACCATAAACAAAGCAACACCATCTATAAATATATTTATAGATAATCAACCAACAAATAAAACAATAACATGGTTAGAATCTGCAAATATTAAAATAAATGAATCTAATCTTGGAGATGATGATGTTTCATATTGTTTATATCAAAATAATTCTCAATTGGGTTGTGGTTCTCCTTATTCAACAAGTTTTCAATCTGGTAGTGGAGTATATCTATTCTTTGCAAATTCAACAATAGGAGAAAATTATACAACATCTCAATCAACTTCATTATATCTTTTTATAAAAAAAGCATGGAATCAAACGAATAATATGTTAATAGGAAAGGAATATAAATATGATATTGATAAATTAGGCATTCCTTTACCATATAGCGAGCTATCTAGAATACAAGATAGTTCAAAAGAAACAATTGCTGGTTCTTACACATATTGTGTTATACCAGTTAATGTTACTAATAATGGAACAGCATATGGTGTAGATCCAACTACATTTACAAATATAAATGTTACTATAGATTGTCCAATTGGTTGGAATTGTTCATATCCAATAATAGATTCACTATCTTCAAATTCTTTTCAAATAGCGAATGTATCATTAACAGGATTTAATAAAATAACAAAATCTCTATCAACA